>Ga0209608_1001914_pt1 | contig 15765 bp, 17 predicted proteins | sample AD_UKC130_MetaG_FD_184428 | JGI IMG/M metagenome (GOLD analysis project Ga0209608, IMG submission 184428) | Active sludge microbial communities of municipal wastewater-treating anaerobic digesters from Canada - AD_UKC130_MetaG (SPAdes) (version 2) | ecosystem: Engineered > Bioreactor > Anaerobic... | reverse complement strand
TAAAAAATGTGTCACCTCCCCCTAACTCTTTAATTTTCAATAACTTATATTGACACATATTTTTTTTCGTATGTGTCCTTATTTTTTTTTATCCGTATAACTCCAATTATTTCAATAACTTATGGGTGCACGTCCCAAAATGTCACCTCCACGCTTGAAAGTGTCACCTCTTTTTTTTATATATAAAGCCCAACCGAATATGGTATCTCATATTCTTGTTGGGATATAAAAAAATGAGCTATACGTTGTTTATCCAAACTGGTGGTATAAAACTACCAGCCGACGGGGAAAAAGCCAGTATAAGTGCTCTAATAGATTTATAAAAGAAAATAGAGACCTTGTCAGTCTCTATATATTATTGTTCTTGTTCTACAGTTGAAGTGGTATGGTGGTAGAGATAGTTTATACTTTGGTGTCTTGTCAATATTGTCAGGGTTAACCCAGCCTAAAGTGTCTTTGATTTTGTTTGCAGGTGTGCTTATATACTTGTCACGAAGTTTCAGCCCCTCCTCTAACTCGAACACTTTCCCGTCCATTTGTCTACAAATTTCCGAAGTTCTGTCGTCAATAACTGCTGATATTTGATATTTGGTGACACCTGCATCAACGTATGCTTGGACTTGTGAGAAACTCCTAGCTCTTGTGATAAAGTTATTAGCCACACCACCGAAGTATTGCCTAACGTTTAGCGTTGTAGTTTTTGGCGTAAGTTGTGTTGTGAGTGTATCACGTAACCTTGCCGCCGCCTGCGTACGTGGTGCACCTTCAGAAACAATTTCAATAAGTGAGCTTTTAATTTTATCTGAGAGTTGGGAATTGAAAAAATCCCGTATAAAATAATTATCTGTTTCTTTGAGCCACTTTAGAACCTCTAAATTCTTCTTGTGGAAGACAAATTTTACGCCTAATTCATTATATGGTAGCTTGTAAGTGTTCAAAGCAATATTATACATTGGCATCTTGAGATCCTCTGCGAGTAACTCTCCTAAGTAGTAGTCAAGGATTTGCATTAAGTGTTCTAATTCCTTGTCTGTGATACTACCTTTATTTTGCATTAGAAAATGGTAAACATCCACAACTGCATCAGCCGATTTTTGTTGCCACGCATCCTCAAGCATTTGGTAGACTTTAGCCGCTAATTTCTCATACTTATTAGCTTTCTCAAGATAATATAATATCTCACCAGCTAACAAATCAAGTTTGTTGTATTGACACATACTAAACTCCGTTGATTATAGATTTTTTAATATTTTCTAAAGTATTGGCTAACTTAGCAACGTTAGAATTCTCAGTGCTACGTGGTGGATAGCCTAATTCAGCTCTTACCTCTTCAGGGTCTAAAACATTACTACTTATCATCTTAGTGAAAAACTCGGAATTGTCAGCTGCGCTATCGAAGTCTAATTCTCCAAGTTCTATTTTATAATTTTCGTAGCCCATAGCAGGAAGGATTAGATAATTCAACGGATTTTCGATACTCTCTTGTATTGGTTCGACAACAGTTCTCATAAATATTTTAATATCATCTTTTTCTTTATTACCTAAAGTACCAGCAACTTTGATAAGAAGTGAAGAAGGTACTCTATGAGCCGCTAAAATTTCATCTCTATTATCATTTCTTAACCCTCTATATGAAGCCTCTTTCTCTTTATCAAAAGTTTTAATATCAATTTTTTCTTCAGGATTATCCGTAGTAAGGAGTAGAACTCTACCTTGATTTTCAATTCCTTTGAACTCATTGTTGAAGAAGTCTTTAATTTCGTCTTTAGTTGCATTATCTAAATCCCCACCATAGTGGCTAATAACAGCGGCAGGTATCCCGTTATTATTAAAATTAGCAATATTGTATTGTTTAGAATTCTCATCCAAAGAAATTGCAGGGATAGCACCGACATAATCAGGTGTGCCATAGTAGGGATTTTCAACATCGTAATTCTTGACATGGATATACTCTAACCCTTTCAGTCCCTCTTTACTATTAAACGGATAATAAGTTTGTTTTTTACCAATGTATTGTTGTTTAAGTATCAACATATTATCTTTACTTTCTAAAGAGCACATAATAGCAGGAATATGGAAAATACTAAGAACCTTTTTATTCTTAGCCCGTATAATCCCGAAGAAAGCATTCCCAAAAATCACGTAATCTTGAATAATCCGTTGCAGAGTATTAAGAAACGTAACTTGGAAAAGTTGGTAATGTTGTTGTTCCAGTGCCTTCTTAATATTGTCAGCATTCTCATCCCCGACAAGATTAAAAGAAGGAGCGCTAAGATAAACCTTAGTAGCAATACAAGCCATATGATAGCCATTCTTTTTAGAAGCGGCGGCTAACAGCTTAAAATCAACACTTGGCGAAATATTGCCAGCAAAGACAGGCGTAGCACTAGGAACATCAGGAGTGGCAGATTTAATAATTTTAGCTTTCATAATATACCTCATAAAATTATTGCTTTAGTTTTTGAATTATTTGCTAACCCTTCGACAGCATACCTTAGAGCATCGACGATATGGTTAAACTCATCAATAGGTTTGCCATCTTTAAGGGAATAGTTTGATAGTTCTAATATTGTATTAGTCAGTGTAGGTCTTACATAAATATTAAACTCTCTAAGATAATTAATCCCAGTCATAACACTCCCCCGTCCTTTTTGACTTTTAGTAATTCTTGATAGCCCGAGCCATCGCAAATGGTCAATAGATTTAGCTTCAGCACTATCAGCTATAATACGTTCTTTAGTGAAGTTTTTCCTTGCAATCATTTGGTAAATCATTTCATTAGTCATCCCTTTTTGGTAATGTTCATCAAAAATCCAAATATTTTTAGTAGAAGTATCAACCAAAGCCGCAACAAAAGCAGTTGGATCAGTAACATAACCGAAATCGAGCCCAAACACAGCTTTTGCATTAGGATATTTAGCTATTACATCCTCAACACTGAAATCTTCAATATACCATTTCTCAAACACATTACCATAAGACAGCCCCCACTCGCCTAATCCTTCAACTCTATACCTTGCAGGATTTTCAATCTTCATAGTTTCGAACACTTTAATATCCGCCTCATCCAAGAACTCATTACAAGTATAATTAGTAACAGCGGTAAACACATTATCATTAGGATTATCGAAGAACCGTTTTTTCACCCAGTGTTTTTCGTGGTAAGGATTAAGTGTCCCAGTAATTTGTTTAAACAAAGGAGGCTTGACTTGACCACGAATAGACAAATCGACAGTATCAAAATCCTCCTCCTTTTCAACTTGGAACAACTCCTCGAACCAGACCCAGCAAAGCACGCCTTGTTCGACAGTAAGAGAAGTAAGCGAAAGCGGATCATCCAAGCCTCTAAAAATAATTTTTTGCCCAGTTGGCTTATAAATCAATTCCAAAGGAGAAAGTTTAGCCATCCAAAGGTGTTCAACACCGAGCCGTCTAATAGCCCACTTAAGCTGGGCAAAAGTACTATCCTTATGAGTAGAATAATAACGTCTAACGACAAGAGTATTAGCCTCCTTAAATTGCATCATATGCACAATGTACCACAGAGCCGTTGTAGTAGACTTTTTAGAAGCTCTCCCGCCAATAACAATCCTATAACGTTTTTTTGTGTTCCAAAACACATCGTAACCCTTACCAACTACATCAGATATGTTCAGAATTGTCGGCATTATGTGACCTCAAGTCGTTATTAATAATAATCATATTCTCAGCCAGTTGGTTGTTAGCCTTTTCAGAATAGCCTCTATTCCTACCAATAGTTTTCAAAAAGAAAATAATAGCAGTAGTGTCGCCATCAGAAATTTTCTTAATTAGTTGACTTTCAGCAAAATCAATAATTTCTTCACGTTTTTGCTCCATCAAATCATTCAGCCCATATTTATCAAGATAGCTAAGAATAGTCTTAATATTCACCCCATAATGTTTAGCCAGCATAGTTTTAGTACAATATTGATAACTATTAATCACACTTATAAGGTGATCTTTCTTAATAAGAAGGTTCATCCCAGTACTATTCCTAAACGTCTTATTCATTTCGAAAAGATCTCTAAGCCCGAATTTCTCAACATATTTTTTAGCAGAAGTCATTCCCATATTGAACGCTTTAGCTATACTTTTCAAAGTAGTCCCGGGATTAGCACGGATATAATTTTCGATATCCTCCTTAGTAATCTCCAAAGGTTTTGGCATATTACCTCCTACATTGCTTCACAATAGACATCACATCATCAACGGATTTAACCACAGCCGCCAGCCCTCCAGCAAGTTCGATAGCCTTGAGATTATTAGCTTGTAGGATAGAGAGTTTAGAATTAGCCTTAACCTCAAGAGCAACGAACTTACCATCGACACACGCCAAGATATCAGGAACGCCAGCCTTATTAGCGGCAACAACCTTAACAGCATAAATATTTTCAGCTTTTAAATAATTCAAAATTTTCTTTTGTAAAATTTTCTCTAACATTAAAAGCCCTAAAATGTTTAGTAGTAAAAGTTTTTTTATCCAGAACAGTATTATAAATTTCTTGTTCAAAGCCATCAGTAGAGAATACCCAAACAACTTTACTTTCCACTCTATCAATATTTTGAATTCTAGCCCGAGCTTGCCAATAAGTTTCAGCAGAGAAATTGATATTATAGAACAACAAATAATCAGCAGAAGAAATATTAATCCCGTTAGCTCCAGCTTTAACTTGCGAAACAAAAATTTTATCATCACGGCTATTAAATACCATAGGATCAGAAGTAATATTATCATAACCGAACACATCAGCAATAGCATTAAATTCAGCTTGGTACACATAGAAAATAGCAATTTTAGCCCCAGCAAAAGTTTCTTTAATTTTAAGAGCCTTAGCATAAGAAAGCACCAAATAAGAACCATCATCAGTAATAACCGTCCCACTACAGATTTGGTGATACTTACTCATTTTAGTAGTTGGGCTATCACAAGTAACCTCATAAGTCTTACCATTATGATTTATACAAATATAATTATTTTTTTTGAGATTTCTCAACAAGTAAGCAATAAAATCATCTTGTTTAACAAATAGAATGTTTTCAGACACTTCAGAAGCAAAACCAGCTTGTTTTTGAGTAAAGGTAAGAATATAAGGCTTAACATAAGGCTCAATAAGTTTGAAATTAGCATTATTATATTTAGTAATAGTCCGCCCGTTGAGTTGGATAATTTCCTTTTTAACAAACACATCAGCCCAGCGGTAGAAATTCCTAAATTGAGAAAAAGGAGAACGTCTACCTAAAATAAAAAATTGGTGATAGAACTGTGAATAACTCTCAGGAGTAGGAGTACCAGAAAGGAAAAGCACAAAAGCGTTCCCAATCACATTAGAAATATTCTTAGTCCGTTGTGAAGGCTTAGGAAACGCCCCCAAAGAATGAGCCTCATCCACAATAACAACATCGAAAGAGCCATCAACTTTATGAACACTTTCATAATTAATAACCACCAAATTATAATTAAATCCAGCATTATTAAAATCTTTAAGAATACTAGAAATAGCTTTCTTTTTTGTAATAAACAAAACATTCTTAGCTTTAAGTCTATCAGCAACAGAAAGAGAAATAATAGTTTTCCCGACACGTACCTCAAGAGCAAGGTAAACAAAAGAATGTTTAGAAACAATATCAAAAGCCTTATCTACAAGGTCAATTTGATAATCCCTAAGTTTCATTCAACCTCCAGAAAATCATCAATAGTTTTATCTTTAATACTTTTAGGATTAAGATTAATCCAAATTTTATGTTCCTTATATTTAGAAACTCTTTTATCCTTAAATTGGTGTCCATCAAGACTAGCTAATTTTTTAAAACCTTGCTTCATTTTCCTAATATTCATAGGATTACGATTATTAGAGCCCAGATTACGCATATATTCATTATAGCTCTTGATAGCATCATCCACATAAAACTCAATACTATTAAGCATCCCATCGTGGGATTGTTCAAGGATAAAATCACGTATCCAATTAACAAACTCCTCCCCATACATAGCAAGGAATTCTTTAGTTTCGTGGTTGATCCTTTGGTATTCTGTAATCCCTTCTTTCAAATATACTTGCACACAGAAAAGCATAAGAGTATCAAACATATTCCATTTAGTAGTATCCCAATCAGTAAAGAAAACCTCGCCGAACTCACTTTTAGGAGTTCTAACTTCATTAAAATAATTATTCAATTCGACAATGATAATTCTACTTTTAGCAGAAACACTATCGGTATAGACAGGATAATTAGAAGTAAGAGCGAATTTAGGTGACTGTTCAAAAGGAATAACATAAGCAGTTTTACCTTTTTTCTCAACAAGTAGAGAATTAGTAATTTTAGAGAACATACTTTCAACTTTGAAATTACGTTTAATATCATCGATAAGAACAATATTAGTATCAATATCAATCGTTTGAAAAGCGAATGGTCTATCGAAATTAAAATCTTTACCATCAAGTTTAGCAAGATTGCGCATCTTACCCAGCGCAAGTTCAAAAAGCAAAGACTTCCCACTCCTACCACGTGGAGTAAACACATCATCGTCAGCATCGCCTTCATCAGTTAGCACAATCATCTTAGCAAGACTTGGGTCTTTATAACGGTGGAGCATATAGCCAATAGTTGTAAAAATAGTACAAACTCTATCAAGATCATTATTAGCAATAAGCCTAATGAACCTAAAGAAAGAAAAGTTGCGGTCAACAGGTACAAAATTATAAGTACGATTAATAATTTGCGTTTTCCAAATGTAACCTTCGAGTTCAGAATAGCTAAAGGATGTAATACCCTCATCGGTAACAGAAACCCAACAATTCGTATAGAAAAAGAACGCCTTATCCCTAGTATCCTCAACAAACTTACCGTTGAAAGTAGGGATTAAACTCAAGAAAGGATTACTTTGGAAGTGCATAATCTTTTTAACAAAGATATTACAAACCTCATCAGGAGCATTTTCTTTCAAATACTCATAGACAAAGTCAGTAATATCAGTAGGAGTGACAAAGCTCACAATATGCCCGTCAAGTTTTACATATCTATAGATAGTATCATTATTAGTTTTGTAAGCATATTTAGCAAAATTATTATTAGCAATAAAGTTAACCAGTTTATGTTCCTCGATAGATACTTTTTTATCAGTAACAGTCCAGAATTCACCCTTTTTTGCAGCAAAACCATTCTCAGCTAAGAATTTATCACATTCTGATTTATTTCCATTGAACTTTTGATATAGCACCACCTCATAAGGAGAATAACTCCTATCATTTTCAAAAACTGTTTGAGTAGTAAACACAATCCAACGCCCTTTAGCATCCCAACCAGCAGACACACCAGAAGACTTATTAGGTCTAGTATAATTTTCATATTCATCCCTTTTACCAGCATATTTCCACCCAGCCTCAATAAGAATATTTTTAGCAAATTCAACAGGAACATCAAAATCGTTTAAATGTTTCTTAGTAATTTTTTTCTTAATAGTATTGTATGATTTACAAATAGCTAAGATATCATCTCTTTGTTCAGGAGTAATAGTAGGAATATTAGTAATATCACAACCAGCAAAAGAGACATAGCCATTTGAAGGAGCAACAATAACATATCCCCCGTGCCCACGAGTTTCAATGAAATATTCAATTTCATCACCGACAAGTTTCCCCGCTAATTTTTGGTTCTTACCGACCACATCACAACGATAGAGAATATGTACCCCATTTGTTTTTGTATTCTCAACATATAAAGGAATTCCAGTACTAATAATTTCCTCAACGATTTTATATATTTCAGGAGAATTGCCTTTTTTGTTATCAAAATCGATACATTCGATATTATTAAAGCCCGTAATAACAGCAATTCCTGCGGCACTTTTTTTACAAATTTCACCTAAATTTTTTAATGTGTTATCATCTATAGGATCAGTTTGGAACTTTCGCCAATAAGGGATAACAGGTTTTTTATTATCATTAACAGGGATAACATTAAAGCCCTGCTTGACTAAAGCAAATAGAGTATCAACCATAAACACCTTCCGATTAAATGATTGAATAATTACTTACGGTCTCTTTCCAACATAGTATCAACAAGACAAGCGATAAAATAATATTTTTTAACACCAGTAGGTCTATAAGCAAGAATAGCTTCGATTAAATCTTTAGGCAAAGGAATATAAGTAAACTTCTGGCTTGTAGGTTTATAAGAATATTTGACTACACCCCCATTCTCAAGATAAGTTAAACACCTAGAGAAAAACTCCTTATACCATTCTTTGCGAGTATAGCTTTTAGGTCTCCAAAGAGTAACTTTACTTTCTACCTCTTTAAGAACGCCGAAATTAGTATAAACAGACTTTTCCATTTTAGCACCTTCCAATTATTATTCAAAAATTAATTTTCTTAGTATCAAAAGAATAAATTTGATAAGCAGTCTCAACCAGCATATTCATATAAGCGGTTAAAGACGCCGAAGATGGTTTAACATCCTCAATCATTTTTATAAGTTTAATAGGGAATCTAACCCCTACAGCTTTGGTAGTATCAACACGGTTGTAATTATCAATAAACAAATCAGGTCTTTGCTCTAAAAATTCTAACGAGTAAAAAGCCAATGTTGTAATAACGCTGGCTAAAGATTTACTCGTATGGATATTTTTTTTGATATTAATATACAAATCTTTTCTGATATTTACCATAATTTTTTCTATTGTTGTACTCCTTATATTAGTTTATAACTTTTTAATTTCAATGTATAGTATTCACTTGGCTTAACATATGCAGAATATAAAGCTGGGTTATCTTTCTTGAACTTAGTTGTATCAAAACGTTCTGTGACTGTTTTAGTGCACGTAATATTTTTGTACTCTGTTAAGTTGTTATTTATCATCATATTCTTTAGCTTATCGCTTACATCATCTATCTTAGCTTTTAATGTATTCTCTTCAGCCTTTAGTTTTACATACTCAGCGACCAAATTCTCCAACTCACTATCTGTCCCAACTGTAGGTTCAACAACATAAACTTTATCTTCGACAACAGGTGGGATTTGTGGAATAAGATGATTTTCGATAAAGTCTTTTACAGCTTGATTTTTCCTTTTAATAAACTCATCGTCTTTCTCAATCCTATCATAAACTAATTCTAATCTTGGCATAAAATATCTAACTAAATATGCAAAGTCAAGTCCAGTAAAGTCTAAATAATGTTGTACTTGTGCATAATATTCTTGTGGTATTTCACTTTGGACTTTCCAAGATGTTGATGTTTTAACTTCAATTACAAATTTTCTATCAAATTGGTCTACACCAAATCTGTCAATAGCTGCAACTTCATAAGGTCTTTTCTTCTTTTCAAGTTTGCGACCTTTCAATATTTTATAACCAGTTTCTTCCCCAAACATTTGTGCTACAGCATCTTCAAAATACCTACCAGCTTTCATATACTTGTTATCTTCAATAGGTGGTGCTAATCCTAACATTTGATTATAAACGTCTAACTTTGTCATATACTTTGAAATTCCCATTATAGGTGCGATAAAAGTTCCACCAATTCTTGTTACGATTTTTGTTCCCATAGTATGGTGCTCCTTAATTTATTTTAATTATTCATCTACAGTTCTTCTTTTATGTGTATAGTTTTATGTGTCATAATATTATTCCCCCTTATTCCCCTTTGTCAATACTGTATTCACTAAGCAACTTAAATAATAATCTCCATTTGATTTTTTTGATAATATTGTTTTTATAAGACAAGAGACAAAATAATACTGTTTCATATCATCAGGTTTGTATTCAAGTATCATTTTAGCCAATTTCTTCGGAACGATTATATTAGTAAACTTGGACTTATTAAATTTATAAGAATAATCAACCTCACCACCTGCTTCTAAATATCTCAACCCTTCCACAAGTACATTTTTTGTCCAAATCCGAAGAGTAAACCCAGTAGGAAGTGAATTTTTCAAATCGGTATGGATTTCTCTTGGCACAGCAAAGACATATTTTGAAATTATAACTTGTTCCATAAAAACTCCTGTTAGTCCCTTTTTTATACTCTTAAAATAAAGAGTAACATTATCAATAGTCATCTTTGGCATTTTACCCCCGTTTCAACGATAAATCTTATCTAAATATTCTATAAACTTTTTCCTAAATAATAAGTGAGCTAATGATTTAGTATCATAATCAGTATAAACATATTCACCGTTTACAATTATATCTATTGTTTCCAAAAGTGTGATATCCTCTTCAGCTATATAACCAATAGCATCAACATAATTTTGGTAAATTGGGTTTCTGAAAGTATCATATTGATGGTCGAACGCCTCGATAATCCCTTGATATTCATTTGTTTCGTACTCATCCATTAAAAAATAACGTAGGTCTTCGAATGAAGGAATTCTCATTTTACCCCTCCTAATTTTTTTTTGTTTTTATTTTTTTGCAAAGTTATATAATGCATAACCTAATAAACTATTTGCTAAACGCACCGCTTCTTCTATTGTTAAGTCCAAAGTCTTTACAAGGGCTGAAGCAGGCTCAATTTCTGGGTTATATCCGTATAATATTCGCATTACATCATAATAAATAATAATGCCATTAGGGAACTTTAGAACAAATTTTCTTGATAATAAATTAGCATCGGTTTTTGCTTCTGGGAATGCTTCTATTATTTCTTTATAAATTTCCCCAAATTTTTCATCTGAAAAGTGTAGCTCGAAGTCTGCCATTTTGTTCCGCCTTAGTTTTTATTTTTGTTAATACTAATATAATACAATCCGCTCGGTTATGCAATAAATTATATATTAAGAATTTGTTAATTATTTGTTAACATCTTTTAGTATGCACAACAACACATTTTGCCACATACCACCTTTTGAATTATATTCCCATAAACTATTGTAAGAATTCTTTACTAAAAATATAAATTGTGGAGTCCTTTTTATCCACTTATCATTTATTAGCAATATCAATTATATAGTTCTTTCCCATATTGTAGCAAAGATTTTCTTTGCGTGTTTGTCTTGTTCTTCTTTCCAAGCTTTTACTTCTTCTTCTAAAAGAGCACCAACAACGTTCATATTGTCTAAACTTTGTACGATTTGCTCTTGCAGTTTGAGTGGTAATATAGGTATAAAGAATTTTTGTAATTTGTTTTTGCTAATTATTGCAAATCGGTTAGATGTTTTCATATTGCTTAAGTCTTCTTCTTTTGTTTTCAAATAATAATATAAGAAACGGTTATTTATTTTTTTGGTTGTAAGTTTTATAATATAGCAAAACGGTCCAGCCCAAAATTCCGTTGCTATAAAATTAACATAGCCAGCTTTTGGTCCTGTGGATTGTATTATGATTGTGTTTGCTTCAGTATTGAATTGGTTATGGTAACGAGCAATTCTCAAAGCGCCTAAATAAGCAGGATAATCACCAACAGAAAGAATATCAGATATATCTATATGTTCACCAGTTGTGATTTGGGCTATTCTCTCTAGCGTTACCCATTTGATTTCTTTTGGGTTGCTTTCTATGATTAGTTGTTCAATTTTACTAAGGTTCATATCGCACCTCCTTTATCATTTCTTCTATTTCTTTTATTGCTTCTTCAATTGATTTTCGAAGTTTGTCTTCTTTCTCTATTATCTCTTTTATTTCAGAATTCAACTTATGAATATCGAATTCCTCTTTTTTTGCATTTCTTTGTGATACATATCTTGATACAGATAAATTGTAATCGTTTTTTGCAACTTCTTGATTTGTTACAAGTTTAGCAAAAAAATCTAAATTTACTCTTTGAGTAAACGCATCAAGTATTTTTTTAATATTATCCTCAGTAAGGTGATTTTTCTTGGTACGGATATACTCTTCAGACGCATCAATAAATAATATATCATTATTGTCCTTATTTTTTTTGAGAACAAGAATAGCCGTTGATATGGTTGTATTAAAGAACAAATCAGCAGGTAATTGAATAACCGCATCTACATAATTATTATCTACCAAGTATTTACGTATGCGTTGTTCAGCCCCGTTACGATAAAGCACACCCGGGAAGCTAACAATAGCCGCAGTACCATAAGGATCTAGCCAAGCCAAGATATGCATCACAAAAGCCATATCAGCTTTACTCTTTGGTGCTAAAGCACCAGCAACAGCAAAACGTGGGTCTTTCACCAAAAGTGGATTGTCTTTCCCATCCCAGCTAATTGAATATGGAGGATTAGCAACAATCGCATCAAAAGGTTGCGCATCAGAATGGGCTGGATTTATCAACGTATCACCGTGTGCTATATGGAATTTTTCATAATTGATATCGTGTAAGAACATATTAAAACGTGCTAAATTGTAAGAAGTGGGATTTAGTTCTTGCCCATAGAAACCACCTTTTACATTATCTTTACCTAGTATTTTAGCATATTTCAACAGCAACGAGCCAGAGCCGCAAGTAGGGTCATAAACCTTGTTAATTTCTTTTTTACCAACGATTGTTAATTTAGCTAACAGTTCGCTAACCTCTTGTGGAGTAAAGAATTCCCCACCTGAAGTTCCAGCATTAGCCGCATACATATCCATTAAGAACTCATAAGCATCACCAAAAACATCAATTGTATTCTCATCAAATTCTTGCTTACCATTGCTAAAATCAAGATTACCAATTGCATCAAGTAGCTTAACCAACTTGACATTTGCATAAGACATAAACTTATTAGAATTCAAATCGATATCATTAAAAAGCCCTGCTACTTTAACCTCACTTTTTGTCCCTTTTGCTGAGTTTTCGATATTCTTAAAAACACGCATTAAGGTTATATCCAAATTAGGCTCGGTTGTAGCTTTTGCCCTAACATTACAAAATAGTTCTGAAGGTAAGATAAATAAACCTTTTTCCTCCACTGTTTTTACACGCCACGCTTCTGCTTGCTCGTCTGGCATAGTCGTATAATCAAAAAGCTCATTACCTAACGCCCATTCTTTTCTATTGATATAATTTGTAATATTCTCACTTATAAAACGGTAGAAAAGAAAGCCTAAAACATATTGCTTAAAGTCCCAACTATCGAGAGTACCACGCAAATCATTAGAAATTTGCCAAATTGTACGGTGCAACTCAGCCCTTTCTTGTTCTTTAGAATTATCCATATATACCCCTTTTGGTATTTAGCCTCTTATTTTTATATTAACGCCTTTTGCCATCAAAGCATTTAATACATCACTCCTCGTCCCTCCTACATATTTACCTTTCTTTAGTTTACCTGCAACTTTATCAGTGCCTACAACATCAGACAATACCAATTGATTTTTCCCTATTGTTGTAACTTTTCCAGCATAAATATCAATTAATTCTTCTAATATATCTTGCCCAAAGGTGCAACTATGAAGCTCTAAAGAATGAATACAAGTAGCAATATCAATGTAGACTTCTTCCAATCGGTAAGAATTATGGATTGCCAACTTATGCAATATTTTAGTATCTATTTCTAACAATTGTAAATTCTCACATCTTAACATTATTCTTCCAACATTTGCACCTATATATAAATGTTTAGTAAGAATACTTGTCATAACGAAATTTTCGCAGTTCTCAATATCGAACATAGTACGTTCAGCAGTAACATCATTTAATGTAACCTCACGAACTTTATTATTATAGATTTTGCTTAGCCCGTTGTTTTTTACATAATACCTATCATCACATCTTAAAGACAACACATTCTTACAAGTATTAACAAATGAATAATCAACATCAAACTTTTTCTTAGCTGAAAGAATGGCAGCTGAGACACCGCCATTCAATTTAATTTCCAAATTAGTAGCATCGATTTTCACAACATCGAAAGGGATTTTTGAAAAATCTAATGTTACATCGTTAAAACTTGCTATTATACTATTTTTGCTCATTTTAGCCTCCATGTTGTTTATTTATTAAAATGGTACTTTGCCATCATCAACAGGTGTATTATTCATATTATCTAAATTTTGTGCTATTCTTTCTATAGCTTGTATATCATATTGATAATCCCCATTATTAGATTTGTTGTAATTAATATTTGGCTTACTATATGGGATACCAGCTGCTTTAAATTCTTCTACAATCTTCTCATAACTATCTTTCGCATTATATGCTCTGTTCCAAAATATATAGTTAGGATATTCATTGCCATCTTTCTTATAAGTCCCATTAGCGTATTCCACTAACCTTAATATTTTCCCAATAAAAATATTTTTATTCATTATCTTATCTTTATCAATCTTAACTTCATCAATCCCTAACTTCAAGCAAATATTTTTGAACTTATAACTAAGCATATTATTATAGAATATATCGAAATAATATCTCCTTTTTGAATTTTCAAATATAAAATAATACTTTTTATTATTCTCATCAGTTATGATATCTTTAATTTTGTAATCATTAATTCTTATTCCATCTTTTGAATAATAATTGCTATTTGTTTCTGTTATTCTTATAGTTTGCATTTTTAGCTCCGTTTTTTTTGTTTAGTTATTATTACATATTTTCTTCTTTGAATTTATTATATATATCAAAGAATGCTTTCAAATCATTTGGAATATATTCAACATTATCTTCAAACATTCCAAATGGTGTTTTGGTTATTGAAGCACCATCATTCTTCACTCTATAAGCATACTGCAATGTCCCTTCATTATCTTTATAAACTGTACTCTCAAGTACAACATTTGTCAATCCTTCTAATCCTATCTTTTCATTCACAAGTTTGCCTAATGTTTTTATTCTTCTATATCTTATACTTTCAACTGTTTCAGTCTCCGTATGGAGTACAAATACTACTGTTAAATCATCTCTTAAATTCTTTACCTTTAACATTGGCAATGTGAAATAATTTGCAAAATCAGTATATTTATCCCAACCTTTCTCTTTTGCTCTTGTTAGGAACTCAAGTGAGATACTATACCAAAAATCGTCAATAATTAAATATTTGATTTCTTTTCTTTTCTTGTCAACAAAATCCATTATGTCTAATATTTTCATTGGGTTTTCAATATTCAAGACAATATTAGTCTTTGCTTTGTCTTCATTGTAATATTTCTTCCAACCAATAAATTTCTTTCCTGCACAAGACACTACAAATGTTTCAGCTGGGTTCATATTACGTAATGATGTGGTTTTGCCTGTACCACTTTCACCGAAAAGAATGATTAAGTCAGCCATTGTTTTTACCCTCCATTATGGTTTGGTTGTTATTGATTTGGTTGTTACGAGTTTTGTTTAGTTTCCACTACTAATATAACAAACTTTTCTGCAGAAACCTAATTAAAATTATATTAAGTTTAATTGATATTTGTCACACTTGAGAGGTAAGGATAATCTTAGGTATTGCTTGCTTTTGGTTGGTATTTTTTGTATATTTGTATTGTAGCTTAGCACGAAATCTCCCCCTTCCCAAGCTACACCCCTCGGCTTGGGATAGTGCTAAGCTTTTTTTTTATAGTTCTGGATATTTCCCATCGATTGTTAAATGTTTATGTATCAAATCTTGCCATTTATAACCTTTTATTTGGAAATGTGGCATATCTTTTGATGCCCATTCACCACCCCATTCTAAGTTATATTTCTTGCTAATCTTCACTACTTCATCAGTTGGATTTATCAATTTTTTATTATTTAGTATGCCCATTATGTCTACTGCTAGCCCATAATTATGCAAGGATTGACCTCCTTTTGCATTTGTCACTATTATACCTGGTTTAGTTCTACCTTGTGCATATAATTCATTTTGCTCTGCGAATGTTCT
>Ga0209608_1001913_pt1 | contig 15769 bp, 13 predicted proteins | sample AD_UKC130_MetaG_FD_184428 | JGI IMG/M metagenome (GOLD analysis project Ga0209608, IMG submission 184428) | Active sludge microbial communities of municipal wastewater-treating anaerobic digesters from Canada - AD_UKC130_MetaG (SPAdes) (version 2) | ecosystem: Engineered > Bioreactor > Anaerobic... | reverse complement strand
CATCAAGTTTCCATACACATACCGTAATCAGTTCGGCCGGATTGAATATCGAACCGTTTACCTCTTTAATACGGTTGACAAAATTGATTACTTTCTCTTCATCGTTCACCTGCATAAAAACCGCAGAATTATATCCCGGCCATACGGCAGTATTCAATCGGGGTTCGCTGCGCCTGCTTTTTGCCAACACTTGTTCAATGATCTGATACTCCGAAATTTTCTCCTCCTCGATTACTTCAATCAGTGTTTCGAGCATACTCACATTGCAAGTACAATAGATTAGTTTCATATCTGAATAGTATCTTCTTGTTTTATATATTATTTATTCGCGCTCTTTAGCTCACTTTTCTCGTTAATGGATGTATAAATGGCCGGAATCAGAATCAAAGAAACCAATGCCGAAACCAGTAACCCTCCAATGATGGTAACACCCAGCGGCGAATACATTTCTTTACCCATTCCTTTACTCAATGCCATTGGCAACATTCCCAATATCGTAGTCAATGTGGTCATCAATATGGGACGCAAACGCGAGCGACCGGCTTCTGCTACTGCATCGTAAAGCGTATATCCACGTTTGCGAAGCATGTTGGTATAATCGACCAATACGATTCCGTTGTTCACCACAATCCCCATCAACATAATCACGCCGATAAACGTAGTAACGCTCAACGTCAGACCGGTTGCAAGAAATGCCAAAACAACACCTACCAACGTAAACGGCACGGCAAACATAATGATAAACGGATCTTTAAACGATTCGAACTGAGCCGCCATAACCATATATACCAATGCAATACCAAGGAAAAGTATCAAATACAGATCGCCAAACGATTCGCCTTGATCAACAACCTGACCTCCAAGCGACACGCTGACCCCATCGGGTATTTCCGTATCGTCTATGATTGCTTGTGCTATCTTGGCACCTTTTCCCAACGAAACATCATTCAGATTGGCCGTAGCCAACACAAAACGCTGTTGCGATTCGCGCTGTATTTCCAACAAACCGACATCCTGCTTGATTTCGGCAACAGACGAAAGGGATACCTGCTTGCCCAATAAATTGGTCAACTGCATCTCCTTCAATTTATCGATGTCGTTACGAAATTCCGGAGCATATCGTATTTTGATATCATAATCGTCTCCGCCCTCGGTAAATTCTCCCGATTCGGCGCCAAATAAATTTTGCCGAACCTGCATGCCGATAAGCGCGGTATTCAAGGCCATTTGAGATGCTTTTTCTTTATCGATGACAATTTGCACCTCGATTTTTCCGTTATCTACCGAGGTTTCCACATCCTTAAACTCGTTGCATGCCTTCAATTTTTCCTCGAAAGAAAGCGCCGTTTTATTGATCGCATCCAAATCATCACCCGAAATATGAATTTCTACCGGTCGTTTGTTCCCCGTTATGGCTGCGGCCAAAATGCTACCTGCCTGAATTTGGTATTTTTCTATTTGAGGAATTTCGTCCAATCGTTTACGAACCGCATCGGCGATCTCTTCTGCCGTTCTTTTTCGTTTATTGGGAAGAGTAAGGTGGCACAATACACTGCCAATATTTTTTCCTTCTTTAAACCCTACCGTCGTTAGCGCTCCATCGCGCGTTTGACCGGCAATAGCTCCGGAAGAACCCGGAACCATTTCATGAATTTCTTCGTGCAATATTTTCAGTATTTGTTGTCCTATACTATCGGTTTGTTCAACACTTGTTCCCACCTCGGTTTCAAACGAAAGGGCAAAACTCCCGGCGTCGAAATCGGGAATATAATCCGTACCGATTTTCTTTCCCCACAGCATAACCGCCACAAATATAACCGCAGCAGAAACAATAACCACTCCCTTATGAGCCACTGTCCAAGCAAGCAAGTTTTTATAGCCGTATTCAACTTTGTTAAACATGTTCTCGCTCCATTGATAAAACTTGCTTTGTTTCTCTTGATCTTCCCCCTTCTTTTTCAATAACCGTGACGAAAGCATCGGCGTTAACGTAAGGGCAGTAAACAACGACATAATCATGCACACACACGTCAGGATGGCCAATTGTTTAAACATAATTCCTACAATACCTCCCATGAAAACCATAGGAAGAAACACCACCAGCGTGGTAACGGTTGAAGCCGATATAGCCATACCCATCTCTGACGTTCCGAAAATGGCCGCCTGCCTTGGCTTGGTACCCCTCTCGATGTGCTGGGTAATATTTTCCAACACCACAATGGCATTGTCCACCACCATACCGATGGCTATAATCAACGACATGAGAGAGAAAATGTTGATGGTGAAATTCATGACATACATCACAATGAAGGCACTAATCAACGATACCGGCATCGTTACAAAAATGATAAGGCTCGAGCGCCATTCTCTCAAGAAAATCAACACCACCAACGTCACAAAAATCAACGCATAAAAGATAGATGAAGTAAGATTTTTTACCGATTCTGTCACCATCTCGTCGGTACTGATCATTTCATTGATCTGCACATCATGGGGAAGTGTTTTTTTGATTTTCTCCATTTCTTTTCTCACCGCTTGAACCACTTCCAACGTATTTTCACCCGTTTGCTTTTGCACCAGAAGAGCCACGCGTTCTCCCAGATGATTGCGTGCATAAGCCTCCTTTTCGGCAAAAGTATCTTGCACGGTAGCCACGTCTTTCAATCGTACTACTTTCCCGTTGAAAGCCTTCAAGGCAATATTCTCGATATTCTCCACCGTTTCGAATTTGCCCGGTACACGTACCGAAAAATCGAACACCCCCACTTTTATGTTTCCGGCCGGTATATTGATGTTCTCGGCTTGCAAAATGGTCGATATTTCGCTTACCGACAAATTATAGGCCTTTAATTGACGGGGGTCTACACTTATTGAAATCTCGCGTTCGGGCTGCCCCAAATAAATCACTGTTCCCACGCCATCCACCTTACGCAACGGTGTGGCAATTTTGTCCTCGATGATTTTTTCGATCCCGTTATAATTGCTTGTCGCATTGATCGAATAACCGAGAATAGGCATCATGGAGGAATTGATTTTGAAAATAATCGGACTTTCGGCAGCTTTCGGAAGTCTACTTTTAACCAATTCCATTAAGTCCCTGGCATTGTTTGCCGCAGCCGTAACATCGGTATTCCAGTTGTAACTCAATTGAATAAACGATACATTTTCTTTCGATATCGATTTTATATCTTTCAAATATTCGGCACCTGAAAGCACAGTCTCAAGAGGTTTGCTCACTTGTTCTTCCACTTCGTTTGCCGATGCACCCGGATATATCGTAATAATGGTAATTGAGGGATATTCCAATTCGGGCATCACATCAAGGGGAAGCATTTTCATTGCCACTAAACCAAGAAGGATAATGGCAACAAACAACATCGCCGTAGCTACAGGTCTTTTTACGCCTATTTCAGGTAATTTCATTTTATTCTGATTTTTAATTTATTCCTCAACAATTTCCACAAGAGTACCTTCATCCAATTTGCTTTTCCCGTCGATAACCACGCGTACGCCTGCTGCAATTTCGGAAATGTGCACTTGATCTTTTACCATTTCGCCACGTTTCACGGAAATGCGTGAAACCGTATTGTCGTCATTTACGACAAATACAAATTCTTCACCGGTACCCGGTTGCCTGTAAATGGCATTAACGGGCACAAAAACACCTTTTTCCGCAGGCAATTCGAGCGATGCCCTGCAAAACATGCCCGGTTTGAATTTCAACGACGTATTGGGAATTTCCACCTCAACCGAAGATGTGCGCGTAACGGAAGATAACACGGGAGAAATGTAATGGATTTTTCCAATGACTTTTTCTTCGGGATAAGCATCAAAAGCTACCTCCACCTCATTTCCTTTATGTATTAGAGGCAATTCTTTTTCGTTCACTTCTATTTTAACCTTCAAAGGGTTCAATTGCATCAAAGACACGATGCCGTTTTCAATTTTTAAATCGGCGCTCATGGAAGGTACAAACGAATAATTTTCGCCTTCTTCCACATAAATATCCACCAAAATGCCGGAAAACGGTGCCGTAATGGTCGTATTTTTTTTCAACATTTTCACTTTGGCTTCCGAGGCTTCGTATTTTGCTTTTATATGATCAAAATCGATCAAACTGATACTCCCTTTTTCTTTCAACCGGCTCAATCGTTCGTAGTCTTTTTTGATTGTCTCGTTTTCCACTTGTGCTTGAATAAGCATTTCGTCCGACAATTCCACGATTTTTGCACCTTGAGCCACAAAATCTCCTTTTTTGTAATATATTTTTTCTATTCTTCCGGGTAAGGATGAAGCCAAATTGACTTTTCTGTTTGCTTCCGCAGTACCGGAATAATTGAGAATAGGATGATATTCCGTTTCAACCGATTCGGCAACGGTCACTCTTACGGCTTTCACCTCATTTTCTTCGGATTTGTTTTGCGTTGAGCATGCAGTGGTCATCAATACAAGACAAACTGCAAACAATACATTCTTTTTCATATTCATTATCGATTAATTATTTTCTTGATTATACATCTCGGGGTAATCATAAATGGCACCGGTGGCCTTATCCAATTCCGTTCGTGCAATTTTCATTTCAATTACGGCATCGATATAATTGTTACTTGCCTGCTCCCAATCCAATTGCGATTCCAATAGATCCGTCAGTTTTATCAACCCTTCATTAAAATGATTTTGCGATATATCCATACTTTCTTTCGCTTGCTCTTTCGATAATTTGGAAATTGCTACTTTATCCAACGACTCGGTATATGCATTTATCGATTGCCGGATCTGCAAATCGATCAATTCTCTTGCTTCATCCAACTCATATTGCACGGCTTGACGATCTTTTTTTGCAGCATTTAACGTATGCACCCTGTCGCCCCAATGAAAAATGGGCATCGACAAAACCACACCGATATTCCAGTCACCACCAAATTTCTTTTCAAAACCTTTATAGGGATTGGGATTTAAGTACGTATATCCGCCGGAAAGAAAAATATCGGGCATAAAACGCGATGTCGCAATTTTTTGTGCCGATTCGGCAATCGAAACTTTTTGTTTCAGCATCGCTATTTCCACTCTGTTGTCAACCATTTTAGAGCTTGCCAAATAAGGCAAGGATTCCTTTTCAAGGCCCGATTCCACTCCATCTGCCACCGCAAGATTATCCGATTCTACGCCCATAATCTGAGCCAATACCATTTTCGATAAAGTCAATCCGTTTTCGGCTTTCAGCAATTTCAATTTGGCATCATTTTGTTTCACCTGCGCCTTCAACAAATCGTTTCGAATAATTAGTCCCTCGTCATATAAATTCTCTAAATCAAACACCAGCCGATTCAACAATTCCAAATAAGATTGAGCCAATTTCACTTTTTCGTTCATCGACACCACACGCCAATAAGCCTCATCCGTTTTATCGACCAATTCAGCTTTGGTTAGGATAACATTATTGTTCTCGATAGTTTCGGTATATTGCGCAATACGATAGGCTTCCGTTATTTTGAATCCCGTAAACAAAGGCTGCATCACCGATAAACCTGCATAATACGTATTCTTGTAATCCGACTTTAGCTGATCGGCCGGAAGAAGTGCATATTGCTGAAAAACAGGATTTCCGAAGGCATCGGTCAGCGGTTTGCCTGTTTCAGGGTTGATCACCCATGTTTTAAGAGCCGTTTCCGGATCGTCCTGAAAAATTCCCGGATTAAATTTCCCCGTCTGTTGATCTATGGCGTTATAGGGAATAATGGGCAAAAACATATCGTGCTGCAAAAGCTCAAGCGCTTTATTGGTATGCAGGTAACCCGCATTTATCTTGAAATCGGGCAAGTATTTCGTAAAGGCCGATTTCCGGAGTGCGGTGGATGCCTGCGCCTTTTCTTGCGCAATCTTAACTTTTTTGTTTTGTTCCAAAGCAAGTTTTCGACATTGTTCCAATGTATATACTTCTTGGGCAAATGTTCCTTGTGCAAAGAGTATAAAAATCAAACTCCAACAGTTGACTAAACCCTTTTTTAAATTGATTTTTTTCATATTCATTATTTATTTAACGTTTTGTTATACCATAAAGCAAGATATCGGTCAACCGATTCAGATGTCCCGAATATTCCGAAATATCCAATTTATCGAGTATGAAAAAAATTTCGACCCCTTTTAGTGTATTCACGATGATTAAAGCCGTCAAATACGTATCGTCAACATCAAATTGTCCGGCTTCTACTCCTTCATCCAAAATTTGTTGAATCACTTGGAGCTCATCTTTGTCGTACTTTTCTCGAAGGTGCTCCACAAAAGGGAGATTGGTTAAATAATCGGAATGCAGTGCTTGGTAATAATTTGCTTTTTGCATAAACTCCTTCGTTCGTTCCAATAAATAAACCCTTAATTTGTCTTTGGAAGTGGGTTCTTTTTCCATAGATTTTTGAAGAGCACTTCTTGCTTCCATAGCCTCCTTTTCGATAACAGCCCTAAAATGTCCTCTTTGTTTTGAAAATAATAATAAATGGAACTTTTCCCTTTTTGCAAGGCATCGGCAATATCGTCCATTGTTGTTTTTTTATACCCGTAGCGGCCAAAAAGTTCGCCTGCTTTACAAATAATCGTATTTCGCATTTCGTCGCTTACCGTATTCATTTTTTTCGGATTTAAATCGTTTATATTTGACTATTCGAATAAATTGTTCGATTGTTCGAAATTAAGGCGCAAAAGTATGTCATTTATTTTAGAGAAACCAATAATCGGGGGTAATTAATGTTAAAAAACGAGCCAACAAATCAGAGAGACTGCACGCCAATCGGATACTTTCACCAAAATGCGGAAACAAAATTGAAGTTAATTCATTACTTTTGCAGGGTACGACCAATAATATAAAACAAAAATGAACAATTCAATAGAAACGTTGAGCAACGAAGTTTGCCGTATTGCCATAGATACGGGAAAATATCTGAAAGAGGAGCAAGCCAAACTCACACTCGAAGATATTGAATTCAAGGGTCCGAGAAATTACGTAACCTATATCGATAAGGAAGCCGAACGCCAACTGGTGGGAGCGTTGGAAAATCTGCTTCCCGAAGCCGGATTTCTAACCGAAGAGGCCACCATTGAATACGAACAAAAAGAAAATACTTGGATTATAGATCCATTGGACGGTACAACCAACTATGTTCATGGTGACAATCCTTTCGGCGTGAGCATTGCCCTCATGCGAAAAGGAAAAATCGTGCTCGGTGTGGTCTACGATCCTGTGGCCAACGAACTCTATTCTGCCATTGGGCCGGGAAAAGCCTATCTCAACGGCCATCCCATCCATGCAAGCTCTCATGCACAACTTCAAAACGGATACATCGGCTTCGGCATTCCCTATAACCTCACGGCGGAAGGCGAAAAAATACTGGCAAATGCACTGGCACAATTTCGCAAATGCAGTTTCCGCATCAAAGGCTCTGCTGCGGTAGAAATATGCTATGTTGCTTGCGGTAGGAGCGATGCCTACTTCCACTCGGGACTCTCTCCTTGGGACGTGGCGGCCGGTACGTTTATTTTGGAATGTGCGGGAGGCAAATGCACCGATTTTTCCGGCGGCAAAAACTACCTTTTCGGAAAAGAACTGGTAGCCGGAAACGGCAAAATCAACCAAGAAATAAGGAATAACATTATCCAGCATGCTTAGCATAGCTTTGGTTGTGAAACGCACCAATACGGCTTTTTTGAGTTTAGTTTATATTTTTTTCATCTAATCGGATAACGGAAAAAAATAAATTGATTATCTTTACATGAGTAAAAAATATTTTGCAAATTTCATATTCCCTAAAAAATTATGACAACAGATCTCAACCAAATAGGCGAACGCATAAAAGGGCTGCGCGATGCGCTGGGTTATTCACCCGAAAAAATGGCGAGCATTCTAGAACAGAAAGTAGACGATTATCTGGCATACGAAGAAGGAACCAAAGACATTTCGCTATCGGTGCTTCAACGCATCGAAAAAGAATTCGACATCGATCTTTCGACCCTCTTGTTTGGGACAGAGCCCAAAATGAGCTCCTATTTCATTACGAGAAAAGACAGAGGCTTGAGCGTGGAAAGGGTATCGGCCTACAAATATCAATCGCTTACAGCCGGGTTCACAAACAATATAGCCGAAGTATTCATCGTTACCGTTGAACCGAAACCTATGGATGAAGATTTCTTTAAAAATACCCATCCCGGTCAGGAATTCAACATGGTTCTCGAAGGAAGCATGCTGATGCATATCAACGGAAAAAATCACATTCTAAACGAAGGCGACAGCATTTATTTCGATTCTACGCTTCCTCACGGCATGAAAGCATTGCACAATCAACCTGTCAAGTTTCTGGCTGTAATTCTCCATCCTTGATAAAGGATCAACTTCTATTTGAAAACAAACATATATACAATTTATATTATGAGTCCCCTCTGATAACCCCATTTTTCAAAAATGCAAAAAATTGAGATATTTCAGACGAGAGTTGTTTAAAAAATTATTCATTAGAGAGTTTACATTATTTTCAAAACATATCCATTTTTTAATGGAAAAACAGCGTCTTTTTTGACTCGAAAGCGATCTTTTACTTGCTTGCATCACATGTTTCAGTATTCTCCTGAAGTTTATCCAAGTAGCCCGGGAGTAAGCCCATAGGCGGTGAGCGGCAAGCCCGCGGTAGCGTGTCTTGCCGTTTGTGAGGTTATATCCAAATTGAAAAATTGTAGCTTCTACATTGTTTCGCTTCCATTTCTCCCTGATGGGGACATCTCGCAGCTTTTGCCTTAGCATGGATGTACGGACATCCTCTATCGTGAAGTAACGGTATTTGCCATCATCTGTTTTGATGCGCCATTTCTTTACAGGTTTTCCTGTCTGTGAGTCTATCTTTGTTGTTGCTGCCAAACATGCTGTAATAATTATTTGTGTTTTAGTATCCAGGACTATCAGCTCATTGGGATTCTCTTCACTGGGCGTGAGTTCATACCTGGGAGGCTGCCCCTGTATCCCTGTAAGGATTAAATCAATGTCATTTTCATTGGCATAATCTTGGGTTCCGGTACTGTTATAAGCCCCATCAGCATATACTTTTTCAATCTTCTCATCAAGGAGCTTCCGTGTTTCCTCGATGGAGGGTTCAAGAAAGTCGCAGTCCGGGGTAGAGACAACATCCAGGTTTACATCGGTAACGAGATTCAATGGCTGCCTGCCGCTATCATCAGGCTGTCCTTCGCTATCCTTTGGTGCATCATCGCATGTTTCAGTAATGTTTGCGGAATAACCCTTTACCTGCTTTCCACCCTTGTTGCGGTAGTGGGAGTCGGTATCGTGAGGTGATTGTATGGATTTGGCACTTATATCGTCATTATCCTTAGGCAGCACAGTCTTATCTGCAGTTACAGTAAACTGCTGTTCAAAGACAGCCTTCAGGGTCTGGTAAGTACCATAGTCATGCCTTTTAAACAGCTTGATAAAACGATACATCAGCCTGCCTAAAGCAACGAAACGGGTATCTACCTCCTTCTTGTTACTGCGATAGATGAACTTGCTCCCCTCCTCGTCCATGATATGATCGATAAGGTCGAACTCCTCCCGTGACAGGCTGCGCTTGTAAATATGATCTGAACGCTCCTCTATGAACAGGGCAAGTGTTTCATGTACAAGCTCGTAGCGGGTATACCAGGTGATGTTGCTCCCTATAAGCTTGCTGTCCATGCGTACCTGTTTGCCGCTGACCTTGAAATCAAGTATCTGGCTTTTAGCGATCTGCTGCATGCACTCCTTGAACAGATCCGTGTCATTTTCCCTGTTATAATCCATTACTTTCTTGCGAAACAGGTAGTAAGTGGAAGGGACTGGAGCGGCGTCGGTAAGGTTCATAAGCCCCAGAGCACTGCGGACTAGCAAGTTATAGTTGCATTCCGCGAAGAGCTGTTCATCGCTCCAGCCCTGGCCCTCTTTCAGGATAATCATTCCCACGAGAACGCGTATGGAAGCGTTAGGACAACCGTTATCTGAAGAATAAAGGACACTGAAAATATCTTCATTTACACGCATTATGACCTGTTCGCGGAACATATTATGCCAGGAGTCATTTTTCAGATAATTCTTCAACGAGGTGCCTTGTAACATCCCGGCAGGGGATGAAAACATGTCCATTTGTGGATTCTTATCGGATTCTTTAAACATTTTTCTGGTTTTAAATATACCGCTAATATACTGAAATATAGATTAATATGCAAGCAAATAGGATACTGATTTTAGTGCATTTTTTAAAAATTTAAACCGTCCCTTCCGGATTGAAAATAAAAAGTCAGAGACTTTTCGGAGTGGACTCATATTATAAATTTCTCATGATTGAAAAATTCTTAAAACAAACCGAATACACTTCTCATCAAGATTTCGTAGAAAACTATCGTATCGAAGTTCCCGAAAACTTTAATTTTGCCTACGATGTTGCCGACGAATGGGCAAAAACCCATCCCAACAAACGAGCCATCTGCTGGACAAACGATCGCGGCGAACACCGCGACATAACATTCGCCGAGTTGAAGGAGCTATCTGACAAGACAGCTTCTTTTTTTCAATCCATTGGAATTGGGAAAGGAGACATGGTCATGCTCATTCTCAAAAGAAACCTCGAATTTTGGTACACCATTTTGGCGTTGCACAAGATAGGAGCGGTAGCCATCCCGGCAACCCATCTGCTTACCGACAAAGATATCGTCTATCGCACCAATGCAGCCGACGTTAAAGCGATAGTGGCTTCCGAAGACAAAGAAGTCATTGATCACGTTGCCAAAGCCCTTCCCCATTCACCCACCGTTGAACATCTTATCGTAAATAGCAAAAATCGATACGAGGGATGGATCAGTCTGCACGAGGGAATAGAAAAAGCTGCCCCTTTCGCAAGACCCGAAAAAGTAAACGAAAACGACGATATCATGCTGTTGTATTTCACATCGGGAACCACCGGTCAGCCCAAAATGGTTGCCCACAATTTCGCATACCCCTTAGGACATATCACCACCGCCAAATATTGGCACAATTTGCACGAAAACAGCATACACCTTACCGTAGCCGAAACCGGATGGGCAAAAGCCATATGGGGAAAACTATATGGGCAATGGATTGTAGGAGCATGCGTATTTGTATACGACCACGATGGCAAGTTCATCCCGGCCGATATGCTCCACATGATTTCGAAATACAACGTCACTTCATTTTGTGCACCTCCCACCATCTATCGCTTTCTGGTACGCGAAGATCTCACAAAATACGACCTTTCGGCACTCGAATACTGCACTACTGCCGGCGAAGCACTCAATCCATCGGTTTTCGAAACTTTTTACCGACAAACCGGCATTCAAATCAAAGAAGCCTTCGGACAAACCGAAGCGGCACCTATCATCATCACCTTTCCTTGGCTCGACTCCAAACCCGGCTCGATGGGCGTTCCCAATCCATTATACGATATGAAACTGATTAAACCCGATGGGCTACCTGCCGAAGAGGGAGAAGAGGGCGAAATTTGCATCGACACACACGAAGGACATCCCCTAAGCTTGTTCATGGGCTATTATCGCGACGAAGAACTCACTCGCAAAGCCTATTCCGGACACCTGTATCACACGGGCGATATAGCTTGGCGCGACGAAGACGGCTACTATTGGTTTGTAGGCCGCACCGACGACATTATCAAAAGTTCGGGATACCGCATTGGCCCTTTTGAAGTTGAAAGTGCACTGATGACGCATCCTGCTGTTGTGGAATGTGCCGTTACGGGTGTTCCTGACGACATACGTGGTCAAGTAATAAAAGCTACGATTGTTCTGGCAAATGAATATAAAGGAAAAGAAGGTCCCAAATTAATCAAAGAAATTCAAGATCATGTAAAAAGAGTTACCGCTCCCTACAAATATCCGCGTGTTATCGAATTTGTGGATGAGCTGCCTAAAACCATTAGTGGGAAAATACGTCGTGTTGAGATACGCGAAAAAAAGTAAGGGTGTTCATTAGAAGTTAGTATGAATTACGTTTGTGTGTTCTGCTTATCCATTCATCTGCTATCACAGCATCGTAGCCCAACGCTTTTGCTTTTTCGAAATCGGCCTTAGCAGCCACTTTATCGTATTGCATCAACCGAACCCTGCCACGCAGGAAATAAAAATATGGATTTTGTTTCTCCTTGGGCTCGGCAATCCGCAAATCGGCCGATGCCTTAAACAGCTGTTCCGTGTTCACGTAACACTCTGCACGATTCATATATAATGTCGAGGAAGCGTTTTCGCTCTCGTCGATAAGCAGCGTATATACTTTTTCGGCAGCCTCCCAATTATCGTCGAGTTTATAAATCAACGCTTTGCTGAGAAGGGAGTACATATCGTTAGGATCAATTTGCTGCGCTTTCTTGAAATCGACTTCTGCTTTTTCTCTGTTTTTCTCTTCCAGATAAAGCAACCCACGTCGGTAATACGCCTCAATATCGTTGGGATCGCGCTGTAAAATGGCATTATAATCGGTCATAGCCTCATCAAACTTTTCCATATCGCACAAAAGCGAAGCCCTGTTATGCAACACCACATTAGGCTCTGCATACGATGCTAATGCCGCAGTAAACGAAACATACGCATCATTTAGCCTACCGAGCTCACGCTGGATAACTCCCATACTCATAAGCAGCAAGGCATTATCTTTGTTTGCCGGGTCCATCTGCATCGCTTTTTTTAGCGCATACTCGGCGCTGTCGAGGCGGTTTCGTTCGAGATGATCAATCGATTTATTGATCCACTGTTCGTAACTCTGTGCCTCAACCGACAAAAACCCGACCATACCCAACAGAAAAAAACTCAAGAAAAACTTTTTCATCTCACAAATTATCCTTTTATTTACAACAAAATTAGTACAATTTTGTCTACTTTTGCTGTCTCAACTTATTAAAAAAGTAAAAACGATGGACATCAATTTCGAAGAATTAGTAAACAAATTCGTCGCCGGCGGCATCAACTTCGCAGGTAAACTATTGCTTGGCCTTCTCATCTTTTTCGTTGGTAAGTGGCTGATCAAAAAAATCATCCAAACCCTCGACAAACTCATGACGAAGCGGCAAATAGACATCGCATTGAAAAGTTTTTTGAAAAACGTATTTAATATTCTCTGTTACGCTTTTCTGTTCATTATCATCATCAATGTAGTGGGCAAACAAACCGTTTCGCTGGCCGCAATAATCGGGTCGGTCGGATTAGCCATTGGTTTGGCAGTAAAAGACAATCTGGCCAATTTTGCCGGTGGCATTGTGCTCCTTTTGAATAAACCATTTAAGGGGGGCGACTTCATCGAAGCGCAAAATCTTTCCGGAACCATAAAAAGCGTCGGCATTTTATATAGCACTCTAACTACCGCCGACAACAAAACCGTTTACATTCCCAACGGTCCGCTCTCAACGGGCAATATTATCAATTACACCACTCAAGGAACAAGAAGAATCGACATAATAGTTGGCGTAGAATACGGTACGGATATCGAAAAGGTAAAAACCACACTCCTCGACCTGGCCCGAAATCATCCAAAAGTCTTGCCCGAACCCGAACCATTGTGCCGCATGACAAAAATAAACGAAAGTTCTCTTGATTTTGTATTGCGTGTATGGGTAAAATCGGAAGATTTCTGGCCAACAACCTTCGATCTGAACGAAGGAATTTATCGTCAACTCACCCTTAACGGCGTCAAAATTCCCTTCCCGCAACTGACCGTTCATCTGGCCAAATAACGCTCGACAAAATAAAACACAATGCGGATACAAATAGCAAAATAGGTTATATTTGCACACTTCACGGTTGTAAAATAAATTTTCGTTATTTTCTAATTTAAGCGGGAGAATGAGATTCAAAATAACTTTAACTATCGATAAACACCCTTTTGGCAATCGGTTACCTTTCAATTACCCATATGAACTGTCGGCGGTGATTTACAAGATTCTTGGCCATGCCGACCGCGAATTTTCCCAATGGCTTCACGATAACGGCTTTGCGGCAGACAAAAAGGTATTCAAGCTGTTCGCTTTCTCGCGACTGCAAATTCCGAAATTTCGGATTGAAGGCAATTTTCTAGAAATTCTCTCCGACTCGGCCACCTGGTACCTTTCTTTTTTGCCCGAACGCAGTACGCAGGAATTCATTCAAGGCATATTTAAAGAGCAGGAATTTGAATTGGGAAACAGGCAAGCCCGTATCCGGTGCAGGGTACAAAGCATCGAACGGATACCCCCTCCCATCTTTAAAGAAAACATGATGTTTGAAACGCTGTCGCCGATGTGCCTGACGCTGAAGCGCGAAAACGGAACCGACGAATACGTTGCTCCCACCCACCCGATGGCAAAGGAACTGATCCTGCAAAATTTGCTCGACAAATACAAAGCTTTCACCGGCAACGATTTTCCCGAAAAAAATGTTGCTTTCGATTTCGAGGTTACCGGCAAGCCTCGTTCGTCGTTGATAACCATCAAAGCCGACACTCCACAAGAAAGCAAAATTCGCGGCTTTTCGTGTCAATTTACGATGACCGCTCCGGAAGAAATAATGCAAATAGCCTACAATGGCGGCATCGGAGGCAAAAACAGCCTGGGCTTCGGCATGATCAGAGAAGTGGAAAATGGAAAATGAAAAATAGTTTGAACTAAAACCTTAAATTTTTTATCAAACTCTCAAGGAGTTTAAAAATAAAATCCTAAATTTGAAGCAATGTAATAAATCAAGTTTTCATAAACAACGTTGTGAAACTTGACAAACAACTAAAAATTCAATCGTATGACTTTTCAATTTAAAATTCAATTACAAAACGTTACCAAACCGCCGGTTTGGCGACGAGTGCTTGTGCCGTCGGAAATTACCTTCGAACAGTTTCATTACATCATTCAAGATGCCTTCGGATGGGAGAATGCACACCTGTATGCTTTCTCTCCTTCGGGTTATGGCTCAAGTCCGCGCATCGAGATTAACCCGGAAAACAATGCAAATGATTTTTCTTCTTTTCTTTCGAGAAATCCAACTCAATCGATGGACGCCGCAAAAACCAAACTTTCGAGTATTTTCAACAGAGAAGGACAATCCTTTACCTACATCTACGATTTTGGTGACGATTGGGTTCACATGATCACATTGGAAAAAATCGACGAAACCGACAACTCTTCATCGGCAACCTTGTTGAATGGCAAAGGAGCCTGTCCGCCCGAAGACTGCGGCGGACCGTGGGGATATGAAGAATTGAAAGCGGCTATGTCCGACAAATCGAATTCAAATCGATCGGAAATATTAGAATGGCTGGGCTTAGATCCCGATGAAGAATGGGACCCCCGAGAATATAATTTTGCCGAAGAAGCTGCAGATTTTAATTGGAGGTATGAAAATATGTTGAAGAAAAAATAACCGATACACCGTTCATTTATACTTTTGAAATCAAAAGAGTACTAAAGGATATTTGTAAATAGATACTATTAGCGACTAGTGGAGTTACTAACTTGCTAGGACAAAAAGTTAAGCATAAAAAGCCTACATTTGTCAAGGTATGAAAAAACAAAGAACACATTACGACAAGGCATTTAAAGAAAATGCTGTCAAACTAAGTCTCGAGCGGAAAAATGTTTCCGATCTCGCACACGAATTAGGCATTTCACCAGCGCTGTTGTATCGCTGGCGCAAAGAGTACCGGGAACGAGGGGAAAGCAGTTTCCCCGGCAATGGGGTCCGTTCCAGTGAAGGAGAGGCCGGCAGGGTTGCA
>Ga0209608_1001903_pt1 | contig 15809 bp, 11 predicted proteins | sample AD_UKC130_MetaG_FD_184428 | JGI IMG/M metagenome (GOLD analysis project Ga0209608, IMG submission 184428) | Active sludge microbial communities of municipal wastewater-treating anaerobic digesters from Canada - AD_UKC130_MetaG (SPAdes) (version 2) | ecosystem: Engineered > Bioreactor > Anaerobic... | reverse complement strand
TGAACTGATCGACAAGTATCAGTTGACCTGCATCGCCATCGGGAACGGGAGCGGCTCGCGACTGGCTGAGATGTTCATCGCCGAGTTACTGGAGAATGAGCTGAAAAACCGGGGGATTGGTTACACAATTGTCAACGAAGCAGGGGCCAGCGTCTATTCGACCAGCCAAATTGGCCGAGAGGAGCTCCCCAATCTGGAGGCGTCGTACCGTGGCGCCGTATCAATTGGGCGACGCCTGCTGGATCCACTGAGTGAATTGGTGAAAATCGATCCGGCCAACCTCGGCGTCGGTATGTATCAGCACGATCTCAAGGAGAAACACCTCCGCGAGTCGTTGGATGAAGTCGTCGAATCGTGCGTCAACTATGTGGGCGTGGATGTCAATACGGCCAGTCCCGCGTTGTTAGGCTATGTATCGGGGCTCAATAAGCTCACGGCTCGACGGATCTACGAGTACCGTCAGGAACACGGGGCCTTCCGCAGCCGCGAGGAATTGAAAAAGGTCCCCGGCATAGGTGAGGCGACATTCGTTCAAGCCGCGGGATTCTTGAAAATTTCGGGAGGGGACAATCCCCTAGATGCCACGTGGATTCACCCGGAAAGCTATGAACTGGCCCATCGGGTGATGGAAAAACTGGGGATCACGGCGGAGGATCTGACGAAGGCCGACAAGCGAGCCGAGTTGGCCGCCCGCATTAATCAAGTCAACGTGGAAGCTCTGGCGGCCGAGTTGAATTGCGGTGTCTTTACCCTGCGGGATATCCTAGCACAGTTTGTCCGCCCAGGGCGTGATCCACGTGAAGAATTGCCCCCACCTGTCTTCAAACAGGGGATCCTCAAGCTGGAGGATCTTTCGCCGGGAATGGAGTTGATGGGAACGGTCCTCAACGTGGTGGATTTTGGGGCCTTTGTCGATATTGGTTTACCCAACAGCGGCCTGGTTCACCGCAGTCGGATGGACCGCAATTTTGTGGCGGACCCGCATTCGGTCGTGGCTGTGGGTGATGTGGTTCGCGTTTGGGTGGTGGACGTCGATCGGGATCGGAGACGGATTTCGTTGAGCCTTGTCCCACTTGAGGAATTGGCGGAGAAACAGGTATCGCGCGAGCGACGTGCCGAGCGCACCGCGGAAAAGCCTCGACGGCAAAAGGCGGAAAAGCCACGGCGAACGGCCGCGACCCCGTCGGACGAAACCGAGGCGCAAAAGCGTGAGGAATCAGCGGAAGGCCAACGGGAACGGCGGGCTCGATTCCCTCGCCGAGAGGATCGGCCTGCCCGGCCAGAAGAAAGTGTCGCGAAATCCCAGGACGGAATGCCCGTTATTTCGCGACCCGTCAGATTGCCACGGCGTCCTGAACGCGAGCAACCCAAGGCCCCCGCGGAACCGCTCAGCGAGGAGGTACTGACCGGCAAGGAACCGATGCGGAGCTTTGCCGACTTGATGCAGTATTTTGCGGCAAAAGGGGTGATCCGTCCCAGCACGCCTAAGACCTCGGGAAGCCACAGTGGCCGATCAGGGAAGAAGAACAAAGGCGGCAAAGATAAAAAGGGCGGCCGTAGTTCCGAAGACCGCAGAACCCCCGAACAAGCGGCTCCTTCGCCTGCGGACCGTCTCGGGGATCAACCAAAGCCCGCCGAAAGCCCGTCGCCGACGGATCATCAACAGCGCGAGCAGCCCACAAGTGAAGGGACTTCAATCCCGAATGCTCCAGCACAGTCGCAGGATACGATCACAGGAAACCCGCGAAACCAGGGTGTCGAGTCTGCTGGGACGATTCCCGTGCCTGACGAGGGCCAGGTGCCCGGCCCGGACGCGATTGCTCCGGCAGAAGAGGCTGGTTCTTCTGAAGGTGAGAATCAACAAAAGAGTTCAGATGGTCCGTGATCAAGAGTTAGGCGACTTCAGGATACCTGTGGTGGGCCTGGTTCGGGCGAATGCCCTTCCGCCGGAGGGTGGGGCTCAATGTGGATAACAATGCGGGACAATTCCGGAAATTTCCGGTGAAGGTAGCTCTCCAGAGTCCGGCTGATCTCATGAGCCGTGCCGATTGGCAGCGTGCCATCCAGGTGCAGATGAAAGCTCAGGGAAACCCCCTGCGGTGTTTGACGTGTCACAAGGGCGTGTCCATTCATGGGTGTCCCAGAGGCCTGACTGAAATCGGCAATGGCCTGATGGAATGATTCCGTTCTGATCGGCGCTTGATCGCGAGCCTCGCTTTCTGCTCTGGTCACGCCATTCGGTTCGATGTGCGTTAGGACAGATTCGATTTTTGGGAGATCGCTCTTGATGGTGGATTCAAGCCGAGTGACGAGGTCATGGGCTTGTTCCAGGTTTAAGTCAGGGCTGACTTCCACATGTAATTCGATTGAGTTTCCCACGGGAGTGGAAATGACCTGCACGTCATGCACAGCAAGTCCCAAACTGGCGGCCAAGGCTCGGATGGATGTGACAAGGTCTTCGTCTTCTCTCGCCACGGGTTCCACGTGCACTACGACATCCGCCTCGGGAAGTTGACTTCGGATGGCAGCCGTTACGTTGGTGGCGACCTCATGGGCTTGAGCCAGACCCAACTCGCGGGGGACGCAAACAGTCATATCGGCAAACACGCCGGCCCCACTCTGCCGAACCCGGAGGTCGCGAACCTCCTCAACCCCTTTCACTTGGCTTGCCGAATGCTCCACCAGATGGGCAAGCGAGCGAGATGTCCGATCGGTCAAGGCATCGATGGCACGTAGTCCTAGTCGCACGCAGATCACGGAAACCAAGATGGCAACAATGAGGGCCGCCAAGGCGTCCGCATGGATGAGCCAGGGCCAATCCAATCGCTGAGCCAGCAGGACACAGGTCAACCCCAACAAGACGACCAACGATGACCAAACGTCGGAGGCAAAATGCAAGGCGTCAGCTTCCAGGGCCTGGCTGGAATATTTCTCAGCAGCTTCCCGCAAGTGATGGGCCCGCCAAAGGTCGACGACAATCGAGGCAATGACGACGCCAAATGCCCAGGGGCTGGGGAGGATTTCAAGTTCTGCTCGAAAGAAAAGCCGTTGAATGGCCTCATAAAAAACCCAAACGCAAACCAGCAACAATAAGGCCGTCTCGGCCAAGGCAGAAAGATTCTCAAATTTCCCGTGACCGTAACGATGCTCTTCATCGGCCGGTCGATCGGCAATGCGGACGGCCCAGAGCGTCATTCCCGTAGCCACCAGGTCCAAGCCCGAGTGAAGGGCCTCGGAAATAATTCCCAGGCTGTTTGTCAAAATACCGACAACAACCTTCCCTGCCGTCAAACCAGCGGCCGCTAAAAGTGACGCCAAGGCAACCTGGGTTTTCCCGTGGAATTCAACATGCATAGTGCTTCGTGATACCTGATAGGCCAAGGGATTGTCTAGCGGGTTCGCTCTTGGGGCCGTTCAAACTTCTCATTATACGTCCGTTTGTCGCATACGAACTCGGTAGTTGTTCGCGGTCTGCCATTGCGTTATCTTCATCAAACAAGCCTTGCTCACATTACCCAAAAACGAAAGCACGGGTATTTCGTGCTGGAAAATCTTCGAGCATCGTTTGACGGGGGATCATCCAGACGAAAGAGTCGGTTTGTGGTCGAACATCCGAGGACTCTTAACCAAAAAAGATACACCCTATGCCACGAGAGAAAATGACATCGCGGGAACGGCTTTTGGCGGCGCTCAACCACCAGGAACCGGACCGTGTTCCTATTGACCTGGGAGGAAACCAGACGGGTATTCATCGCCTTGCCTACGAGGCCTTGTTGAAGCACTTGGGATGGGAAGAGACGATCGAGATTATGGACGCCGTCCAGCAGTTGGCCCGTCCCTCGGAAGCGGTGCTCGAACGCTTTCACGTTGATACCCGCTATATCGCGGCAAAACCGGCGGAGAGCTGGAAAGGCGAAATTGTGCGGGCAGAACGCGATGGGCGAGTTTGGCTTGACCTCGTGGATGAATGGGGTGTCCGTTGGTCCATGCCGGAAGACGGTGGTCTTTACATGGACATCACCTATCATCCCTTGGCCAAGGCCACCATGAAGGATCTTCAGGAGTATCCTTTTCCCAAAGGAGATGATCCGTCTCGGTTTGTGGGATTACGAGAGGAGGCACTCCGCATTCGCCGGGAAACTCCTTACGCCGTTGTCAGCGGCATCTCGGGCGTGGTCTATGAAACCTGCTGGTACCTGCGGGGACTGGAACGGTGGTTCATCGACATGATCGAGCAACCAGAATTCTGTGCCGCCTTACTCGATCGCACACTGCGGTTTTGGATGGACTGGTTCCGCTTGTTCTTAAAGGAAGTCGGTGACCTGGTTGATGTGATCATGATTGGTGATGACCTGGCCGGGCAGGATGGTCCACTCTTTAGTCCCAGCTTTTACCAAGCAATCGTCAAACCGCGGCATAAAGCCCTCGTTCAATTCATCCGTTCGCAGACGCACGCCAAGATATGGTATCACACGTGCGGCGCCTGCCGGAGCTTTATTCCCGATCTTATCGACAACGGCATCGATATCCTCAATCCCGTCCAGATCAGCGCGCGGGATATGGACCCCACCACGCTCAAGGCCGAATACGGCCAGCAATTGGCTTTCTGGGGTGGGGCCATCGATGCGCAACACGTATTGCCGTCGGCCTCTCCCGACGAAATCCGCGAACATGTCCGCCGTCATCTGGAGATCTGGAAGCCGGGCGGCGGTTACGTATTCAATAACGTGCACAACATCCAGGCCGGTGTTCCGCCCGAGAATATCGTGGCCCTGTTCGATGCGGCTTATGAATTTGGGTTCTACGAGCAATGAAATAGAAAAAAGCCGCCCAAGATTGCCTGTTATCAGCCTTGGGCCGCCAGAACCTCATCGCCACCGATAATCGGGGGTCTTAGAGCCTATCCCATCATCTCCCCTCACCAGTTCGGCAGGAGAGGGGGCAGGGTTGAGGGTGGCTCGAATCGGCGCCGGTTTTCTGGATCAACTCCGACGATCACTTGCCCTCACCCCAACCCTCTCCCGGAAGGAGAGGGGGACTTACTGGGATAGACTCTTATTCGTTTTCACCGACGCGAATGGCAACGTAGCGGGACATGCCTTCGGGCGTCGCCACACGCAGGAGCACCCCTTGGCTAAGCGGTTTGGCCGCCAGGGCCTCTCGCAGGTCGCTAACGTTGCTCACCTTCTGCCGATTGGCTTCAACGATGATGGTGCCTTCAGACAATCCGGCCAAGGCTGCCGGGCTGCCAGGCTTCACCGCTGTAATCACGACTCCTTCCTTCAAATCAGTTCCCAGTTGCTCGGCCACTTCAGGCGTAAGCGTTTCCACCTGGATGCCCAACTTGGCAATGGCTTCAGACTCGGGGAGCGCGCGACCTCTACCGCGGAGCCGAGGCGGCACACGATCCATGCCGTATTCACTCGGCTGTTCGCGGACAGTAACTTTGATCGTCATCCGCTTGTCATCGCGGAGGATTTCCACATCGTGGGCCTTGTCGATCTCTGATTCCTCCACGTAGCTCTGAAGCTCATTTGGTGAGCTGACTTTCTTGCCGTCGAAACTCAGGATCACGTCACCCGATTTGATGCCAGCTTCAGAAGCCGGAGTGTTTGGGTAAACTTCAGTGACCAAGACTCCTTCGTTGGGTTCCACGCCCAACTGTTCGGCCAGGGCACCTTCGACGGCCTGAATCGCTACCCCTAGATAACCGCGGCGGACGAAACCTCTCTCCGCCAACTGGGTCGCAACAAATTTGGCAAGATTTGACGGAATAGCGAAACCGACTCCTTGATACCCGCCAGATTCTGTGCTGATAGCCGTGTTGATGCCAATGACCTCACCATCAAGGTTAACCAACGGACCACCACTGTTACCGGGATTGATGGCCGCATCGGTCTGAATGAAGTTCTCGCGGAAGGCGATGCCTAACCCACGGCCCTTGGCACTTACAATACCCGCCGTCACCGTGCCCTCCAAACCAAAAGGTTGACCGAGCGCAAGAACCCAGTCGCCCACCTGAACCTGATCGCTGTCGCCTAATACGGCTGCCTTAAGACCCTTGGCACCTTTAATCCAGACAAGGGCCAAATCCGTCTTCGGGTCGGTTTTGACATCAACGGCGTCGAATTCTCGCCCATCGTGTAACCGAACGAGGATCTTCCCCTCTGGGGTCACCACATGGGCATTGGTGAGAATGACGCCGGCGGGATCAATGATGACACCGGAGCCAAGCCCTCGTACAAATTGTGGTGGCGTTGGCCCGCGACGGAAAAACTGGCGAAATGAAGGGTCCCGAAACATATCCTCAAAAGGTGTCCCTTCAAAAGGATTGTCGAAGAAGGGTATGATCTCCTCACTGCGGCCTCCGACCTTCGCATAGGTGCGGATCAACACAACACTTGGCAAAACCTCTTGCGCGGCCGCACGAAATGCCGCCGACAGTTGATTAGCAAATTGATGTTCCGGGGAAGTGGTTTTTGTTTTTGGTGAGGCCAGGTTCAATCGCTGGGACTGTTGCTCACCCAAGCTGCCCACAATTAAACCACTTCCCGTCAGAACCGTGACAATCAACACCAGGGTCAGGAAGTAATGACGTCGCACGCTATTCACAAAGGCTGACATGGTTACCCTCCTATCGCTTAAGTGATTTTATCAGTTAAGGTCCAACAACGGCCGCCAGATTTTGAAGCAACTCCCACCTCTTTTCCACGATACACCTACTTATCGCGGAATCAGGCCCCCTAGACGTGGCACGACAGCGTTCTCGTTAGCAGGCTTTTAGAAGATGTTGCCAGTCCCCGATGCCTTGTAGCAAGGAAACCTTAGAGCCGATTCCACAACCTCCCCTCGCCCGGTTGGCGGGAGAGGGGGCGGGGGTGAGGGTGGCTCGAATCGCTGCCGGTTTTCTCAATCGATTCCGAGGTTCGCTTGCGCTCACCCCAACCCTCTCCCAGAGGGAGAGGGAATTTTGGGATAATCTCTTACTAACTTTGGAACCGTTTCTTGCCGGAATGGGAGGCCACCTCCTGGTTATCCTTTTCCTATTTTGCTCAATTGCCTACATTGCCAAGGGTAAACCGTCCAAGGGTTTTCGCACAGCTCACGCATCGTGAACCTCATCTGCCAATCCGGCGCCGGAACCTGCCAGAATGGGTTTTATTTTGTGCGAGATTCCTGGGACGATTTACCTGCGGTGGGGTTACTCAGCAATTGCTATGCCGAATTTGCGAGCCCAAACGGTTACGTTGGCCCGCCACTCGGCCCGCCGCACTAGACCTGCCAGCGCTTGGTGCGGTTACCACCGGTTGTAGTGAATCCGTTTGGCATCGAAACGGTCAACCTGGGCCGGAGATTCGGCTGGGTAACCAATCAGCACGAGGCTATGGGGAACAACGTGTTCCGGGATGCCGAGCATCTCTCGTAATCCCTCGACTCGGTTTTCCCGGGGATAGACACCGGTCCATACGGCCCCCAGTCCCAAACCGTGCGCTGCAAGAAGAATGTTTTGGGTGGCAGCGGCACAGTCGATGACCCAGTATCCCTTAGAGAGTTCTAGGCTCAGGTCGCCACAGACGAGAATCCCCAGCGGTGCCGTGCGGGCCGGTTGTGCGTTGGGAAATCGTGCGGCAATCTCCATGAGTGTGGCCCGATGGTCAATGACTACGAATTGCCACGGTTGGGCATTTCGAGCGCTGGGGGCGGCCATGGCAGCCCGCAGTAGCGTTTCACGCATCTCCTCGGGAACGGGACGTTCTTCAAAGGTGCGGATACTCCGTCGGGTGAAAATGGCCGTCAGAACATCCATGGTCATTCTCCTTGAGCCAAACTCACGAGACTGATCTGTGCCGGTAAAAAGAGCCTACGTTGTGATGCACCGAAAGCTTCATCTTTGGATAGAGATCACCGCGGACCTGCGCCTGACATCCGATTCGGCGGGCCATTTCGCCTGGCAGACCGCTTGTTTGGGTTGATCCAAAAGCAGACCTATTGCGTAATAATTTAGTTCATTGGCTCACCGGTGGCAAAGGGTGAGCGCAAAGTCTCGCCATAATGCGAGACCGCCCATCGAAGGCGTGACAACCACAATAATGACCGATTACAATAGCCGTGCTTGCAAAGAGTGTGACACCTCAGTGGGAACGCGCCGTCGCGTCCATTCCTAGTTGGAAGACCTCGGCCGGGCGTTCATAGATCGGAAGAATGGATTGGGCTTATGGTCCGAATTGGCGAGAATGGTTTGCCGCAGTGGGATTATCCAAAATATGAGCGCGGGGAAAAGGTAGCTCTTTTCATTCCCTGCTACATCGATCAGTTCTATCCCCAGATTGCCCAGGCCACCGCGGAAATCCTTCATCGGTTGGGGATTCCCTTGGTGTTTCCCCGTGAGCAGACCTGCTGCGGGCAGCCGGCATTCAATTCGGGCTACTGGGAGGAAGCCCGTCGAGTCATTCGGCACTTTGTCAAGGTCTTCCGACCGTATCGGTACATCGTCTGCCCGTCGGGTTCGTGCTCGGCCATGTGCCGGGTCTTTTTCGCGCAGGCCGATCCCGATCCGGCCACCACGGAGGTCGGTTCCCGCGTCTTCGAATTGACCGAGTTCCTTGTGAATATCCTGGGGGTGACGGACCTCGGTGCCCGATTTCCCCACAAGGTGACGATGCATAGCGGATGTCATGGTCGGCGTGAGCTAGGAATTTTCGAACAACCGATAAGCCTCCTTAAAAACGTCAAGGACCTGGTGTACTGCGAATTACCCAATATCGAGGAGTGCTGTGGCTTCGGCGGTACGTTCAGCGTCAAAATGCCGGGGACCTCGATTGCTATGGGGGAGACAAAAGCGGCCAACATCTTGCGCTCTGGGGCCGACGTTGTCACGTCCGTGGATATTAGTTGCCTGATGCACGTAGGTGGCATCATGCGGCGGAAAGAAGAAATGCGCCACATCCGCGTGATGCATATTGCAGAGATTCTTAATACACGAGAATAAAGATTACCTGCCGGAAGATCGGCAGATTCAATGGAGAAAAAGGCGAGCGACGATGAAAGCGGTTCATTCCCAACATGTGTCGCTTCAGGGGGCCGCCTTCTGGAAGGCGGAAAACAAGGGCCTTGCAGAACCACGCGGGTCTAAGGCCTTGGGAGAGTCGGCCGAGCGATCAAGCAAACACAATCGCCAGATCGCGATGGCCATCCCTTATTGGGAACAATGGCGAGAAGCGGCTCATCAAATCAAACGCTACGCGATTGATCATCTCGATGATCTGCTGGTTCAGTTCGAAAAGAACCTGATCGCGCGGGGATGCACCGTCCTTTGGGCCAAAGACGCCGCGGAGGCCAATCAGCATCTGCTTAACATCGTCAAAGAACATAACGTGAAGACCGTGGTTAAATCGAAGTCCATGGTCAGCGAGGAAATGGAGGTCAATCACGTCTTGGCCTCGGTTGGGGTCAAGGCCCTGGAGACGGACTTGGGCGAGTTTCTCGTCCAACTTGCCGGGCAGCGTCCCACCCATATCGTGACGCCGGCGCTTCACCTCTCGGCCAGTGATGTGGGCCGACTATTCGCAGAAAAACTGGGAGAACCTTATACCGCCGAGCATGAAAAGCTGACCGATATTGCCCGCCGCCATCTGCGACAGGAATACCTGCGGGCCGACATGGGAATCTCTGGATGCAATTTCGGACTGGCCGATACCGGCGCCATTTGCATCGTGGAAAATGAGGGTAATGCCGGTCTGTCCATTTCCGCTCCGCCGGTTCATGTTGCCTTGATTGGCATTGAGAAGGTCATCCCCAGTATTGAGTATCTGCCACAGTTTTTGAACCTGCTCGGTCGCAGTGGCACGGGCCAGAAATTGACGACCTACACCCACATTGTGCACGGGGCCACGCCGGGCAGAAAGTTTTACGTGATTCTCATTGACAACGGACGTTCCAACGTTTTGAAGGACCCGGCAGCCCGCACGGCCCTGTTCTGCATCCGATGCGGCGCCTGTTTGAATGCGTGTCCTGTTTATCGTCGTGTGGGCGGTTGGGCCTATGGTTGGGTCTATCCGGGGCCAATTGGCAGTATCCTCACGCCGCACCTGGTGGGTTTTGACAAGGCGGGCAAACTCCCCTTCGCATCGTCTTTGTGCGGTGCTTGCGGTGAGGTCTGCCCGGTCAAAATTGACATTCCCCATCAGCTTGTGCACCTTCGTCATCGGGCGGTGAATACCCGATCGCCGGTTCGGTCCCCGTTAGAACGTTTAATTTGGAACGCCTGGGCCTGGGCCATGAGAGGACCGCTCCGTTATCAGTTGACCATGGGGTTTGTCCGCCTTGGTGTGAGACTGGCCAAGTTTCTGCCATTTCACCCAGCACAATTGGGGGCCTGGACGCGGGGGCGGGAGTTGCCTTTGGTGCCGTCGACGACGTTTCGCTCTTGGTGGCGGCGGCATGGAAAGCGTTTCGAACAGCCTGCTGGCTAGGGTGCCACCAATTCGTAGGGGGCTTGCATTCAGTCCGTGACGTGACATAAACGACGAGCGATAAACCATGAACAGTCGTGACATCATCTTGCAAAGGATCCGAGAGAACTTAGGGCCGCGGAAAGAGGAGGCCCCGCCACCGGTTCCCACGGTTTGGCCTAGGAGCTCGGTCGATCGGGCGACGTTGGCCCGACGATTTGCCGAGGAACTCCAGGCCGTGCATGGCCAGGCCGTATTGTGCCCATCGTGGGATGCTGCCTGTCAGGATTTTCAGCGGCTGGTCCGCGATTCCGGTTGGCAGCAGGGCGTGGTGATGGATCGCCCGGAGGCCTGGCGGTTGGCTTCCGGTGTCAGCGGATTCCAGGCCTTTCAGGTGTCCGAGAATCCTCCGCCGCGGGACATGGAACCCGTGCCCGTGAGCATCCTCGCCGCTGATTGGTTACTTGCGGATACAGGCTCCGCGGTCGTCATTTGTAACCAGCCGGGAGAACGATTGGCCTGTTATCTGCCGCCGGCCTGTGTGATTGTGGCCACCGCGGATAAGCTCCGGGAGCATCTTCCCGCTGCTTGGGAAGAGATTGTTCCCCTAGCACGACAGCCAGAACGCCGCGGAGAATTCGTCATCATTACAGGACCGAGTCGGACCGCCGACATCGAGAAAATCTTAATCTTGGGCGTGCACGGTCCCAAACGACTGATCGTTTATGTGGTTGGTGAGTAACCCCCGCCGGGCGATCCAGCAAGGCTGGTCATGGGGCCGCGTTTCGGTGGATGATGTCTTCTCTCAGCGAGAGCGCCGCATGCTCCCATTTTTACCGTTGGCATGGCCATTGCCATTTCCATTACCGTTGCGGAGCGAAAACCGCCCGGCGAGATAGCAAATGGCCTGCTGTCCCAGCAGTTTCTCGATTTGCTGTTCTAGGTCGGTGTCGAGGGTAACGCCCATGCCGTCACAGGCCATGACGACGCGGCGACCATCGCGCAACTGAAGCATGAGTTGCAACTGACATGAGCCTGGATGATCGCGCACGATTTGGTAGAGGTTCTGGAGTGTCACCTCGTTGTGTTGGGCTTCCGAAAATCGGATCTGGATCCCCCGCGTAAAACGCCGCTTCAACTCCGCGATGGGAACCAGTTCCTGGATAATCAACGTCGCCTCCTCACCCCCGCCACGTTTATCCACGGTGGCCAAAGCAACGAGAACGGCGTCGTCGTGGAGGTATTCGCCGAAGCGGGTATACGGTTCCGGCCAAAGAATACAACGGACGATCCCCGCCGTATCTTCCAAATCGAACATGGCAAACTTGGTGGGGCCATCGTTCCGTGGTGCCCGTGTATGTTTGGTGACAATGGCCGACACCACACCGCCAACGACCACTTCGGTCCCATGGGCGAGTTGTCCTAAGTCGGCCGTGGTATGCGTGCAATAACGGCCAAGAAGTTCTTCATATTCTCGGAGGGGATGACTTGAGAAATAAAAGCCGAGAACCTCCTTCTCTTTGGCCAGTCTTTCGTGATCAGGCCATTCTGGGATGTCGGGAAGTTGCTGATCGACCACCTGGGGGTTTCTTGTGCTGTTGTTACCAAAGAGACTCAGTTGTCCACGGCGACGATCTTCGGCAGCACTTGCCCCTGCTTGAATGGCGCGTTCCAAAACCGCCAATAGTTGTGCCCTGTGACCGCCCAATTTATCAAAAGCCCCGGCCTTGATCAGCGATTCGATAGCCGAGCGGTTAACGCTTCCTTGCTCGAGCCGTTCGCAAAACTCAAACAACGTTCGGAATGGTCCGTGGCGACGGCGCTCCTCCACAATGGCCTCGGCGGCCGAGCCGCCACACCCCTTGATCGCCGCCAGACCGAAAACGATCTTGCCGTCCTTAACGGTGAATTCCACTTCGGACAGGTTAATATCGGGCGGAATCACCTCGATACCCATCCGGTGGCAATCCTCCAAATGCTCAACCAGCGAGTCCTTTCGGGTGAAATTGCGGTTGACAATGTCGCTTGACAACAGTGCCGCCATAAACTGCAGCGGATAGTGGGCTTTGAGGTAAGCCGTGATGTAGGCAATTCGGGCATAGGCCGTAGAATGGCTCTTGTTGAAGCCATAACCGGCAAACTTCTCGATGAGCGTGAATAGTTCTTCGGATTCCTTTTGGGTGAGGCCTTTTTCGCAAGCACCCTTGACGAATTGTTCCCGATACTTGGCAATTTTATCGAGCTTCTTCTTGCTGATGGCCTTGATGCACGTATAGGCGTCGGCCAGCTCGATGCCGCCAAGGCGATTGAGAATCTGCATGACCTGCTCTTGATAGACCATCACCCCGTGGGTTTCTTCCAGAATCTCCTTCATGACGGGGTGTTTGTACTCGGGTTTCTTGCGGCCATGCTTGACGTCGATGTAGTCATCGACCATTCCGCCCTCCAGCGGCCCCGGCCGGTAAAGGGCATTAACGGCGATGATGTCGCGGATGTTATCGGGCTTCATCCGCTGGAGCAGCTCCCGAATGCCACCGCTTTCCAACTGAAAGACGCCCTTGGTCTCGCCCCGGCAGAGGAGTTCGTAGGTCTTGGTATCATCCAGCGGAAACGAATACGGATCGACCTTTTCGCCCGTGGTTTGCTCGATCAAGCCGATGACCTTGGAGAGGATGGTCAGGTTCCGCAATCCCAAGAAGTCCATCTTCAGCAAACCTGCCCGCTCCACGTCGGCCATCGCCCATTGCGTGATCACTTCTTCTTTGCCGGGCACATGCTGAAGGGGGACGTATTCAACCAGTGGTTTATCAGCGATCACCACGCCCGCGGCATGGGTGCCCACATTGCGGGCGAGACCCTCAATCTGCTTGGCGTAGTCGATGACCTCGCGAACCCGCAAGTCTGTTTCGTACCGTTTGCGAAGGTCCTCGCTTTTTTCCAGGGCTGCCTGGATGGTGACCTTGGGGCCTTCAGGGACCAGGGCTGTGATTTCATTGACGAATGCCACAGGATGCCCGAGCACCCGCCCCACATCGCGGATCGCCGCCCGTGCCGCCATCGTACCAAACGTGCAGATCTGCGCAACGTTGTTGTGGCCGTATTTTTCCTTCACATACTGGAGAACTTCCTCACGGCGTTCTTGGCAGAAGTCGATGTCGATATCGGGCGCCTCACGGCGATTGAGATCCAGAAACCGTTCAAAGAGAAGGCCGTATTCAATGGGGCAAACGTGGCTCAATTTGAGTGCGTAGCTCACGAGCGAGCCGACACCCGACCCGCGGGCCGTGGCCTGAATCCCCTTCGATCGGGCAAAGCGAACGAAATCCCAAACAATCAGAAAATAATTAGCAAAGCCTAGAGTGTTAATGACGTAAAGTTCTTTTTCCAGCCGCTCCATGACCTCCGGCGCCAGTTCGCCATTGCGGAATCGCCGCGGGTCGTGACGGTAGCGTTCTTTGAGGCCCTCAATACACAATTCCCGCAGGTATTGCTCGGCAGTCTTGCCGTCTGGTGGGGTGTAAATTGGAAAGTGACGGCGCCCCAGTTCCAATTCCAAATCAACCATGGACGCAATGTCTTGCGTCCTTCGCACAGCCTCTTCCAAGCCCGAAAAAACTTGGTACATCTGCTCCGGCGAGCGCAGGTAGTACTCTCGCCCATCCATCTTCATCCGGTTGGTGTCGCTGCGGAATTTGCCGGTGTTGATGCAGAGTAGGACATCTTGGGCGTCGGCATCCTCGGGCATGACGTAATGAACGTCGCTTGTGGCGACCAGCGGGATGTTCATCTTCTTGGCCACGGCAATGGCCCCTTTCATCGCCAACCGCTGGATTTCCGTGCCATTATCTTGGATCTCGATGAAATATCGGTCACCGAAGAGGCTGCGGAACCAATCCGCCACCTCACATGCCCGTGCGATGTCGGGGTCTTCCTTGGCAAGCAGGGTTCGACTCAATTCTCCAGAAGGACAACCGCTCAGACAGATGAGGCCCTCGTGATGCTGTGCCAAAAGCTCTTTGTCAATCCGTGGGCGATAATAAAAACCTTCCAGATAAGCGGCGGAAGCAAGTCGCAGCAGGTTTTGAAAACCGCGTTTATCCTGAGCCAGCAGTGTGAGGTGATAACTGGCCTCCTTCATGCTAGCGGCTTCGCGCTGAAAGCGACTGCCCGGGGCCACGTAGGCTTCGTATCCGACGATCGGCTTGATCCCGCGATCCTTGGCCTTTTGATAAAACTCGAGGGCACCAAAGAGGTTACCATGGTCGGTCAGCGCCAGGGCCGTCATGCAAAGATCACGTGCCCGATCCAAAAGGCGATCAACGGTTCCAGCACCATCGAGCAGACTGTAATGACTATGACAATGAAGGTGAACAAATGGCGGCGTGGCCATGCTGATTTCCTCCCTTGAAAAGCTCCTGAGCATCATGCCTCAGGCATGTTTAGGCGATTGTAGCACGACTCTCGCCCCCTAAAAGAGCGCCCTCCGGGGTGGCAACGGTCCCCAAAAAGGGCACGGGTTGACAACCCACCGGGCAGTCGTTCAACATGGTGATTCCAGAATCGCATTTCGAAGAAGCTTAGGTCGGTGGTTCGCCGATCATCCGCAAATAATGGGCCACGCGATCATAAAGATCGAGAAGCCCCTGCCAGTGTCGCTGCTCGAGGGTCACGGTTTCGGAGGCATGGTCCATGCTAGCCGCCTGGACAAGGCGTCGCAACCGGATATGAAAATACTGGAGAAGCTCGGTCAATTGGGCGAGTTGGGCCGGTGACAGGTCCTCGGGCAAGTCCGGGGGGACAAGCTCATGGATCGGCCGAAGGACGTTGGGTTGCTCGCTCCAGTCCAATTCGCGCTCCAACGAAGGAGAAAACCACGGGGATACGACCTCCGAACTGATTTCAATGTCACCCGTCTCTCCTAATTCTTCCTTCTTCTTGCGGATGGCTGCCAAACGTTGAGCAATCTGTTCACGCGAACCTACCAGGATGACGGTTCGTCCGATGGTGATGATATCACCGGGGCGGATTTGGGCCACCTGCACCGGCTCCCCGTTGACCCGCGTCCCGTTGGTGCTTGCCAGATCGGTCAAAACCAGGCGATTGCGATCTTCCTGAATCTTGAGGTGAAACCGACTGACCCGTTCGTCGCTGAGGCGCACCACGTTCCCTTCCTCGCGGCCAACCGTGATGGGGGTTGGAATGTCCTCGTACACACGACCGCGATCGACGCCATCGACGATCCGCAAAGTAACCAAGGCCATTGTTAGGCACCTGGCGTTCTAGCGCTAGTAGAGGTGCAAACCAAGACCGTCTTGCCGGTCGAGGTAAAGGATTGCGACTTGCCGACGATCGGAATGA
>Ga0209608_1001898_pt1 | contig 15823 bp, 13 predicted proteins | sample AD_UKC130_MetaG_FD_184428 | JGI IMG/M metagenome (GOLD analysis project Ga0209608, IMG submission 184428) | Active sludge microbial communities of municipal wastewater-treating anaerobic digesters from Canada - AD_UKC130_MetaG (SPAdes) (version 2) | ecosystem: Engineered > Bioreactor > Anaerobic... | reverse complement strand
GCTGGCGGCTCGCACAGCGATTGCCGGCTTCCACGCGACAAATGCCGTCCCTGGCTGAGAAATCAGGGGATTGTTTTCACCCGAGTTGGTCTTGTGTTTCGCCTGATTTGGGGGGTGAAGGATCTTTTATGAAGCTGAATCAGGACTGCCAAATATCGTTATGACGTTTCGTCCTTTGATAGCACCGGTTCAGTCTCCTACCCCAGGTGCCCGTGTAGGTGGGATTTGATTTCGAGGCAGGCAACCTTTCTTGGTCCAAACATTACTCGTACATTCTACGCTTATTTTACCGATTAAAACGGAAAATACAGGGCCCTTTGCGAGAAAATAGCGGAAAAACACCGCTGCAGTGGGGATTAGATTACTAATTGGCATGGGATTTGAGCGCAGGGCGTAGCGGGGATATCCCCCAAGTGATGGGGTCTTTTGGCCTACTGCTGCTCGTATTTGTCGAAGTGTACTCATGATCACTACACGTCCGGTGTGACGAATTTGCTTTGTTGTAACACGCTAGAAGCTGGCCGTGTCTCGTGGAAGGCTCAGATAAGTTTACACGGAAGCGACTATCGCCATCGGACGTTTTGTTGGGCGTGTCGCAACGGCCAGCGTGCGATCGCTTCGGCGAGAGATTCCCGCAAATCATCTGGTAAAGCGGAAATCAATCACGGTATCTATAGCGCGACGTCTCCTCGCTGCTCGACAATGCCAAAGAACTGGAGGCTCCGTCCCGTGCATCAATTTGGGGTTGCGTTCGGGAAAAACTCTCGGTAAAAGTTTCCCCCGTTGTACGACTAAAAGACGGCGGGCGAGAAAAAGCCCGAAGGAACAAAGGAAAAACGTTAACCGCTTGTGCCGAGATTTCCGAAGATGTCAAAGGGGACATGCAAATCGGCTGTCCCGAATACAACAAAGAATCTCGAAAAATGGCCTTGCGGTGAGTCGTAGGAAAGGCTAAAACCCAACCCCAACAACGCGGCTAACAATAACAACCGTTCCAGGCGAAAGCCGGCCGCGTGATGCACACCAAGAGGAAATCAGTTCTGAGAATTATCACCTCCCTGAAAATACCCACCTAAACATTCCCCCCTGTGGACAGCGGCAGACCTATCTTGGGAAGAGAGTCGTGAACAGCAGGTTGCCGCAGCGGAAACACAATAAGTGTCACACCATAGGATGTGAAGAACATCCGCCTTCCTGCCGGTCGGTGAAATCTCCCGCCTAACCGACCCCCTGAGGCATCGCCTCCGCCCTGGGAGGCCGTCGTGGGTCCGGCGGTCTCCCAGGCCGACGATCGAAGTGAAATCGACCGACACAACACGAGGACGATACCCAGTTACGGACAAGCAGCGAACAATAAACCGAAGCAGTGAGAATTAGGGTTAACACACTACTACACAAGAGAACATACACAAGGTGAGGCGGTCAAACGACCTCGCCACCAGCAAAAGAGAAAACAACACTCGGGTCTGAAAAGCGGAATCGTCATCCGAGCCAAGAAAGGAGGTGCTACGACAAGGACAGAGAGTGACTGTGGCATGTGACGAGAAGTTCACCCCGAACGACTAGGGTAAAGGTCGGCTGCGTGCTCCAAAGAAAAGATCCATGTTCCTCCCCTAAGTAAAGTTCCCACCGACAAACCTTCCAAGAAGTCCCACCTCCAAATCTTTCATCAAGTGCGACAGCATCACCGTAGAGAAAGTTCGGAATTGAACTAGGGTATTCACACTATGTGTCAAGTATGTTTCCGACTTTCCTCGGTGGTCCCACGGTGACAAAAAAGCGTCCCTAAGTTTTGGTAAGTAAGACGTTTCTGTTGGTCCTTCCCAGCCAGAGGAGATGTAGCCATGACACGCCGTATCGTGATCTGCGCCGTTTTGGTTGGTATCGCGTTGTTCGCCACCCGCCGTGCTGATGCCCAGGCCAACGCTCCCGAAGCGTGGCAAAATGAGACCTATGTTGCGGCGGCGTCACAAACGGAAATCGCTCGAGGACAGGCCGAAATGATCAAGGCCTACGCTGCCATCCTGCAGGCTCAGGCCGCCATGGTCAAAGCACAAGCCGACGCCGCAGTGGCAATTGCCAATGCCCGAAAAGTCAGCATGGAAGCCGAGTCCGCACGCCTGGACAACACCCTCAAATATGCCAAGGTCTACTGGGACAAGAAGCAGGCACGAGACACCTATCTGGCCCTGCGGAACACCCCCACGGCCAGCCCGGGAGAAAGCAAGCATGCGGCCAATAACAACAAGCCGGCTGGTCAACTGGCCTCCGCCCAGGTTGCCCGAGTTCAAAGGCTCACGCCTGCGGAGTTGGATCCTGTCACCCGGATGATTCACTGGCCGGCAGCCCTCCAAGGCGATCGCTATGCCAAGCAGCGCGAGGCTCTCGAGGAGCTATTCACCAATCGTCAGCCGAACGAGCATGGTGCTGCCAGCCCCTTCTTCGCCAAGGTTCGGGAGAACGTGGATGTCATGAAGAACCTGCTCCGCGAGGAAGTTACCAAACTCTCCCCCGCCGAATACATCGCGGCCTCGAAGTTCCTCGATGGTCTCCGAAACGAAGCCCTCTACCCCGCACAAATCAATGGCGTGGCCATGAATCAGTAAGGCTCACCAATGTGTGACAGTCAGCCTACCCTACAGCAAACCTAAACCCCAACAAACCTTCCTCAACATCCTACCTGAAAAGTCCCACCTCTGAGTTAACCAACCTTGAGTGTCCTACCTGAAAGTAACTGAACGTGTGACGAGCCAAGAGTCCTAGCAAAGTGCAGCATCCTTCCTAAGTGTGGTTCGTCAGTCCTGCCGAAAATCAAATCCCAAACGCGATCACCCCGGTCCCTGTAACTGACAACGAGTGTGCCAACAATCGTGGGAACAACTGGTCGAACTGAAGCATATCCACGCTATCGGCCAAACCAACCTCGCCTGTAACTGTTCCCAACAACCAATCGAAAGGCACGTCAACGTTGTGAAGCCAGGAAAACCGGGGTGAGTCGTTTTCTTGGCCGTCGTTTTTTCGCATTCCACCTGGACAGCCGCTGGGCAGGACAGATCAAAATGCGGAAGAACTTGTTTGCTGGTCCTCGACAGGAAGTCCCAAGGCCCTCACTGCCGCTTGCCGACCGCTTTGGATGCAATGAGGAATCCCCACGCCGCGATAGGCATTTCCCGCCAAGGCCAGGCCGGGCCAAGCAGCCAGTCGCTCGGCAATCCGACGCAAACGATCCCCGTGATTAACCTCGTACTGCGGCATGGCCTGCGACCAGCGGAAGAGCCAATGTTGCACGGGCTGCCCCTCAATTCTCAGCAGGCGTTCGACCTCCTTTCTAAGGAGCGGAACAAGTTGGGTGTCTTCCAGAGACACGAGTTCTGGATGTCGGGCACCTCCAGCGAACACCCTAAGTAGGACGTAACCCTTGGGCGCGAGGTGGGGGTACTTCTGACTGCTGAAGCTGACGGCCAGAAGGGGGCTGCCTTCAATCCGCGGGATGACACATCCTGAGCCATGCAAGGGATGCCCTACCGCCTCGCGGCGATACGCGACAGCGAGGATCACGCTGCCGGTGTAGGTGATGGCGGCCAACTCCTCGGCGAGACGGCCATCCAGTTCGCACAAAAGGGGAGCAGCGGCGTAGGCTGGGGTGGCCACCACCACCGCGTCGCCGACGAATTGATGACCGTCGGTCAGCGTCAGGACCCAATGATCGTTCTCGCGGCGAATCGTTGTGACACCCACACCAAGCCGAAGGGCACCTGGGGGCAAATGCTGGGCAAGTCGATCGACAAGCTCTTGTAACCCTTGTTGCAGTGTGACGAACATGCTGTATCGGGCACCGCTTTCCCGAGAGTGACCATCTCGTGAAGTACCGGCCCGGCGTCGCTGAGCCATTTGCACGCGCATGGCCCGGATCAGGCTTCCATAGTTACGTTCCATTTCACGAAAACGCGACAACGTGGCAAGCACACTAAGCCGTTCCATGTCCGCCCCGTAAACCGCCGAGACTAGCGGTTCTACCAGCCGCTCGTAAACCTCGCGTCCCAAACGGCGACGGGCAAAATGGGCTAGGCTTTCGTCGTTATCGTCCCGGCGAGGGGGAATGAAGAACTCCATCGCTGCACGCACTTTGCCCAAGGGCGACAAAAGAGGCGTCGTCGCCAGCGGCCAAAGGCGGGTCGGCGCCATCATGAGAAAACCATCAGGCAGCGGGTGGAGGCGTCCCCGCCACACTACGAATGCCCGGCGATGATCGGGGTGAGTCGTCACCAGTTGGTCTTCGAGAGCCAATTCACGGCATAATTGGACACCCCAGGGCAACGTGGTGATGAAATTATCGGCGCTGCGCTCGACCTGAAACCCGTTTTCGCGAACCGTTCCCAGCACACCTCCCACCGAATGCTGCTGTTCAAAAACCGCGAGCTCAGCCTCGGGACGAAGGCGGCGTATCTGCCATGCCGCCGCCAGGCCGCTGATTCCAGCACCAATCACGGCGACACGAAACGGCCTGGCGGGGGCATCCGGGGAAGGTAGCGTATTTTCCATATCGGGTGATCTTCTCAATCTGTTACTCTTGGCAGACAATAACCGGGGACATGGTGTTGTGACAATTGTCTCTCCCACTATCGATCGATGGAAAACTTGGCTTATAACCGATGGCGGTCCCATGCCACGAGAGGCATGGTCATCTCGGGAGAACACCGCAAACAAAAGATTGTGGGGAAAATCATTATGAACACTCCCGGTAGTCTGCGCTGGCACTTTTTATATTCTACGATGGCCGCCGTCATTGGGTTGGCGGTCGCCCTCTCTTGGAGCACGTCGAGTTGGGCCATGCACCGAGAACAACACATTTTCTCCATTGTCGATTTTGGGGCCGTTCCCAACGACGAACAGCTTGATACCGAATCTGTTCAGAAGGCCATCGACAAGGCCGCCGAGGTCCAGGGAACGGTTCGCATCCCGGCAGGACGGTTCATTCTGGGCAACGTTCAGTTGCGGAGCGGTATCCGGTTGGTGTTTGAGGAGGGGGCAGTCATCCAGGGCAGTAGCGACTGGCGACACTACGGCCAAGGACGCTGGACCGATTCGCTCTTTCTGGGAGAGGATATCACGAACCTTCGGATCGAAGGCCCAGGCACGATTGACGGTGCCGATTGTGAGCGACCAGGAGGCGAGGAAGGCTTTCGTGGGCCACACGGAATCCGCCTTGTCCGCTCGAGTGGGGTTGTTATCAACGATGTGACGATCAAACGGGCAGGAAATTACGCGATCATTTGCTGGGAATGCCGCGATGTGCAGGTCAAAGGTGTGACATTTCGCGGAGGCCACGACGGCGTCCATGCCCAGGCCTGTCAGAACTTTGTGATCGAAGCCTGCGATTTCCGTACTGGCGATGATTGTATTGCCGGATGTGACAATGAGCATTTTGTTATCCGAAATTGTCAAATCAATTCTTCGTGTAATGGTTTTCGGTTGGGATGTGTCCATCTTTTAGTGGAGAATTGCCGATTCTGGGGGCCGGGGGAATATCCTCACCGCATTACGGTTCGGCAGGGCAAGCCGCGGACAAACATGCTGTCGGCCTTTGTGCATTTTGCACCGACGGATCGTAATCCAAAACTGCCCAGCGATGACTGGCTTGTCCGCAATTGTACGATGACAAATGTTGACCGCGTTTACTCTTATGACTTTGAAAAGGGTGTTTGGCAGACAGGTCAACCGGCCAAACGGCTAGTATTCGAGAATATCCAGGCCGAGGGAATCGCCTTTCCATTGAATATTCTCGGGGATAAGGACCGCCAGTTTGATCTGACCCTGCGGAATGTGGCGATCAGCCTTCGTCCGGCTTCGGCACAGCAACCCGTCATTCAGGCCAGACAATTTGGGAAAATCACCTTGGAACGCGTTGTCTTAAAAAACGATGGGAGCCAGCCGGTGCTTCGTGCCCGAGAAGGAAATGAATTGATCCTCCAAAACGTGGCCTATCCCCCGGAGTGTTCCCAACCCTTTTTATTGGAGGATATTGTTCGCATCGACCGCCGCCGCTAAGAGTCCATCCCAAAAAGTCCCCCTCTCCCTCCGGGAGAGGGCTGGGGTGAGGGCAAGCGATCGTCGGAATCGATTGAGAAAACCGAGAGCGATACGAGCGACCCTCACCCCTGCCCCCTCTCCCGCCGAACGGGCGAGGGGGGATTATGGGATAGGCTCTAAGTTGGCCTGGGCCGCTTGATATAAAGGCGATTGTTCGGGTACCCAGAGGGCGAGACTCAAGAAACGACCATCCCAGTAGATCATCAGATCGTCTTCCAGCCACTGGCTGAGAAGGGCCTTCAGGTTCTCTGGTGTTATCGACCGGGTGGCCACAACTTGAGTAAGCGTTTGCAGCGTCTGGGCCGTATCGCATGTGACGTACAGCTCGGCCTCCAGCCCCCGCAGGCGGTGTTGCCGCATCCGGCCACCGCGCGTGTCAAATATGACCAACTCGTCACGGGTTTTCCAGTGCATTGTTAGGTCGCCACTGCCGGAGTCGTTCTGCCAGTGACGGATGGCCTCTAGAAATGGCTCGGCGAACTCAAGCTGCGGTTCCCAATCGGCGTCGAATTCGTAGTAGTAAGCCAAGCGGTTGAGGACATCTTGGGGAAAGGGATAGACATGGGCAAACGCGCGAGAAGCACGAGGGTTTTTCATCCCATAGCGCCCAGGACTTTCGAAGAAAGGCGAAAAGCGATCCATGCGTGCCCGACCAACGCCTAATGGTGACGGAAAATGCGGAATCTTTGTGACCAAAGACGCGAGCTGGCGATACGTGTCGGCTGTTTCCCAGGGAAAGCCATAGAGGATGTTCCATTCTGCGGCGATGCGGGCCTCGGCAAACCACTTGAGCGTCTGAAGATTTTGATATCCACGGACGCCTTTGTTGAGGTTTTTGAGAATCTCCGAATCGAACGTCTCAATACCCAATTGAGCCGCCCGAAGTCCTGCGCGTAGAAGTTGCTCGATCTGAGAACGCTTAAGATTGGTTTTCAGTTCACAAGCGAAAGAAAACGCTAGCTGAGCCTTTTCCAACTCGGGCAATAGCGAGGCAAAGTAGCGGAAGTCCAGGATGTTGTCCGCGGCACAACCCTGATGGACATCGTAGCGGGTGACGAGATAGCGTAATTCATCGATCACGCGCTGGGGGGATTTACTGCGAAATCGTAACGACTGGCCATTTAGCCCACAAAACGCGCAGTGGTGTTTTTCACCCCACCAGCATCCGCGGGACATCTCAAAGAAAAGCATCGGGGTCAATTCGTGCCGCAATGGACTCCGCTGGAGCGTCGCGAAGTAGTCATCAAAATCCGGGTACGGTAGGGCGTCAAGGTTTTCGACCAAGACGGATCGCGGTCCTCGCAAAATGTGCAATTGTGGCAGTATCGGAGATGCCGGTTGACCTGTGACGGATTCGCTTTCGGATGTGCCCTGGAGTGAAGGGCCGAACATATTCGCTCGGGCCACGACGCCGGGAAGAATTGGTGGTCTTCGGCCACCTAGCACGGCCTCGGCCAGTTCGGGAAATGTCTCGTCGGCCTCACCGAGGAAGACGTAGTCGATTTCCGGAAATTGGCGAAGGAGCTCAACGCCCATCTCGTCCTCGCAAGCGGCCCCGCCAAAGACGATGACCGTCTCGGGAGACGCCCTCTTGATCCGCTGCGCCAGGGCCAACGAGGCCAAAGTTTGCTGAAACGTGGTGGCAAATCCTACAAGTGCCGCGTCCTGCCAAGGATAGGCATCGAAGGCTGCGTCGATAAACCGCTCAATCTTGGGGAAGATGGCAAGATACTCGGCGTATTCCTCACGTGTGAGATCGCGGTCCGCCCGGTGAAGCACCTCCTCGTAATAGGCCTGGTGATCTGTGGGCAACTGTCCGAAATAGTGTTGGGAGAAGAGGCGTTCGCCGCCGAGGACAAAGGCATAATGGTCGGCAATCCACTCGTACAGGTCATAACCGATTTCTTCCGCCAAAGCAAAATTGAGATAAAGCGTACGACACGGCAAATGCCGCCTCTTCAAAGCCCCCGCAAGCAAGCCCAGCCCCAAATTCGGCCAGCGAAGGTGGGCAAACGGCATATTGATAAGGACAATCTCGCGGCTTTCCGACATACCAAACTATACGAATAAAGGATGGGTTCTCGTTATCAGAGACCGATGTCTTTTATCTGTTTATCCGGGAACCTGGCACGAAATGCCGTTCCCACAGCATGAAACCTATCTCGCGCAGCGGTGACGGTGTTAGAGCCTATCGCACAACCGCCCCTCTCCCGTTCGGCGGGAGAGGGGCCGGGGGTGAGGGTGGCTCGGATCGCTGCTGGTTTTCTCGATCGACTCCGATGATGGCTTGCCCTCACCCCAACCCTCTCCCAGAGGGAGAGGGAATTTTGGGATGGGCTCTTAATACAGGACAGTGACTCAATTCCCCGGGCGGTTACAAACTTCCTCGCTGATTTTAGCCTTTAGGGTACTGACGACAATACTCATACAGCGCAATTGCCGTCGCTGTGGCTACATTATGGGCGAACGGCAGTCCGTAAACGGGGATTTCCACCACGTGGTCCAGGATGGCCAGGATGTCGTCCTCGATACCGAGGCGTTCATGGCCGACGACGAGTACACAGCGGCGGGGAAATGCAAACTCATAAATCCATATCGAGCCGGTGGTCTGTTCCAGGCCGATCAGCGGGAAACCCTCGGCCTTTAGCTTTTTCAGGACCGGAAGGAGAGAGCGATGAAATTCGATCTGGAGGTCTGGCCCGGTGTCCCGCGCGATCTCCGGCAAGATGCGGGCATTACCACAACAGATGAGACGACGAATCCCACAGCATCCCGCCGCCCGAACAATGCGGGAAAGATTAACGTTACTCTTCATCGGCGGGCAGGCCACGATGAGTTCCCGCGGGCGTTCCAGTGTGATGGGTTGTCGATGGCGTTGCTGTATGAATCGGCTCATGGAGAGGACGTTGTCGCGGGTGATGTCGAGGTGTTGGGCGTTTGAGAGGTGTTGGCTGACTCGTTCGGAGGCTGCACAGGGGTTGTCCCGGCCGGAGATGGGACGAGCGGGGTTTTCCATCCCAATAAGGCCGAGCCGTGGGTGATCCCGGCATCCACATAGCCCCTCAGTCGCCTAAGAAGCCGTCGTGCCCAAGCGTATTCCAAACCCAAGATGGCCAGGCCAATGGGGATGACGAGCGTTGCCGGCCCTGGGGCCACAATCATAATGATGCCCACCAAGACTACCGTCAGGCCGATGATGGTGATGGCGATCCGCCGAAGCCAGCGAATGCCCACCCGCAAAAGGATCCGGTCAAACCATGTCAAACTGGCCAAAAGTTCTTCCAATTGCGCCGCTGCTCCATTCTCAGGTGCCGCATTGATTTGTGGCGTGTCTGTTCCACCCAATCCGGCATGAAGTGGCGTCCACATGGTGATTTATCCTTTTATCTTGCCTTTTTATCCAGGGCTACCGGCGCGAGTCCTTAGGCGAACGTTGAACTGAAAACATCCCGATGGCTCGGTCACAGTCCTGTTAAGAGCCTATCCCACAACCTCCCCTCGCCCGTTCGGCGGGAGAGGGGCTGGGGGTGAGGGTGGCTCGAATCGCTGCTGGTGTTCCGATCGGCTCCGACGATGGCTTGCCCTCACCCTAACCCTCTCCCAGAGGGAGAGGGAATTCTAAGATACGCTCTAAGTCAATCATCCTTGCGAGTGCGCCCGTAAGCCTCACTGGCTGTTGGGCGATTATCCCGCTTACCCCCTGGACATGCCCTTTATTTATCATAATATCCTTGAGTTGGCTGTTACCGGTACGCCGAATACCGGATGGGCTAGAGAGTTCGGTCGAGGAGCAACCCTGATGGATGTTCAAAATCTTGCTCATGTTCCCGCGTTTATCACCAAAGATGGCTCGGAAATCCGCGAACTCCTCTCATATAGGAATTCGTGCATTCGCAACCAATCTTTGGCCGAGGCCCGTCTGCCCCCGGGGCGAAGTACGCAGGGACACCACCATGTGCGATCGGAAGAAATCTACTACATCCTCGAAGGCGAGGCCATCATGCAGGTGGGCGAGGAAAAGCGGCAGGTTGGCCCGGGCGACGCCATAGCCATTCCCCCAGGGGCGTACCACCAGATCACCAATACCGGGAGCACCGTCCTGCGCTTTCTCTGTTGCTGCGCCCCGTGCTACGAACACGACGACACCGTGCTGCGGGACTGATCCCCAAACTGTGCCCGGGGGAACCCGCGGGCTTGTCGTGGCAAAATACCATCGAGTCCCAGAGACCGATCGCCAACGTTGCTCCATTTCCTCCAGGATTAGCCCGGTGCATCGCTTGGCAAACGTCAGGCACGTCGGGGCGGACGCTTACTCCTTGATCCGCGCAAGTTCGTTACAAAAGCGTTCGAAGCCCATCCGATAGGCCTCCGCCCACGCTGGATTGGGTTCGACCGTCCCGCGGAAGCGGACCATAGCGGCCACCGCGTCGGCGACGGTGAATTTCTTCCGGATTCCCTTTGCCTTGCGGAGATGGGATTCCAGGGCCGCCAAGGCCGTCACAGCGGCCCCCAACGCGGGTCCCTCTTCCGACTCCAGTCGCACTAGCGACCGACCGAGAACCGTGGCGAGGATCTCACACATGAGGTTGCTTCGGGCAATCCCACCGGAGACCGTAATGCGGGTAATCTTTTGCCCAGCGTCTTCGTGTTCCCGAACGGCGAGGGCGATTAGATAGGCAATGGCCTCCAGCGATGCCCGAAAACGCCGTCCCATTGTTTCGGGCATTTGTGGAATCCAACGGAGTTGGGCATCCTTCTGCGAGATGCCAAGCGACGGCTCCGGATTGACAAAAGGCAGAACGAGGGTGCCATCGCAACCAGGCAGTTCATTGCGGGCCGCTTGTTCCAGTTCACCCCAATTCGGCTGGGGACCAACCACCTGGTCCAAAAATTGCGCGCCATTGTTGTAGCACCGCATCCACAGATAAGGCCCCCAATTGAGCCGCATGACATCGAGCTGCCCACGCTGGGGCCGATCGGCCGATGAACTGTTGACAACGGCGGAGTTTCCCAAGATGACGGCCACCTGTCCCGCATCGACAGCACCGCCGCCAACAAGCCCTGCCTGTTGATCATCTGAGGTAGGGAAAATCAAGGGTCGAACGCGCGGCGGCAAGCCGGCCGAAAGCGCCACGCTCTCCGAGAGCGGCCCGATCGGCGTGTTCTGATCGATGATCTTGGGCAATTGTTTCTTGACCAGACGCCGATACTCTTCGTTTTCGATAGCCTCCAGCATTTCCCAGCGCCACTTTTTCGTCCGCAAGTCCATGATCCCGGAGGAGGCCCCGACGGAGACGCTGCACACATCAAAATTGCCCGTAAGATACCCCGCCGCAAGCACCCCGTGCGGGGCGATGCGGTAAGTTCGGCGCCAATCGGCCGGGCTAAGGTGAACTTCATCCTTGACCAAGTGACTTAACCCGTAACGGATAGCCCAAGGCCCGCCAATCAACTCGCGGACGCGCTCCTGGCCACCGAGTCGAGCCAGCCCTTTCGCGTGATATTCTGCAAGGGTGGCGTCGTTCCAGCAGATTGCCCGGCGAACTTGATTGCCCAAGCGGTCGATGCGGGCTGACGTATGGTGGGTAGCCGAAATCCCCCCGGCGACCCAATCCTTGATCCGTCCCAGTCGCGTCAACTCCGCTGCGATGGCCCGCGTGGATGCATACGCCTGACCTTCCAATTGCATCACGTTTAACTCGCGGATGCCCGTGGCCGGACTATCCCCGAACCAAATATCCGTCGGCAACCGCACCTCTGCCAAGACGTGGCCTTCAATGTCGAAGGCCAAACACTTCACACCACCGGTGCTAAAATCCCAGCCTGTAATAACGGCCGTCTTTTTGACACACTGTAGCGCTTCGGACATCACATTGGCCTCCTATACGGCGATCTCGGCCCGGAATCTCACCAGCAAAGATGACGGCAAGTCACCAAGGTTTTCCACCTTTGCGTGTTCCACACATATTGACGCGGATTCCCAAGGCATCGGCCATCGCCGCCTTGGCCAGAGCCGCTGCGTCCGCGGCATCGGCATCCTCGGCATACGCTACCTGGATGTGATTAGCCTTATGCTTGGCCATGAATTGATCCGGCGTGACGCCGTAGGTGACGGCATGCATGATCGGCCACTGGGGTGTCGTCTCTTTCCAGCGGCGTTCGGTCTCTTCCGGAGGAAGCTCCACCACGCCTGCCCGACCGATGTCCATACACAGCCGGCCGTTGTCCACGTACACCCGAGACCAGACGATTTCCCCCGGCTTGGAAATTCCTTTGAGGGTCCCGCCACCCAGGCGAAAATACATCGCCGGTTGACGTTCGCTGGATGCTCCCGCCCAGCCCCCAATGAAGTGAGCCGGTGGTGCCGAGCCACTGATAAGGAAGACCCATACATAATCGGGAACGGTGCCCGAGCGGTCCCAGTCGCCCCAACGAACATCGTGGAGCGTGGTTTCCACCGGTTGGCCCATGGCCTTGTGAATCCGATAGGTCATCAAAGCGTCCAGACCCGCGCACTCATCCACTTCGTTAAAGTGCGGCAAGGGCTCGCCTTCGTACAGAATGCGTTTACCATCCCGGCTCTTGACCGGCGGGCGATCGGCGTTGTTCAACATGCCTTCGACCAAATCACTGGCAGGAAGGAGGTCCTTCAAACCTTGCTGGTATTGAATGCCGATGGTGTGGCAACCGAAATCGTCCGCGAGTCGCAAGGCCGCGATGTACATCTTGCATTGCGTGAGGACTTGATCTTCCGTCAAATCCGTCTCGGGATTGCTGCCCAGATTAAACTTCATGCCGCGGTCGAGCATCCACTGGTACACTTCCCGTGCCTCGACATCGCTTACCTGGGTCGTCTCGTAGTACAGTGTGGATTGGCTCAGCCTCTCTTTGAACACACCCAACGGCATCAATAGTTCATCGGGGATGATGGCGTTGTACATCCCCATGCAACCTTCGTCAAAAATCCCCATGATGGCCTTTTTCCAGCGGAGTTCATCCGCCAAGGCTTGCCCCAACCGCTTGATGGACCCGGGAATCTTGACCTTTTTCAGCGGAGTCACGTGCTTGAGCGGATGCCGAATCTCCCCTTTCTCCAACCACGTTGCCAGCTTTCGGCGAAACTCTGGGGCAGAAAAGTCTTCGCTCCAAAGCGTGCAGTACGGCTTGCCAGCTTTCGTTAAGCATGCGTTGAGGTTGAGCATGCCCACCAAGCCCGGCCATTGCCCCGACCAATTGGCCACCGTCAAAATAGGCCCCTGGTGACTGAGCAGCCCGGCCAGCACATGATGCGAATACTGCCACACGGCCTCCGCGACGATCAGCCGCGCCTTGGGATCGATGTTGGCGAAGACCTCCATGCCTTCCTTTTGCGAGCTGATGAAACCATGGCCTTCCGCTTCCTTATAGGGATGTGCCCGCACCAGCTCATACCCAGCCTCGCGAACGGCATCGGCCAAGGCGTCTTCCATGGCCTTCTGTGCCGGCCAGCAAACCTGGTTTGCCGAAAGGCGAAGGTCCCCGCTGGCTACCAAATAGACCTGCTTTCGCTTGGCTTTAGGTGGTTTGGGCAATGTGGGTAATTGATAGGCCATCTCTTGACTCCTTCCCATTTGAAAAGGTGGCTATGCCTCGGCTTCATACTCCAAGAGAAACAAAACAGCCTTGGCGTATCATGATAGCCATTTGTCGTATCAGCGAAAAGAACCCGCCGCAGAAAAGGGAGCCGCTTGCATTGCTTCCGGCTGGTGGCCAATTGGGGATTTACGGAGAGCGGTAAGAGCCTATCCTATAATCTCACCTCGCCCGCTCGGCGGGAGAGGGGTCGGGGGTGAGGGTGGCTCGAATCGCTGCCGGTTTTCTCGATTAACTGCCGAGACTGCTTTCCCTCACCCCAACCCTCTCCCAGAGGGAGAGGGGACTTTTTGGGATAGACTTTTAGCCGCATTTTCCCATTTACTATTTCGCCAAATAGACATATTTATCACTTTGTGACGGCACTGACGAAATAGGCCCGAGGATAAACGTCATCGAAACCACGCAAACGAATTGCCCGGCGGGAATGTCGCTTGGGATCGCATGTTGAGGCCTCAGTCCTTAGAACGTTTACGGCTTTCCATTGGCTCTCGCGCCGATGCTACAGCTTATTACCCGCGATGATAAACGTGGTACACCGCAGTTCGTTCTCTAACCCAATCCCAACGTGAACAACACGGCACAGGGGCTGGTTTCATCAACCATGGTGTGCAATGATAAAACCTCGTCTCCGCCGGTTGGCAGCCAACACCTTTTAGTTAGCAGGAGACCCAACGTATGTCGGTGATTGAGGCGTTGATACTCATGCTGGGGGCTAGTCTGTGCGCGCTATTATCTGAAGACACCGAGACCCCCTGGCACGTTGAGATCGAAGCCGAGGAGGAGGTTTATCGTTACACTCCGGCTAACAATGGTGCCGGTCCCATGTGGTGTAGAGGTTCAACCTGCCTGGTGCGGGTCGGAGACGATGTATTCGCCAGTGGGCTGGAAACTTTGCCCGACGTAAAGCCTTTGAATAACTGCCGCTGGCTCTTGTTCCATCGCACTGAACAGGGCTGGAAACAGGTGCAGGCTGACCTTAGTGGTCGGACGCGTGAACCTTGCCCCTTGGTGACCTTCGCCGGTGGTCCGGTGTTTCTCTCGGCCAATCCCACGCTCGTGGAGGACCCTAACGTCCCGGCAGGTCCCGCCCGACCGGAAATCCTTCAGTTCGACCCCAGCCGTCCCAGTGAGCCCCCTAAGGTCCTCTTACCGCGTTGGATGGGTGAGCCAAACTTCACCGAGCACTCTTACCGCAGCTTCGCCGCTGATGGTCTTCGTGGGGAGCTGATCCTTTTCCAAAACGTCGGCTATACCCACGTGGCGTGGGCCTTTCTCGACCAACAGGGTCAGTGGTCCGCGCAGGGCCAATTGGACTTTCCCTTCGGTGCGGAGTATGAAAAGCCTCAACCGATCCGGGTCTGTTATCCAACAGTAGCGATCAAAGATCGGGCCGTCTATTTTTGCGGCGTCAGCGATATTCTGGAGCCTAACTCGGCGTGGCGAGAATTCAAGCGAAAACTCACCGGCAGGGACTGGGACTACGATTTTCGCCGCCTTTTCTTCACATGGAGCCGCGATATTACCCGCGGGATATTCGAACCGTGGATCGAAATCGCGTCACGGGAGAAGACGGCCGGTTGGATCACGCCGGCGGATCTGTGGGTCGCGCCTGATGGGACGGTGCACATCCTGTGGTTAGAACGCGCCATCGATACGCGACTGCGCGAGAAGTTCTTTCCCAACGAAAAACAGTCGGAAGCCCTCAATTACGCCGTTATCCATGATGGTGAGGTCGTGCGTCGCACGAGCTTGATCGAGTGGCACGAAGGCCAGCCCGGGCTGATACCCACGGCCGCCCGATTTCACATCACCCCAGAACCGCGGCTGTTGGTTTTTTGCCATGTCATAGAAACCGGGCAAGCGGGCAAGCGGTTTGCCGGGAATTTGCTCTTCGAGGTCTTAAACGACGGTTCGGCCGGTCCGGTGATGCAGGTGCCGTTGAGGTATCCTCTAGACTCGTATTTCGTGGCCACGCCGCGGGCGGGTTCGCCTCCTTCATACACGTTGGACTTGCTAGGAACGACGCGCGGTGACCCTTTGACCATCCGCTACGCACGGCTCAAGGTCTCTCCCAAGGCCCCCTAGGCGCCGGCCGGGG
>Ga0209608_1001897_pt1 | contig 15835 bp, 14 predicted proteins | sample AD_UKC130_MetaG_FD_184428 | JGI IMG/M metagenome (GOLD analysis project Ga0209608, IMG submission 184428) | Active sludge microbial communities of municipal wastewater-treating anaerobic digesters from Canada - AD_UKC130_MetaG (SPAdes) (version 2) | ecosystem: Engineered > Bioreactor > Anaerobic... | reverse complement strand
GAACTCGCTTGCGCTCGCCCTTGACATCCTTCAACAGAGTAAACAAATGTTAAAAAATAGTAATTAGAGAAAGGAGGATCTAACTTAGAAAAGCTGAAAAATTGTCTTGACAATGGGGGGCATTATAAAATATATAATTGGGAGGAGTACCGATGAAGGAGGTACAAAAGCCAACAATCATTGCAGAAATCGGCTGTAATCACAAAGGAGATATTGAAATTGCCAAGGAAATGATTAAAGTCGCTTCGCAATTTTGCAAAGTAGACGTAGTTAAATTCCAGAAAAGAAACCCACGGGAATTGTTAACCGAAGAGGAATATAACTCTCCTCACCCTAACCCCATTCATTCTTACGGTGAAACCTATGGTGAGCACCGGGAAGCTCTAGAGTTTACTTTGGATCAACACCGTGAGCTAATGGAATTTTGCCAGGAATGGAATGTTTTATACAGTACTTCAGTTTGGGATTTGACTTCCGCAAAGGAAATTGTCACATTAAATCCAAACTATGTTAAAATTCCATCCGCTTGTAATTTAAACTTTCAAATGCTTGGTTATCTGGCCGATCATTTTAGCGGCGAAATACATGTTTCCTTAGGAATGACAACACATTTGGAGGAAGAAGAGATCGTTGATTTTTTCGTAAAACATAACCGAAATAACGATTTGGTTCTTTACGCGTGTACTTCCGGTTACCCTGTTGCTTTTGAAGATCTTTGTTTATTGGAAATTACCCGTTTACGTAAGAAATTTGGCGATATAGTAAAGGCAATTGGTTTTTCCGGGCATCATCTGGGCATCGCTGCGGATATTGCTGCGCTAACATTGGGAGCAGTGTACTTTGAACGTCATTTTACCCTGGATCGAACTTGGAAAGGAACGGATCATGCCGCCAGTCTTGAACCGGATGGCCTTCGGAGGTTAGCCAGGGATCTGAGAAATGTATCAAAGGCACTAACTTATAAGAGAGAGGAAATTCTGGATGTGGAAAAAGTCCAACGAAAAAAACTCAAGAGGGAAAAACGTGTATAAGCAAAGGGTTGTTGCCTTTATTCCAGTCCGGGGTGGCAGTAAAAGCATTCCCCAAAAGAATATCAAATTGCTTTGCGGAAAACCGCTTGTCTATTGGACATTAAAAGCTGCGGTAGAAAGCCAGTTGATTGATCTGGTTTATGTCGCCACTGAAGATGAGAAGATCAGGAATACGGTTCAGTCTTTTGGGTTGCCAAAAGTTAAGGTGATCGGACGGAGTATCGAGACCGCTACCGATTATGCCACCACGGAGTCGGCCATGTTGGAATTCGCAAATACTTATGATTTCGAATTTATTGTCTTGATCCAAGCGACTTCTCCATTATTGACGACTGAATATCTCGACCAAGGAATAATGAAGATCTTGTCTACTAAAGTTGATAGTGTGCTTTCGGTTGTCCGGCAAAAGAGATTTATTTGGAAAGAAGATGGTTTATTGCTCAAACCGGAAAATTACTTTCCGGAAAAACGCCCCCGCCGGCAGGAGTTTCCCGGATTTCTGGTGGAAAACGGGGCATTTTATATTACTTCGCGGGAGCGGTTGTTAACTTCCCGGTGCCGGATTTCCGGGAAAGTGGCCGGGATAGAGATGCCGGAAGAAACCTATTACGAACTGGATGAACCCCAAGATTGGATCGTGATCGAACAGTTACTAAAAAACCGGCTGCGGGGGGAAGATTTACTTCTTATTAAAGATAAAGCAAAGAGAATCAGGATGGTTTTGACCGATTGTGACGGGGTCTTAACCGATGGCGGAATGTATTACTCCGAAAACGGCGATGAGTTAAAGAAGTTTAATACCAGGGATGGAATGGCGGTCAAACTCTTACAAAACGCCGGAATCAAGGTTGGGATCATTACCGGGGAAAAAAGGGAACTAATCAGGGCAAGGGCCAGTAAGTTGCAAGTAGATGTGCTTTATATGGGAACTAAAGATAAGAAGGCTGTTTTGGAGCAAATCAAGGAAGAATTTGGATTAACAAAGGATGAAATTGCGTATATCGGAGACGATCAGAATGATTTGGAGGTCTTAATGAGGGTGGGGTTGGCCTGTGTACCTGCCGATGCGATTGATTCCGTCAAAAAGGTGGCTCATTATATTGCAAAAGCAAAAGGAGGAGAGGGTGTATTAAGAGAAATTGCGGATCTAATTTTGGGAACAAATTAAAATAATAACAATATAAAGGGGTTATCCATGAAAGTCTGTTTTACCTGCGTAACTGTATATCACATTTTTGTTTCGTTTATTTTATCAATGGGAGAATATAAAAATTGCTCAAAGACATTGGTGATCTCAGATTTTTCCATTAAATCATGTAGCGAATTGGTTACTCGCCTCAGACATTTGTCAATATGGGATGAGATAATTCTCATTCAGGAAAAGGATACTCCCGCCACTAAGGTTGAGAGTCAAGTCAATAATGTCCTCACAAGAGAATTTGATATATTACATTTTTTTTCTTATGGCGTTCTTTCCAGCCGTATATTTATGAACAATATTTCTGCTCGAACAAGAGTGATTCTTACCGAAGAGGGTAAGATGACATACAGACCTATAGCTGAATACAATAAATGGCGTCAGTGTTTTGTTTTGAACAATTGGGGTATTGGAGTTGAAGAACGATATTGCGTGATTGATTGGAACCGGATTGACGAAATTTGGGTTTTTGAACCCCTGTTGTTTGACGGTAGTCTCGCTCGGCCGGTTAAAGAAATTGATTTGTCGGATATATTTAAGGATCAAGAGGGGACAAAAAAAGTTATTGATCAACTAAATTATATCTTTGACTATCAATATAAAAATTGCCACTTTGAGATTATATATTTCGATAACTACCTCAGCTCAATGAGTCATCTTTTACCATTGGATGCTGAGAGATACTTTTTAAATAAAATAATTGAGATTACGAAAGGATATGATCTCTACATCAAAACTCATCCCGGCGAAGAAAAAGGGCTAGCCGAAATCAGGTTTGATGGGTTAGATGTTAAGTTTATTGCTAATAACGCGGTGCCTTGGGAGGTAATATATTTAAACCATATTCTACACAATGGTGATGCGAAGCTAGTTTTACTAGCTGCCTCTTCCTCTGCCGTTCATAATTCATTTTTAATCGGGAAATATTTCGGAATAAGCCAATGTTATCTGGTTCTTTTGGTTGATTTAATTAAAGATTATTTACAGGTTAATTTTCTTGAAGAAGATAGTGATTATATCAGGAGGTTCGTTCAAGTCTACGGGAGAGAGAGGGTATTTCTGCCGCAAACCTTTATCGAAGCAAAAGAGGTAATCCGTAGTATTTTTGCTTCGCGTCCGGATCAAATAAAAAAAATTGAATTTAAGGACCTTTATAATGAAGTAAATAAAGAGCTGACCTGGTTAAAAAAGCAATATTTAAATTGCTATCAGTATTTACCAGATTATATTTGCCGAAGTGTACTGGTAGCAGATTACGGCGTGGGCTTTGAATGGGAAAAGCTGGCTTGCCAATGGTTTGACACCAGAAAAGATTCTTTTAATTTGGAGTTTGCTGTTTTCCCAAAAGGAAAAGCGAAGAAATTATTATGGTTACCAGTCAGTGAAAGGATCTTCGGTAAGATTAAAATTGAAGAGATCAAAATAAAAACCGGCGAGGGGGAAACAAGTAATATTTCGGGCGACAGGATCAAGACAGATTTACCTATGGATGATGATAAGTATTTTGTCTTTAACTTTACTAACCCGGCAATAGAGATTAATGTTAACCAAGAGATCACGTCAGTCAGTATTAAAGGTAAAATTTACTTTGAGGATACATATAAAAAGATGGTCCGGGTAGAAAGAGAAAATATCAGTGGGAATGAAATTATTAATAGAAGGACTAACCAGTATTATCAATTATTAACAAAATGGCTGAAGCTTTATCAAAAGGAGACAAATATAACTGAATATTTTATAAAGCATAACTTTCTTAAAATTGCTATATATGGCTCCGGGGAAATCGGTAAACTTCTATACGCCGAATTACACCAATCTCCTATCCAATTGGTTACTTTTGTTAATGAAAATGGGATTAACAATGGTATAACTTTATGCGGCCGGAAGATATCGGTTATGGGAATCGATGAATTCCTCGTTACCCAAGGAATGAAGGAAATTGATGCTGTAATTGTCACACCAATCTATGATTATCAAAAAATAAAGCACGCCTTATCTATACAATCATCTTCTTATCAGATTGTCTCCATCGACGAAATCATTTCATCTTTGTTAGACAAGCATTAATCAAGAAAAACGAGGAACTATTTAGCTAATGGATACAGGTTCTTAGTTGACGATCACTATAGGTATAACACAAAAAAGATTATTGTCGGGAGATGTAATTATTATGGGAAAACATGCTATTGTTGTTTTGACAGCATATGATTATGAAAGTTTGCAGTTGACCCTGTTAGCGTTGGAGCATACCGTTGAAGAAAAAATTCCCATTATTATTATACTAAATGGCGCTAATTCAATTGCGGCAGCAAAGGTGGAGATTATTGCCCGGCGTTGGGCTGCTCTAAAACCTTCCCTTCGTGCGGTGGTAAGACCTTTGACTTATGGTCAGGAACCTTTGTTTGCCTTACAGGAGATTATCCGTAATTTTCCCCTACTGCAGGATAAGGAACGAATCTGTAAGATAGACGATGATGTTATTCCTTTGAAAAAAAGCTGGTTATTGTCTTTAGTAGAATGTTACGACGAAAAATGCAAGAGTAGTAATAATCAAGTGGGCTTTATAACAGGTTTACTTAACAATAATTGTTGGGGATTTGGCGAATTAATCAAATTAGCTGGTAAAGAAGAAGAATACCGGCAAATTATGAACTATTGCAGTATAGCAGGTGTCGAAAAGGAAAGAATTGTTCAACCTGGTGAGATCGATCAAGGAATGTGCGGAACTATATGGCAATATCCATATTTAGCCCGTTGGATTCATAGTTGGACTTCGTTGACTCCTGAAGATTATATTGCTTTGACTGAAAATAAACCGGTAAAAGAAATACCTCTGGACATTCATTATTCAATCGGTTGTATGTATTCTTCTAAAGAGCTTTGGCTTGATCTTAATCCGGTGGAAAATACTTTTGACGAGTTGTTAATTCATAATCTATGTAAAAAGCAATCACGAACCAAATGGGCTGTTATGCAAGAGCCAATGATCCATCTGTTCTATAATACACAACGTTTAGCAAACCGCGATCTTTTATTTGACATTTCCAAAAGTCTTGCCCACTTTTTTAAGGATGACCGATTCTTGAAAATTGAAAAAGCAAATTGTGAAGAGTATGTTGTTCAACTGGAGAATTCTCTAAAAAAAATGACTCCTCCTACTGCTAATCAATCCACTAACACCGAAAGGCTAAATAAATATTATCAGCTCTTAAATAAGTGGCTTAGACTTAAGCAAGTGGACTATAATCTTAGTGAAATACTTATCAAGAAAGGATACAAAAATATTGCCATCTATGGAGCGGGTGAATTAGGGAAAAACCTTCTGACAGAGTTGTGGGAATCTTCTGTGAAGGTGCATTGTTTCATAAACCATGGTTCTTTTGAAAACACTTATATGGCTTATGGTAAAAGAGAAATACCGGTAATGGATGCGTTGAACTTTTCAAGGTACCAAGAAATCGAAAAGATTGATGCCGTAGTGGTTACACCAATCTATGATTATGAGAGAATAAATGATTTTCTGCAGAGATATAGGGTGGATTGTCGAGTTGTTTCTTTGGAACATTTGATTGATCTGGTATATGAAGATTTAAAAGATGATATTCCTAAAGTGGCGTTGACATAACCCCGGAGGAAAAGTAATGGAACCTAATAAGATGCTATGGCAACAAGATATTAATTTGTTAAATTTCCATTCAGATGAAATAAAGTTAATAAGTTGTGACATCTTTGATACCTTGGTATTCAGAACGACAGTCGAGCCACAAGATGTTTTTTTGGAGTTAGGAAGAGAAGCGAAGGAAAAAGGATTTCTTAGAACAATTGAACCAGAGGAGTTTATGCTAATTAGAATTCTGGCGGAAAGAAAGGCCCATGCCAAAAAAGAAATGGAAGAAGGGACGATTGAATGTGATCTTCGAGAGATATATGATCAGACGCTTTCGAGATTTATTGATAAGGAAAAATTGATGGAATTAGAGTTGGAGTTGGAGAAGAGATGTTCCTATATAAATCCAAGCATAGAATCTTTATTACACTATTATCATGAAAAAGGAGTAAAGATTGTTCTCCTTTCCGATATGTATCTGTCGAAAAAGCAATTGCAGGCGTTATTATCCATTATTGGCTTCGATTGTAGCATTCTTGATGATATTTTAGTGTCAAGTCAATATGGTGTAAGTAAGGGAAACAAAGGGTTATTTCAAGTATTATTAAATAAATATCCTTATCTATCGCCAGCCAATATAACACATATTGGCGATAATTACCATTCGGATGTAGTTAATGCTCAATCGTGTGGTATTCGTGCAATTTACTATAATACGCGGGAAGAAACCGGTACTCCTTTTGAACTGGAACGTTTACGAAGAAATGCCTTGATTCCGGAAATTTTCTTTTTGCGGAAATTAGCGGGTTATCTATCTGCCGCGGTAGAAGAGGAATATCGATTTTGGTTTGAATTTGGAGCAACCATAATTGGACCTTTTCTGAGTATTTTTACGGAATGGGTAGTTGATAACGCTCTTAATGAAGGTATTAAGCGCATTTATCCGTTAATGCGCGAGGGAGCCCAGATATGTAAATTGATCCAAAATTCGTTAAGAAAACGAAAGATTAGTGATATTGTGGTGAGGCCTCTTTATGTATCAAGGCGGTCATGCTTTCTCTCGTCGTTTGATGACATAAATGAACAAGTCATTAAGGGAAAAATTCTGGCCCAGTCCTGGTCGCCTTTGCTCAGTGGTATCTTTACACAATTAAAAGTTGAAAATGTTTTTAAACAATACAGCAATGTCAGGCTGCCGCAGGCGGCAAATATAACCTTAGAAACAGGGAAAACCTTATTAGATGCGATAACTGATTATCTCTGTCGCCCGGACATGATTCAAAAAATCCGGGAAAAAGCTGTTTCGGAAAAAAACCTCTTTACCCAATATTTAGTTGAAGGATACGAGATGGACGATTTACCTTGTATGACGGTCGATATCGGTTATAACGGAACCATTCAATATATTATAGAACAGGTTTTTCGTAAAGCCGGTAATAACTGTCCGCGTACCCACCTTCTTTTTGCCAGTAAAGAAAACACTCTTGCTAAAGTTATTGAAGGAATGGATATACGGGGGTTTATTAGTGAACCAGTGTTGGGAAGAACGTTCCATTCTAATCATTGGACACCAGAAATTATTGAATGGTTGATTGCTGAGTGTGAAGGTACCACCGTTGGGTATCAAAAATCGGCCAATGGTGAAGTTATTCCTATCTTAGATGATATCCAAGGATTAAATATTAACAGAAAAGAACGGGAAACTTGTCAACAAGGCATATTGGCGTTTCAAGAACTATTTCTCGAACTGTTGCAAAGGAAGCCTTGGTTAAGAGAAACGCTCTATGCACAGAGAAAGCAACTATTTGAAATGAGTTTTTTAAGATTTATGAAGTATCCTACGCATCGCGAAGCAGAAAACCTGGGACGGCTAAATTATGAGGATTCTTTTCGAGGAGATATCTTCGAACCCTATTGTCCTGAAGAATATAATGAATTAGCGAGAAAAATTGGACCATCAGCATTCTTTGAAATGGAAAAGCTTAATGTAAATATCTGGATGGCTGGAATTGTCGAAAAAGCGTTTCCTAACTATTTGCGAATGCGACTCCTTAAGGAAGAAACCCCTAATAGTAATATAGTTAGGATGTTAGAACTTGCCGAATTAGTTTATCAAAAAAATATTAATGAAGTTACTGTATATGGTGCCGGTGAACTGGGAAGAGAAATGGTAAAAATATTAACATCACTGAAAATGAAAATAACTTGTATTATTGACAGGAATAGTTCTTTATGGGGTAAGAAAATCGGGAATGTAGAAATTTGCTCTCTTGACCAGGCGCTGAAAACAGGGGTTGAAACGATCGTTATTGCTTCGTGTGCCTTTGTAGAAGAAATAAGAGAAACATTGAAGCAAAAATGTTTAGAAAAAGGAATCCAGCTACAAATTTACGATTACCTTCAAGCCAAGACATCTAATAATTTTAATGCCTAGATCCATTTATGAGGAGGAATTAGTTTGCCACTTACAACTGTTTGCGCAGTGATTGTTACTTATAATCGAAAAAACATGTTGAAGGAATGCCTGAAAGCCATAAGGTCGCAAACCAGAAAACCGGAAGCTATTTATATTATCGATAATAACTCAACGGATGGAACCGGGCAATGGCTTAAGGAAGAAGGGTATTTGCAAAGTCTCCCTCCGATTACTATCGAAGAACCATGGGAGAATATGACTTTTATTGATGACATTACAGTATATTATCTCCGAATGAATGTTAATCAGGGGGGAGCAGGAGGGTTTCATGAAGGCCTTAAAAGGGCATATCTAAAAGGTTATGATTGGATCTGGTTAATGGATGACGATACCATACCAAAGGATGATGCTTTAGGGAAATTAGTTCAGTCACCAAAGTTTGCCGATGAACAAACCGGTTGTTTAGCTTCAATTGTAAGATGGATCGATGGCTCACCGCACAAAATGAACATGAGTAGTTTAACTATTTCCCGGGATTTGGTTGACATAGTAAAGAAGGGTTATATTTCGACAAAACATGTATCTTTTGTCAGTGCCCTTTTTCCTCGGCATGTGATTAAGGAGGTTGGGTTGCCTATTAAAGAATTTTTTATTTGGTATGATGATGTGGAATATACTTATCGGATTTCGCGGAAATTTAAGGTTTACTATGTCTTGGATAGTGTAGTTATCCATAAAACTAAAGTTAATGGAGGTGCTGAATTAGAAACTTTCAATTCCACCAATCAAGCAAAATATATGTATGGGTTTAGAAATCTAATTATATTTCTAAAAGGAATGGATAAACCTTTTCTTAAAAAAGCTATAGAAATATATAAAATTTTTATAAGTAATACTTTTTATGTTATCAATAATAAACTACCGTTACGTTTAATTGGCTGGATGTTTAAAGGCTTATTTTTTAAAAAAAAGATTGAGTTTATAAGTTAATTGGGTTACAAAGCGAGGAAATTGGAAGATGCTATTGACTTGTTTTATTGTTTTAACTGTAATAATTTTATTGACAATATATGATAAATTGTCCAAAGCAAGAATGGCTAATGAAAGGTTAAGTAATTATTATAGATTAACAGTTCAGTGGCTTAAAGTAAAAAATAGGAATAAGGACATTGCTGACTATTTTAGAAAAAATAATTATCATTCTGTAGCAATATATGGGCTTGGTGAATTGGGTATTAGGCTTTGTGAAGAGTTAATTTACACCGAAATTAAGATTGCTTATCTGATTGACGGTAGTGTTGATGAAGCCTATTTTGGGCCTGACGGACCGAAGCATATAAACTTAGAAGATGAACCTTTTCAAATAGATGCCGATGTAATAATAATAACGCCTGTATATGATTTTCAGCGGATTAAAGATCGGTTGTTAAAAAAAGGAATTAATATTAATATTGTGTCTTTAAACGATGTTATATACGGAATATGAATTGCTTTGAGAACTAAATAAATTTTTTAATATTTAGTGACCAAAATCATATATATCTAAGGAGGTTTTTATGTTAATCAATTTTGGTATGTACGAGTCGTTATTAATGTTTATTAACAATTACTCAAATCATCCTTTAATTCTATTTGGAGCAGGTGAATTTGGGAGAAAAGCAAGTTTATATTTATTGACTCGGAATGTTAGAATCGATTATTTTTGTGATAATGATTGTCAAAAGTGGCATCAGCAAATATATGGCATTGAGGTCATTTCTATAGAAGAATTTTACAAGATGGATCGTAATACGAATATTATTATCACTAGTAGTTATTACGATCAAATTTTTTCTCAATTAGTAAAAAAGGATTTAAAAACATTTATTATTGGCCTTTTACATTTTATCAAAATATAACAGTTCTTGATGAAATATATTCCATTATTAACAAATTAAATCAAAAGATTCACAGTTTTATGTTTTCTCCAATCAATAGATTAAGAATAAATGCTATGAATGAAACAGCTGAATATATTAAAAATAATATGCAATCAGCTTTATTAATTGAAGGAGATTATGATGGAAATGACTTTCGAAATACATTGCGTTTTTTGGGATATGCTTTAAATATGGTAAAGCTTAATGGGCTATTTTTAGAATTCGGTGTTTATCAAGGAACAACCATTAATTATATAGCAAAATCTAAGCCTAATGAAATTATATATGGTTTTGATTCATTTAAAGGTTTGCCTGAAGTTTGGAACGGTTTTGTCTTTCCGGAAGGTACCTTTAAAACAGAGATGCCACAAGTTGAGAAAAATGTGAAATTAATACCCGGATGGTTTGACGAAACATTGCCTAAATTTATACAAGAACACAATTCGGATAATGTCGCTTTTTTGCACATTGATTGTGATATTTACTCATCAACCGCTACAATTTTTAGATATTTAGCTGACAAAATTGTAAAAGGAACAATTATTGTTTTTGATGAATATTATAACTATCCTAACTGGCAAAACCATGAATATAAAGCATTTAAAGAGTTTGTGGAAAAGTATGGTATTTCGTATCGTTATATTGCAGCAGGGTATCAACAAGTAGCAGTTATAATAGAATGATATTTTCCAGCAAGTAAAGTAGGCATATACACATGGGAGAAAAGGTCGCAATTATTATCTGTAATTATAATAAAAAAGATCATTTGTTGAATTGTATAGCTTCGGTAAAAGAATTAAACAACCCCAGCTTTGATCTGTTTGTGGTCGATAATGCATCTGTTGATGGCTCGGTTAAAGCGGTTGAAGATTCTCACCGAATGTTTTTGACATTAATTAAAAATCACGAAAACCTGGGCGGCTCCGGAGGGTTTAATAGCGGAATTAGGAAAGCTTTAAAAATGGGTTATCGCTATTTATATCTGCTTGACAATGACATTATCCTTGATCGGAACGCTTTAATAGAGCTTTATAATTACTTGGAGAACCATCTTGACGTGGGGATCGCAGGATCGGCAATCTATTCCATGGACAAGCCGGAAGAACTCCAAGAACTTGGCGCTAATATTGATTGGGAAAATTATTCGATAAAACCCAAATTTAAGGGGCATATAGATAATGGTCAGTTACCTACTGTAACCGAATGCGACTATGTCCCTGCCTGTTCAATGTTGGTCAGGGCCGACGTTATTCGGGAAGTCGGATTAATGGACGAGGGGAATTTCATTTATTGGGACGACATTGAATGGGGCTATCGGTTCAAAAAAGCAGGGTATAAAGTGGTCGCCATATCAGCCTCGAAAGTATGGCATAAAATGGGCGCCGCCGCTAAGGTAAATACTTTCGGCACCTATTATTTTTGGCGCAATCGGGTGCATTTTTTCGTTAAATATTCCGATGAAAATACTATCCAACGGTTTGCGGATCAAATTTTTTACGAAACTTTTCAGGCGCTATATACTTGCAACTTTAACGGAAAACATAATAGCGCCAGAACAATTATGACAGCATTAGAGGATGCGTGTAACAACATTAGGGGTAAAGCCCCAGCCGGAAGAATAATGGAGCTGGAACGGGTAGAACCAGCCATCGAACGGTTGCTTAGCGGCAAACAACGGGTTTTATTAATTGATTGTGATGATATTAAAATTTTACGCGATATTGTTAATAAAATCATGAGTTTGGGAGTTAAGGAACTGGTGTTGAGCGCAAAGGAAAACTCAGTCCAAGATTTACAAGTCCAATTTCCAAATTTAAGAGTAGAAAAATATGAGTACTGTACGTTTGAAGGATTTGATCTAGTATGCCAGGCCTGTTATCATATTTTTGAGCAGCATTATCACTCGGATGAAAAGGTCGACGCTTATATCGATCGGTTTTTGAATGTAGTCAGTTCAAGTGAAGACCTTAATTATGCCAAAAATTATCACCATACCTATGAATTCTTTAGAAATACTTTTTATCCGCTGTTCCTGGATAAATTGCTTTTATTAAAGGAAAGACTGGAGAAGGAGCATGAGCGCTGCTGAACAAAAAATAGTCCGACCCCTAGTCTCCATCGTCACTATCTGCTGGAACCGGAAAGCCGAGATCTGCGAAAGTCTAAGCCGGATTAGGGAGATTGACTACCCTAATTTGGAAGTGATCGTTGTTGACAATGCTTCTACGGACGGGACTCCGGAGACGCTTGAAGCTGAATTCCCCGAAGTAAAGCTGATTAAGATGTTTAAAAACATCGGTATCGAAGCTTATAACATCGGTTTTAAGAACGTCAAAGGCGAATATATCGTAATTCTTGACGATGATTCCTTCCCGGCTAAGGATGCCGTCGCTAAAATGGTGGACAAGTTTACTAGAGATGCTGAGCTTGGTGTTGTCGCCTTTGATGTCCGGAATTATTACAATTACGACGAAGTAAAAAAAGCAGAGGCCAGCGAGGCGGATGCGGCGCAGCAAGAAACCGCGGCGGCGGCGGAAAACTACCTGATGGCCTTCAATGGGGCCGGGGCCGGAGTCCGGCGCGAACTTTTAGAACAGGTCGGCTTTTATCCAGAAGAATTCTTTTTGTACTGGAACGAGCAAGATACGGCTTTTCGTATTTTAAATGCCGGTTATCAAATTAAGTTCTTTTCTGATGTGGTATCCTACCATAAATATTCCCCGCAAAACCGGACCTCCTGGCGGGCGCCTTACTATTATACAAGGAATGCTTTCTGGCTAATCTGGAAGAACTACCCTTTGGATATGGCGCTACTATTGACACTGAAGTTGATTTATGCTTGCTTTTATTACGCCATGGAACAGCGGACCTTTATCTATCTCAAAGCGATGGGGGCGGCCTTTTTCCAAATTAAGCAGCTAAAAGGGAAGCGAAGACCCGTAGCGCGGGAGATTGCCCGTAAATTAAGAATTCCTTTTTATGTGGCGTTTACTTTTTATCGCTAAGAAATCTTTCTCTTGAGGGAGCTATTTTCATGAAAGAACTTCTCATCATCCGGTCGGCCAGCTTTCAACAATTGGATAAAAACTTAGTTATGATTCGCGAACGCTTTCCGGATCATAAGTTAAGTCTATTAACGCATGAGCACGGTGTTCTTCTAGCCCAGAAATATAAGGACATTGACCAAATTTATGTTTATCCCTATACAGAGAGTTTTGCTTACCGGAGAAAAGTAAGGGAATTGCAGAAAAAAGAGTTTGAGACGGTGATTATCCCGGTGACCAACTTATCCGGGGCTGGTTTTGTTAATGTCTTTCTTTTTTCCCTGACCCTGCAAGCGAAAAAACGATTTGTTTGTAACGTTATTTCTGAATTGCGGGAGATTTCACGAACACAGATCTTGTTAATGGGGCTAGGGAATAAGCTGTTTTCCTTTTTTTCTTTCTTATGTACGATGATGGTCGGATTTTTGACTGTCCTCCTTCTACCGCTAATGCTTGTACAAATAGAAAGTAAGGAGAGGAAATGAAGGGCATGTTTGATTTCTTAATCGTTGGTTGTGGCCTCTCCGGAGCGACCTGTGCCAGGCTATTGGCAGAAAAGGGCCGACGTGTCCTGGTGGTGGAAAAGCGGAATCATATCGGCGGTAATGTTTATGATTATTATAATGAAGACGGGATCTTGGTCCATAAGTATGGACCCCATATCTTCCATACGAAAGAAAAACCGGTCTGGGATTTCTTGTCAAAATTTACGAAATGGAGGTTATATCAGCACCGGGTTTTTGCTTATGTGGACGGTATGTATGTACCGATGCCGATTAATTTAGACACCATCAACATGCTGTATGGTACGGTTTATGATGAAAAGACTGTTCAGGAGTTTTTGGCGGCGGTCCGGGAAGAAAAGGAGCAGATTGCCAATGCCGAAGATATGGTCCTCAGTAAAGTCGGACGCGGACTGTATGAAAAATTCTTCCTTGGTTACACCAAGAAGCAATGGGGCATGCACCCCCAAGAGCTGGAAAAGGAAGTAACCGCTCGCATTCCGGTTCGGTATAACCGGGATAACCGGTACTTTACCGATCCTTATCAAGGGATTCCACAACACGGATACACAAAACTGATCGAAAACATGCTGTCCCATCCGCAGATCAGTATTTTGCTAAATACCGATTATAAAGCGGTTGTGTCGGAAATTTCTTTTGATTCGCTTATCTTTACGGGACCGATTGACTATTATTTTGACTACAAATTTGGAAAATTACCTTATCGATCCTTAAAGTTTATATTTGAGACATATGACCAAGAATTTTTCCAGCCGGTGGCAACAGTAAATTACCCCAATGATTATGAATTTACCAGGATCACAGAGTTTAAACATATGACCGGCCAACGTGCGGAAAAGACCACCATTGTGAAAGAGTACCCTAAAGCGGAAGGAGAACCTTATTATCCGGTTCCATGTCGTAAAAGCCGGGAATTGTATCGTTTGTACGATGAAGAAGCAAAAAAACTAGAGAAAGTCTATTTTACCGGCAGACTTGCCACTTATAAATATGCCAATATGGATGTGGTAGTTAAAGATGCGATGGATTTGGTCGATTTTATTTCAGCGTCAAAAGGATAAGCAACTCCTTTAAATTAAAAGGATTAAGTCTAATCCATTGACAGACACTTGGTACCCGAATATTTGGAGGCAATGATGGAAAAATATAGTCATTTATATACTCAGGAACTAACTTTTAAAAATTTTAAAATCATAAATTGCGAAACCTGCGGTTTTAGGCACATATATCCTTTGCCTGAGCGTTCCGAAGTGGAAAAATTTTATCGGGAAAAGTATTATCGCGAGATTCAACCTTTTCCCTATAGTCAAGTTAATCCCGAGTATATTGAAAAGGTATTGGATGAAGTTAATCGAAATAACGACTATTATAGAATTTATCAAAAGGTAGAATCCTTATTGCAGACGGATGTACGAAGAATGCTTGATATTGGGTGTGGAAATGATTTACTGACTAAGTTTTTCCAAAATCAAGGGTGGGAATCCTTCGCGATCGAGCCTAACCAAGATGCGGCCAATTATCTGAACCTCTTTAATCTTAATGTATATAATTGTCCTGTTGAAGAGATAGAAACAATAGAGATAAAAAATATATCCTTTATTAATCTCCGGTTTGTCTTGGAGCACATAATGAATCCATATCGTGTTTTACAGCAACTTTATAACCTGATGACCGCAGGGGGAATTATTCGGGTGGTGGTTCCGAATGATTTTAGCGAAGGCCAGCTGGCTTATCTAGAGAATTTTAAAGAAGAACCGCATTGGGTGTGTTTACCGGATCACATCAATTATTTTACTTTTGAATCGTTGCATAATTTATTGGAGAGGGTCGGTTTTTCTGAAGTTTATCGGATAACCAATTTCCCGCTAGAAATTCTCTTACTTTCCGGAGTTAATTATTATGCCAGTGAAGAAGAGAGGAAGAAAGTCGGCCCACTAGTTCGCAACTTTGAAAATGCATTCCGAAATACTATAATGATACCAGAAATTAAGACAGACAAAACAGCTAAAATAAGTTAGAATGGAACTATGGAAAAGAGAAGACATTTTACACCGGAAGAAAAAGCAAAAATAGTGATTGAGGTCTTAAGGGAAGAA
>Ga0209608_1001885_pt1 | contig 15875 bp, 16 predicted proteins | sample AD_UKC130_MetaG_FD_184428 | JGI IMG/M metagenome (GOLD analysis project Ga0209608, IMG submission 184428) | Active sludge microbial communities of municipal wastewater-treating anaerobic digesters from Canada - AD_UKC130_MetaG (SPAdes) (version 2) | ecosystem: Engineered > Bioreactor > Anaerobic... | reverse complement strand
CAAATCAGACTTTAGGTAGCAGTCTACCGCATAAAAATGTACAAGTTGAACCTTCTATATTGTCAAAAGATACACAAATAACCGGTATAAATAAGATGAGTTCGACGGAAAAGAAGGCTTCAGTTTTTTCAAATATACCGGCAGAAGAAGATTTGAAAGAGACTTCAGAAGCTCAATTTACAGAAGAAATAAAAGAGTTGGCTGAGAGTTTAAATTCTGTTATAGAGATTTATGAATATGTCCGGAATAATATAAATTTCGAGGCATATTACGGGTCGAGAAAAGGTGCAGTGGGAACCCTTGACCAAATGGCAGGGAATGATATTGACCAGGCATCGCTTCTTATTTCCCTTCTTCGATATAAAGGAATTCCTGCTCGATATGTGAGAGGAACAATTGAGATACCTGTAGAGAAGGTGATGGGATGAACTGGAGGGGAAACACCACAGGATGCAGTGAGAATTCTGGCATCTCTTGGAATACCAACAGTTTCTGTCGTCAGTGGCGGAAAGATATCTCACGTCAGAACAGAACACGTATGGGTTGAAGCTTATGTGCCTTATCAGTACTACAGGGGTGCAGGACCTATGAAGGGCCAAAAAATATGGGTTCCTTTAGATCCGAGCTTCAAACAGCATGAAAAAATTGAAGGCCTTGACTTGAGCAGCATTATAGACATTGATACAGAAGCTTCAATAGAGGGTTTTAAGGATGGCATCATTGTATCAGATAAATTGCTTTCAGTTTCAAGAGTAAATGTCCAGAGCGTTTCAGAAAAGATAGAGAATGTAGATGCTAAAATTGAAGAATTTATTAATCAAAAGGGTTTGGAAAAAATAAAGAGTGAGGAATTAATTGGAGGGAAAAGGATTATTCCTCAAGACCTTGATATGCTGCCTCTCTCACTTCCATATAAGGTTGATGCTGTATATGAGAAGACAAGTGTTGTGCCAAAAGAATTGAGAGAGAATATATCAGCTTTCATTTTGTTATATGCTCTTTGCAATATCTCGCTTGATAGATCCATTAAACGAACCGAACCTACCGATAGCCCTTTAATTCTATTAAGCGTGTATTTATATTTTTCCTTTGTATTTATTTTTGTTAGCGTTGGTTCTTTGTATAGTTCATACCATTTTTTGCAGTAGGAGTATAGCGATTCGTTTGACAGGGATACATATTTGCCCCTATTTAGAGCACTTAACTCATCTTGCATAAAGGCAATTGCATCTTTTTTCTTAGAAAAATATGAAGCCTTCTGTATCCTTTTTCCGTTCTCATCTATACTTACGTCATACCGTACTTGATATTTTTTAAGTCTTTTAATATAGGTCAATGATCCTTCACCTTTTGACCTCCTCATTTATTCCACCTCTTTTTTTTGTATTTTTCTCTAAAACTCCTAACGCTCCTATTTCTTCTAGGTTAACCTAAGGCCATCCGAATCCCTGAATCCCCCCGTTAATATACTTATAATATCCAATATTTGACCAATTCCAAAAAACCAAAAGTAAGAAGCCATAAGACTCCCGTTCCCACTTTGCCAACATAAAACTTATGTATGCCACATAGTCCTAATGCCCCCAACTAGAGACAGGATTAATGCGGTGCTTCTGCTCTTAGTACTTTGGTTGGTGGCATTATTTGCCTGAGTAGTATTAACATTGTTATTTGAGATGTTTATCACTGGATGTTCCGTTGTTTTTTTAAACCAAGATGTGGATTTAACATCAGAAAATTTACCTACCGTATATTGCTCTAATTCGTCTAACTTTTCATTTACTTTTTTGATGTCAGGATTAGTACCGATTATATCCTCTATATTCTTTGCACTAACTAATAAGCTTGACATAAGCATAACCGCAGCCATTGTAATTGCTAGTAAAGTCCTCTTATTATTCATTGTTTAATCCTCCCATATTTTTTATAAATAGATTTATTATTCTCATACACAATATTACTAAAATATGCCTTATGTTTGAACTTATCGCCCTATCGGGCGGACTTTTTTAATCCACACATTCATATGTTAAGCATGAACAAATGGGACATTCAAGTACGGGCATTAACCCCCTTGAACATTTTGTCCTTTTCTTAGTCCAACCGAAAGCCACATCTACATTGGCCTCATTCATTGTGTTCTCAAAGTGACAATGAGAACATCGATATTTGTAATATTCTGGTGCACCCCCGAAGGGTACATCCTCCTCTATCTCTTGGTTTAGAATATTTTTCATACTTTCCCTGTCTGATATTTTTCTCTTCGTCATATATTACTCCATATATCGGATGCCATATTTTCCATACTTTCATTTCACTCCCGCAAAAAGGACACTTTAACGGGTCCTTCCCACTACTTTCTTTATATCTTTGTCTATAATTCCTAGATTCAATTACTTCATAAACTCCTTGTACTGCTTTACAAAAGTTCTTAAGACCTTCTTTTATCACTTGACTCCATTTTTCATATGTTTTTGTTGCCTGCAAACCATAATATCTTATACGTTGAAATCCCTTCGGAAGTATATGCTGTACCATACGACCTATAAAGGTCAACACATCCAAACTCTCTTCTTTTCTAGCTTTTGTTTCATGATCATTATACCAATATGTTACTGTTTCACCGTCATATCTGATGATTCTCCTTACACTGATTGGTGGTGATGCCATGTACTTTGCCAAATATTTTGCAAGACCTTTTGCTTTCTCAGGTGCTTCCCCCTTACTTACATTTGCAACAAATCCCTTTGTATATAACTTATACAAATTGTCTACCATTTTATTCATCTCTTTGGTGGGTACTTGTTCTCTTATCATGTTCAATAAATGATACTGCCATTTCGTATGGATAATCTCAAAAGGCAGGTACCCCAATTCCTTCCACTCTTTCCTCTCTTCATTTATTCCTCCACTTGTCAAAAGTATATGCAAGTGGGGATTATAGTGTCCTGATCTTCCATGGGTTTGCAGCACCATTATCATGCCTATTTTCACTTTCCTTTTTACTGCTGTTCCTACTACTTCTTCCACACATCTGTAGCCTGTACGCATTAATTCAGACAATATTTTCCCGTTATGTCTATACTTATAAAATACTTCTCTTAATTGCTCTGGAATTGTCAGCACCACATGTCGGTACTTCATTCCAGACCTTAGCATCTTACTAACTTGGCTTACTACTTCATCTGTATAAACTTTTGAACACGAAAGACAAAAACAACTTTTACAGGTAAATGGTATACGCCTCATCCCCTGTCCGCATTCCATACATCTATACTCCGTATATCCTCCCTGCTCTGACCCACATAGCAATGTCTTTTTTATAACTTCTTCATAATACGGTTTGTTATACGATGGGTACTTCTTTTTGAAGTCTTCCCAGTTCTCTTCTATTATCTGCTTAAATATATTCTTGTCTTTCTTTTCTTCTTCTGTTATCACTTTTATTCTTAAAAACTATAACCCACCTTTTATACATATATTCCACTTTATTTTATACAAATTTTGCAATCCAATCAACAATTTTATTTCTCTGACATGTATTTTTTACCTACTAAGACCAAAGGCTAAAATGCAAATTCCTATACTATGAACTTAAGAATTTCACGCAAAATCATGCCCTCTGATATTTTGTTTAACTCCTTGTGCAAGGAAGAAAGCAAAAGAATTGCTTTTCCAATATCATCAGGATTTATGATGCTGGTCATAAAAACATCTGCTTTTTCCACGTTCATGTCTTTTAAAACCGACAATTCCTTTTCGCCTCTTAAGGTAACAAGATTACCATCAGGCTTCTCAACGGTAATAATAGGCATGACGAGTCCATACTGCTTTAAGCTACGCTTGCAAAGAGTCTTTTGGCTTTCAGATATTCCGATTCCCAACACTTTATTTTCTGGAATCATGTTAATATCCACTTCTTTTATGGGATATTTTACTGTACTTACCATTCTTACACCTCCAACATTATGTTTTCTTCATATTAATGCTAATGTTGGTGCATGGCTATATGACTTAATGCATTAAGCCGTTTAAATCAGGTATTTATGGTATCTTTCATAGAATTGATAACTTAGCAATGAACTGAAATCCATATACTTGTCAGGGTCGAGAATCGGAGAGAGTTTTTTATGGAGAATCTGGTATTTTTCTAACTGTGTTTCTTTCCAAACTGGTCTCGTTTTTATTTCTATCTGAGGTTCTTCAAAATCATCAGCATCTGAAAGCATAGCAATTTCTTCAGCATTTAAAGAAAGTTTATTAAGTACTCTGGAAAGAGTGGAGTGGCTGAAGTTTTCCAATCCGAACTTTGTACGTACCTTAAGTGCTACCTTTCTCATTGATAAACCTGAACTAAGGTAGAGAATGACTGCATAAATATATACATAAACCGGATATTTTCTATTAGGAAGTTTTATCGAAGGACATATGACTATATTCTTTTTATCATCAGATTTTAGCATAGGGCAAATTAACTGTTTTTCTTTGTTATCGATAAAAACCTTGTATTATACTGTTTTCCGGCGTAGTGAAGAAGACCTTTTTAATTCGTCTATGAATTCAGAGTTGAAGGTTATGCTAAAACTTTTGCTATATATATTGATTTTTTCATTTACAAGTGTTATTATCAATTTGCGTTTGGGTCTTGAAGTGTTAAATGCTCGATACATTTAACTTAAAAACTTCAAGACTTCTTCATTTTAGTGGCGGACTACTTTTTCTGTAGCACGCTAAAAAAGTATACCATATTTTTTGGTATACTTTCCACATATCATTGGCTGTGTTTTTGGTAGGGTTAATTCGTAGCGTATCCATCAAGTCTTAACAATAATTCGCCAAATCCATCAGGTAATTTACCATCAGCGTTTAGTAAAGTACCATCAATATCTGTAGCTATTAATTTAATCATATTACAACACCTTTACTCTATTCTGTATTACATCCATAAAGCATTTTAACATTAATTGCTTAACTTATACAAGTATTGCTTGTATATACTATTTAACAAGCACCAAAAATCACCACAATACAAGGATTTAAAAGTTAGAATAGTTATAAAGATTGTAAAAGTATCCTTTTCTCTCCATTAATTCATCAAAATGCCCAAATTCCTCTATCTCACCATTTTTAAGAACAATAACAGCATCATATTTCTTCAGAATTTTACAGTTTAGTTTATGAGTAACATTTATACAGGTTAAACTTGGAATATCAAGAATAGAATTCTCTATATCCCATGCTGTTTGATTATCAAGTGATGCTAAAGCTTCATCCATAACCAAAACAGGAGCTTTCCTGATAATACTCCTTGCTATAGAAATACGCTGCTTCTCACCACCAGATAAACTATTACCGCCTTCTCCAATTTGTGTATTCAGGCCTTCAGTCACATTATCAAGTAGTTCATTTAGACCCGATAAAGCCATTGCTTGTCTCAATTCTTCTTCTCTATATTTGCTATAGAGAGTAATATTATTTTCCAATGTATCATCAAAAACAAAGACATTTTGATGAATTACTGAAATAATTTTAAAATAATCCTCTGTTTTAATATCATTTATATTAACTCCATCAATTTTTATACTACCCTCATAATTATCAAAATAACGAATAAGGAGTTTAATGAGTGTGGATTTACCACTTCCACTTTTGCCAACTATGGCATATTTACCACCTTGCTTAAATTGAAATGAAAAGTTGTTAATTATTTTTCTTTCAGGCGCATATCCAAAACTTACATCCTCGAAAGTAATGTCTTTAGAAAAAAATGTTTTTTCCACCTCAACCTTTTCTATGTTATCAGTAGTATTATAGTTATTTATATAAATTAGATTTTTAGATATGGACTTCGTTGAGTTTAGACTATTTACCTTCGATAAAATATTTATTAATGGACTTATTATGTTATTCATAAGCTGCACGCACGCTATCATTTCTCCAATTGTAATACGCTTTTGGATAACAAAATATGTACCTATAGCAATTCCAGAAAAGAGCATAAAATATCCGGACATTCCAGAAAGAACATTCACCATATACTCAAGTTTAAGATAGTTTAATTTAGATATTTCAGTATCTTCATTAACTTTGCGGTATTCCTTTGTTATTATATTCTCAATATTAAAGCTCTTTACTATTTCAAACCCTGAAAAAATATCTTTAATTTTACTTGTAAAGACAGTAAGATTCTTTGAATATATTTCTCTTGAATTACTTAGCTTTTCTCCAAAAGCACTTACTATTATAATTGGCAAAATACCAGTAACAAAAATCCCTAGGGATATATAGATGTTTATATACATGATAACAATTGCTGATATTATAAATAACAAGGAATAATATATAATTTCAAATATATTTAAGAAATAATCCTCCTCTAGAATTTTTAAATCATTTGTCAAATTTGATATATATTTTGCACTGTTGAAAGTTGAAAAGGATTTAATATCAGTATTAATAATTTTATTAAAAATATCATTTTTGAATTCTATAAGTATATTCTTAACATTATACGCCTGAAATAGCCGTCTAAAATATGCAATAGAAATGGAACATATTATATAAACAACCGATGCAAGTAAATACTTTTTAAGTTCACTAATATTTCCTTCTCCAGAAATATCAATAAGCTCCTTTATTACAAAAGCAAAAATGATACTGAGCAAAACATCTATCACAATAAGTACTATGTTTGATACAAACAAGAATTTAAATTTATATAAATACTTTTTCAATTAATATCCCCCCAAAAAATTCATGTCATTAATTATAAAATAAATATTGATAACGAACTAGTGTTGTTCAACAATATTCTCACTTATAACATTCGTTATCAATGCTTTTAAAAATACAGAAATATTTTCAAACCATTATAAATTATTCTAATCTTACTTAACTTTATGTTTTAGACTAGGTCCTCTACTAATATCTAAGCGTATAACAATCTTTAAAGAATAATTTCACATGACTTTTTGAGTCTTAAACTTTTTTGTAACTTCACCTGATGAAAAAATTAAAATAATTCCTAACAGAAAGGCAATTAATGTTGAACCAATATCTCCATTATTAATGTTTATACTAATAGCACCACTTTCACTTAAATACTGAGAGTTATTTATAACTTCAGCTATTTCTCTACTAGATATCAAGGAAAGCTGAAATATTGATACTGCTAAGACACTTATCCCGGACAAACAGACTGAAACCATAAGAGATTTTTTTTTCGAGAAGGAATTATTATAAGTTAATAAAACATAGTAAAGCATTTCCAGTAAAAAAGGAATCACTACAATATGTATTAAATATTTAATTATGTCCAACTCTTTTACACTGCCCTTTAATATTAGTAAATTCAAAATCAATAACATCTGAGTTACAAAAAATAAAATGAAGTCTTTAGTTTTCATAATCCATCTCTCCTTATATATTTTTTTGTGCTTTTTGTGTTATATTACAAAACATTTACTTACTAACTCAAGTTTCCCACTTCAGAAAGTGAACTGAACCTTGAAAAACAATATTTTGATCTACAAAATAATACAAGAATCGTCCTTTCTGTGGTAAAATAGGAATTGACTAAAAACCAATTTCAACATAAAAAGGAGATTCTTGTTATGCCTATTTTATCACAAAATGAAGCCAATGATAAGCAAATACTTTCGATTATTGATAAATTCTTTAAAGATTGTAGGATTGGAGCCTTGCTAAAGCGATCAAATTTCTGTAAGGAAAAAGGCATATCCTGTATATTGATATTAAAGTATCTCTTCCAGTTGATCTTTACCGGGAAAAGTCTGTTCAGGGCATTGGAATCAGACAACGAGCCTGGTTTCTGTAAGAATGTAGTATATAGGTTGCTTAACTCTTACAGTTACAACTGGCATAAATTCCTTTTCTTACTGTCTTCTACGGTTATTAAGGAGAAAATCGAAAAACTGACATCAGATGAACGCGTAAATGTGTTGATTGTCGACGATTCCTTGTATGAAAGAGGCAGAAGTAAGAAAGTGGAATTGCTTGCCCGTGTAAAAGACCATACGGACGGAAGGTATAAAAGGGGCTTCAGAATGCTCACCCTTGGATGGTCCGATGGGAACACTTTTTGCCCTTTATCCTTTGCCCACCTTAGTTCCGAAAAAGAGAAAAACCGATATTGCGAACAAACGGAGAATCTGGATAAAAGAACAACAGGATACAAAAACCGCACCAATGCAACAAGGAAATCAACCGAAGTAATGTTGGATATGCTGAAGCAATCTCTCAAATACATTGATTCTGCCAAATACGTTCTTTTTGACAGTTGGTTTTGCTTTCCTGGAACTCTTCTAAAAATTAAAGGTCTGGGCCTGCATACTATAGCAATGATGAAGTCTATGAAGACTGTCAAATACAGCTATCAGAACAAACGGCTTGATCTGAACAACCTGTATGCTGCAATCCGAAAGAAACGGGGAAAGGCAAAGATTTTAGCCTCTGTTATTGTTGGCATTGGCAAGGACGAAGATGAAAATGAAGTACTTGCCAAAGTTGTGTTTGTACGCGATCGAAATAGAAGCAAAAAATGGCTTGCACTTATCTCCACAGACATAAACTTGGCTGATGAAGAAATCATTCGTATTTACAGCAAGCGCTGGGGTATAGAGGTTTTCTTCAAAATGTGCAAGTCGTATCTGAAACTTCAGAAAGAATTCCAAGGACGATCTTATGATTGTATGGTTGCTCACACGACTATTGTATTTTCAAGGTACATCATGCTGGCTTTAGAAAGCCGGTATAATAAGGATATTCGTACTTGGGGAGAACTATTTTATGTTTGCTGTGATGAACTTCATGATATTAAATTCATAGAGGCTCTCCAGCTTATCATGGATTTACTTAAATCTGCATTAGTAGAAAAACTCTCGCTTACTAAGGAGCAGATTAATGAGCTTTTGGAGTATTTCATTGTATCCCTGCCCGCTTATTTCAAGGCTAAGCTGACAAATTTACAGTGGGAAAGTTGAGTTACTAACTTATATTGAAACTTTTATTAAAATTATAAGTATAATATTGCTATAAGATTGTATAGCCAGTGCATTGCTACAGAAGCATAAATATTTCTAGTAACAAAATAAGTCTTGCCAAAAACTAACCCTAAAGGAAACCTAATAATCAAATTAATTAATATATTTTCTCTTGAATGAAATACAATAGCAAAAATTAACGCACTCAATAATAACGCAATATTTTTACTGAAAATCTTCATCAACTCTCTTATAATTATTCCTCTAGTCAAAACCTCTTCAGATAATGCAACAAAAAACAAGTGCACCAATATAGGAAGTAAAGTATAAAAATTACCCTGCTTGGACTGTAAGTATATTATTACTAGTACTCCAATCAAAAGAAGCGTTGTTGAAACTCCAGACAGCAATTGAATATTTCCTGAAATTCCTATTTCCCTCAATTCTACTCTGTCTTTCAATTTTAAAACCGCAATTGGAATTACTACAAAACAAATAAATAACGGCAAAGACTGCCCTATTATTGTTATTAGCAAATCACTATCTATTGCAAAATAATTAAGTATTATCGATGATAGAACACATAGAAAAATTAATCCAATAGATGGAACTATACTCCAAAATATTGTTCGAATTATTATATCTGTTGCTTCTTGTTTATGATTTATTTTTTTATTAGCATTAACTTCGCTCATGACACATCCATCCTGTTAAATTTATATAACGTCATTTTAAATGTAAAAAAAATATAGATCATCAGTAAAATAAAATATATAGCAAGTTTCAACAATAAACTACCACTTGATAAACCTACAAAATTAGAAAAGCCTGATATGTAGCCAGGCATTATAACCTTTAAATAGGGAACATTACCAAATATTTTTAACACAATAAATATACCTAATGTAACAAGAAAAGTAGAATAACTTTTCATACGTATACCAAACAAAAAAGTTAATGCTATCAAGAACAATATCTCTAGATTCGATAGTAAAACCGAACTTATTATAGCAAGTGTATCTTCGCTTAAAAACATACCGTTAGCATATGAAGTTTTTACAACAAACAAGTAATACGCAACTGTAGATGTTATAAGGCATGTAATACAAAATATTGAAACTAATGTTGAAATAGCCAAAAACTTATATACTAGAAGTTTTTTTCTGCTACATATTCGTGTTAATAACATTCTCATTTGTCCTCCCTCAAGTTCGGATGATACAGTGTTAGATCCTATAAGTAAGTACATTATAGTTGGAAGACCTAAAATTATTATAAGATTCCACATAACATAAGCATAGTCTATACAGTTAAACTTATCCTGTACATTAATGCTTATAAAAGATAAATTAAAATACATTGCCGAAGCGTAAAGAAAAGGAAGCAATGAAACAATTAAAAGTATCCAAACAATCTTTTTCTTAAATAGCTTATATAACTCCATAAAATAAATACTCACTATAATTCCCTCCATATTAGCTTTAATCCTTAAAGAACTTGATTAAGGATTTATTTTCCACATCAATATCAATTACTTTAATATTTTTTTCTGACAAAATCTTAAATATATACGGTAAATAATCATCTTTACTTTCAAATTCAATTATATTATTGCTTATTTTTACAAGGTTCTTGTCAAATAAGTTCATTTCACAAATTTTAGTATTATCAACTGTCACTCTAAATATTTTTTTATCCGTTTTCATAGCATCATCATAACTCCCAAAAAATCTTATCTTTCCTGAATCAATAACAAGAAGATTTTGTGAAATTTCTTCTACTTCCGTAAGCTGATGACTAGAAAAAATTATCGATACTTCCTTTTCTTTTGAAAATTTTATAAGAGTGTCTTTAACTATTTCAATTCCAATAGGGTCTAGCCCAACAAAAGGCTCATCTAATATTAATAATTTAGGATCAGATATTAATGCTTGGGCTAAAGCAAGCCTTTGTTTCATCCCAAACGAAAATGCTTTTACCGGACGCTTACTATACTTATCTAAATCAACAAATTTTAGCAACTCAATAATTCTTTCATTATACTCATTTTTTTTTATTGTTGGAGTAACCATCATAAGTATTTTCATATTCTCATAAGCCGTCAATTCATTATAAAAAGCTGCATCTACAAGTGAGCCAATTGTATTCATTATTTTAACATTGCTGTGATTAAGTATGTTTCCTTCATAATATATTTCTCCAGAATACTCTCTGATAAGACCGAGTAATATTTTCATTAAGGTAGTTTTTCCCGCACCGTTTTTACCCAACAAACCCAATATTTCTCCGCGATTAATTTTAAAGTTTAAATCGTCTAGCACAATTTTTTTGCCAAAACATTTCTTTAATCCTTTAACTTCTAACAAAACGCTCATTTTAACACCTCTTATATAAATTAAGAAACTGTCAAAGAAGGCAAGGTAGAAGTCAGCTTCTCACCATGCCCTCTTTTCATTTTTCAGTTTTTTTACTAAATAACTATACAAACTTCAACTACAGATTTAACTTAACGAATAAACCATATTTAACATGTTAAGAAATCATATGTATAAATTTGTCGCTATATTAGTTAAATATTACGCAGACCATTTCTTTCCGTTGTATCCAACACTCGCACATACAACTACTCCTACTGAAACGCAACCAAGTTTCTTTGCACCATTCAATAAAAATAACATATTTTTCACCTCCTTTCAATGATGAATTCTATGAATTCTTTAAGAAAAACTTTTATGAATAGCTATTTACTATTGACTCAGTTAAACTATTGAAATAAATTTTGTTCATCCTACAAAAAGTATCCTTAGTATACACACTCCCGCTATTATAAAATGCCCTAGCCCTGCAACCGGAGGAACACAAATACTTATAGGAACACTCACTGCATTCACTTATAGATTCAACTGATAATTTAGCAAATTCATCGAAAACAGGTGATTTAGTCAAAATATCCTTTAAACTATTATTAACAATATTCCCCATCAAGAATTCTTTGTCATGCAGCATATGGCATGGATAAACATTTCCAACTGCATCAATACTTATAATAGTCTTACCCGCCCCACAAGATTCTTGAACTTGCAAACAATAATTAAGAGGGGTATCATTCAATACATAATCCTCATTTGAATCCAAGATGCTTTTTGCAATATATTCAAGATTTTCTTCTGAAATTACATAATCTCCAAATTCGTCAGGATTACAAGTCATAAGACTAAAGCTTATTCCAACTTTTAATTCTTTTGCAAGATTAACATAGTCAATCAAATTGTAAACATTTTTTTCATGTATCGTTGGTAATATTGAAACTTTTATCCCAATATCCCTTATTGTCTCAACCCCTTTTATAACAGTTTCAAATATTCCTTCATCTCTAATAAAAGTAGGATGTTCTTTACTATACCCATCAATTGATACAGCAATGGAGTCTACATGATTTGCAATTTTCTCCAGCACATCACAATCCAAAACTGTTCCATTTGTTATAATATCAATTGATGGTATATTTAAAACCTCTTTTGCATAAATAACCATATCACTTATATCTTTTCTGAGAAACGGTTCTCCTCCTGAAAAAACCACTTTAGTAACACCAACACTTTTCAGTTCTAAAAGTGCGTGTTTGATTTCTTCAAGGGACATATCCTTACACTTATTCCTATTATCATCAAGAGAATAACAAGCTACGCAATGCAAATTGCATTTATTGGTAATATGCAAATAAGCTGATTTTATAGCTAGTTTCTGCTTATTGTTTGCTTCACTTTCTTCTTTAAAAACAAAACCATTTTCAAACAATGTATCTATAAGCTTCTTGTTTTCTTCACTTAATGACTGGTATTCGAATTCATTGCCATTATTTATTTGATTTATAAAATCAAAACTATCAGGTTCGAGACCAATTAATGTATTATTATTTGTGTTTCCAATAACATCAATGTCTTTTATTTTAAAAAACTTTATACTATCAGGAAAATAAACCCTCATTATACTTAACCCCCCCCAAATCAATTTTATATTGGAATTATAATTGATTTTCGGGAGTTTTGCAACCCCAAAAATAAAATTTTTTATCTTTTTTTCAATTCTTTTTACCCCAAATTCATTAAAATGTTGTATACTATTATACATAGAAGATGTCATCCTTTCTATTTATTATTTTTGGTTAATTAATATCTTAACAGGATGTCATCTTCTTTTCAATTATATATGGTATTTTATGTCTCATTCCCTACAATAACTTTACGCTAACAATAATATAAATCCGGAATCTCTTAAGGCATAAGGGCTCAAGAGAAAATTTTTTTGCGATAATTTGAATATTTGTGTAGCTTAATGTGGTTTAACGTGCTATAATGGGAGTAAATACCATTAGGAGAAAAATTAAATGAACCTGAATATATCTAAAAGGAAAAACGGTAGAACATACCTTTATATAGAAAAAAGTTATAGGGATCCCATATCTGGGAAACCTAGGAAAAAGATTATCAAATCTTTAGGATACGTAGATGAATTGGAAAAGGAATTTTCCGACCCCATAAGCCATTTTAGAGAAGTTGCTCGCAAAATGACTGAAGCTGAAAATAATACTAAGCATTTACAGCTCAATATTGATATGGACGAAGAATTGTCAGAAGAAAACAAGGGAATAAAAAACTTGGGATATGCGGTACCTCTTTCTGTTTATCATGATCTTGGTATAGATGTATTCCTAAGAAATAGGTCTCGCAGCGAATCATTTCAATTTAACGCAAATTCTATAATGATCCTACTTGTGATGTCTCGTTTACTTTCTCCTAGCTCAAAGAAAAAAGCCTATGAAAATAGAAATCGCTATTTCGAAAGATTTAATTTCTCCCTAGATGATATTTATCGTGCTCTTACGTTTTTTGATAAAATTTCAGCAGAGTTTCAACGATTCATGTATGAAAGCGTACGTGCGAAATATGGGACAGATACAAGTGTAATTTATTACGATGTGACAAATTACTATTTTGAAGTCAGCAAACAAGATAATTTAAGAAGATATGGCAAAGCAAAGCAAAACCGCAAAAAACCAATCATTCAAATGGGATTGGCTATGGATAAAGAAGGAATACCAATTCATTATAAGCTTTTTCCAGGAAACAGGCTTGATAAGCAGACCTTTCGCTCGATTATCGGTGAAGTAAGAAAAAATTATGGAACAGGTCGGGTTATTGTTGTTGCAGATATGGGGATCATTACAGGTGATAATATATTTTATCTTACAGGTAATAAACCAGAGAAACCACAAAATGGTTATGTATTTAGTTTTTCTGTCCGCGGAGGCTCGAAAGCATTTCAGGATTATATTCTTGATGAATTAGGCTACACAGATAGTTCGGGTAATAAACTAAAAGACGATGCAGATTTTAAAATTAAGAGCCGTGTAACTTATCGTGATATAAACGTCACTATGTCAAATGGAAAAACCGAGAAAAAAACCGTATATGAAAAACAGGTTGTTTTCTGGTCAAAAAAATACTTTCAAAAGGCTCGTGCGGAAAGAGCTGAAGTTTTAGCAAAAGCTGAATCGCTTATTGCCGACCCCAAAAAATTCAATAAGGCTACTTCATATGGTGCTGCAGCATACATTAATAATCTAGAATATGACAAGCAAACAGGAGAAATTCTTGAAACTGGTAAATCACTCACTCTAAATATAAAAAAAATAGAGGATGAAGAAAAATTTGATGGATATTATTCAATAGTTACTAGCGAGCTTAATATGACAGGCAATGAAATTATTGATACCTACCGTGGACTTTGGGAGATAGAAGAGACTTTTAAGATAACGAAAAGTGATCTTGAATCACGTCCAGTATATGTTCGTGATGAAGAACATATAAACGCACATTTTCTTACATGTTTTATTGCATTGACTATCCTTAGGCTTATTCAGAAAAAAACAAACAAGGAATATTCTTCAGAAAAAATTATAGAGTGCCTTAACAAAATCGAATGTATGCATGAATATGAAAATATATATCTATTTAATTACAGAGATAAAATATCAGATGCCCTCGGAGCCGCATTTGGTATTGATTTCACTAAAAAAAGACTTCAACTTGCCGAAATAAAAAAAATTTTAGGTGATGAATATATCACACCAATAAGAATAATAGTATTGGTTGATAGGGAAAAATCCATTTTATAAGAGAGAGTAAGAATTATAATAAGGGATAAAAAGGCAAATATTATAGCCATCACCATAGTACCTGCAAAAGGAAAAGAAGGCATCCTTATACCAAAGGCTATTGCAATTACTGCCCCTAGTGATGCTCCAGATGACACACCTAGAGTTGAACCATCTGCCAGGGGATTTCGCAACAGCCCCTGCATGGCTCCACCACAAATAGAAAGAGATGCCCCAGTAAGTGCAACACAAATTACCCTAGGCAACCTGACGGATAGGATAATAGAGGGCATTGCTATAGTGTCTGGAATAGGAATGCCCCAAAGGGAGTTCCATATAATGGTCATTGTGTCTCTTATGGGAATGCTAACGCTCCCCACAGAAACACAAAGTGATAGATAGATAGGTATTTGCTTTTTTCATAATATCATATTAAATTCTGTTTTTCACTACTAAAATCAAAAATCATCCAAAACAATATACATTTGCTTCATTTTTAAATAATAATCCCAAAATAATATTATCTTTAAGTATTGAACCTCCTGCACAAAACAAAAAATAGCACTACAAACTTAAGGTTATAAGAATTTATTCTTTAAAACCAGTCCTCATATTTTGGCATTTCATCACAAGTTTCATAATCAGGAAAAACATTATTAGAATTGTGTTCTTCATAATTACCGTCTTTATTTTTGCCCATATTTTCATTACTTTTT
>Ga0209608_1001880_pt1 | contig 15960 bp, 12 predicted proteins | sample AD_UKC130_MetaG_FD_184428 | JGI IMG/M metagenome (GOLD analysis project Ga0209608, IMG submission 184428) | Active sludge microbial communities of municipal wastewater-treating anaerobic digesters from Canada - AD_UKC130_MetaG (SPAdes) (version 2) | ecosystem: Engineered > Bioreactor > Anaerobic... | reverse complement strand
TGTGGAAGGCCCCACTGCCGGGCCGCGGTCCGTCCTCGCCCATCGTGGTGAAGGATAAGGTGATTGTCACGGCTGCTGTGGGTTATCGTCAAAACGAGTTGCACGTCCTCTGCTTCGATGCAAAAACGGGCAAGCAGGAGTGGGATTTTCGCTTTTGGGCGACTGGTTCCACCGTGTGCAATCCCTTCGGCGGTGTGGCGGCCTCGACGCCGGTCTCAGATGGTCGGCGGATTGTGGCCCTCTTTTCGTCTAATGACCTCGTCTGCCTCGATATGGAGGGACGTCCCCTCTGGTTCCGTGGGCTGGGATTTGAACGCCCCTACCTCCGCAATGATGTGGGAATGGCCTCCTCTCCAGTGATTGAGGGTGATGTGGTTATCGTCCAGGCAGAAAGCCTCCTCGATGCCATTGTTTGCGGACTGGATCTAAAGACAGGACAGACCGTTTGGCTGATTGATCGTCCCAAGCAAGCCCTTTGGTGCACGCCGTTGGTCGTGCGCTGCCCATCGCCCTCCGAGCGAACCCCTGAGACTTTCGTCCTTCTCCAATCACGAAAGGACTTTCAAGCCGTCTGCCCTTACACCGGCGAGGTGGCCTTTGCCTATGATCATTGGTGCGACACCGTATCCTCCGCAGCGGCTTATGGTGATTTGGTTGCCTTGCCCGCGGCGGGCATCCACGCCTTGCGGCTATCTTCTTCCCCGGCGAGGTTCGAGCAACTTTGGATTTCCGATCGCCTCCGCTGTGGAAATACCAGCCCTCTTGTCTGGAACAACAAGATATACCTGGTCAAGTCCCCCAATATCTTCGCCTGTGCTGATGGAAAGACCGGCGACATTCTGCGGCAAGTCCGCCTAGGGGGTAGCTTTTGGGCCTCTCCGCTTTTGGTTGGCCGATACATCTACGCCGTCAATTACGAGGGTACGGTGTTCGTCATGGCACTGGATGACGCGGGGCTTCCCAGCCTCGCCGGGCAATGGGACCTCGAATCAGGCGTGCTGGCCTCACCCGCCAGCGATGGACGGCAACTCTATTTCCGGACAAATCAGTTCTTATACGCTTTCCGATTGGGGGATTCCGGAAAAGAATAAAGACACGGGCTACTGGGCAATGTTCTCGGATGCCGATTGGTTTTTGGCAACAGATCTCCCGGGATCTTCAACGATTGTTGACCAAACATTGCTAGAGAAAGCATGATGGCCGAAGCAAGCGATTTCGTCGAAATCCCCTTGTCTGGACCGGTTAACGCCACCGTTCAGCCACCGGGCTCCAAGAGTATCACCAACCGTGCGCTGATCTGTGCGGCGTTGGCCGACGGGCCGTCCCTCTTGCAAGGGGCGTTGGATAGTGAAGATACGCAGGTGATGGTGCGGGCATTGCAGAGCTTAGGCGTAGCGGTCCGCCACGATACCAAGCAGCGGGAAATCGCGGTGGAAGGAACCCGCGGCGTGATCCCCGCTCGCCAAGCCGATCTCTTTCTCGCCAACAGTGGCACCAGCCTTCGCTTTTTGACGGCTATCTGCACCTTGGGAGAGGGTCAATTTCGACTGGATGGGACGCCCCGCATGAGAGAACGGCCCATCCAGGACCTTGTGGATGCCCTTAATCGGCTGGGGGCTAACGTGCGAACAGAGCTTCCCACGGGATGTCCGCCCGTCATTGTCGAAGCCCATGGTCTGCCGGGGGGAGAGACGGAGATTTCTGGGGAAATCTCTAGTCAATTCCTCAGTGGTCTGTTGATGGCCGCCCCTTATGCCCGCCGCGATGTGACGCTCCTCGTGCGGGGTGATTTGGTCTCGAAGCCCTACGTGGAAATGACGCTCGCCGTGATGAAGGCCTTTGGGGTCACCGGCGAAAATGAGGCCTTTCAGCGGCTTTCCGTGCGATCTGGTCAAATGTATCGCGGCCGAACCTACGCCATTGAGCCCGATGCCTCGGCAGCCACGTACTTCTTCGCCGCCGCGGCCGTCACCCAGGGCCGGATCACCGTAACCGGCCTGGGCGAGAATAGCCTTCAGGGTGATGTCCGCTTTGTCGATTGCCTGGCCGCGATGGGCTGCGAGGTGACAATGGGCGATGACCAGATCACTGTGGAAGGCCGCCCCCTCCGCGGCATCTCCGTGGATATGAACGCCATCAGCGATACAGTGCCTACTCTTGCCGTCGTGGCCCTCTTCGCTGAGGGGCCGACGCTCATTCGCGGGGTAAAGCACATCCGCCACAAAGAGACCGACCGCATCCACGCCCTGGCCCTTGAACTGCGACGCCTGGGGGCCCAGGTGGAAGAATTCGAGGACGGACTCAGAATCATCCCCGCCTCCTATCATCCGGCGGAAATCCATACCTACCAGGATCACCGCATGGCCATGAGCTTCGCCATCGCTGGATTACGCATTCCCGGGATAAAAATCCTCGATCCCGGTTGCACGGCCAAGACGTATCCCGAGTTTTTCGAGGACCTGCGGGCGATCATCCGGCCCTAGCGATGTCACGAACGGCCGGGGGAACGGTATTTCTCGGGATAGATAACCAGTTCCACGCGGCGATTGCGTGCCCGTCCTGCCGCCGTGCCGTTAGACATGATAGGATAGGCCGATCCGTGACCGGCCACGAAAAGCTGCTCCGGGCGCAAGGCCGTTTGGGTGACCAGGACATCGTGCACCGCTGCGGCCCAGGAGATCGACATCTGCGTGTGGTTCCGCCACAATCCCGGGGGAACTGGATCGGTGTCGGTAAAACCTTCCACGCCGATGATTTGCTCCGGGTAGAGTCGGGCAATCTCCGCGGCCACAGATGTGATCATCTGCACAGCCCCCGGCCGGAACTGGAACGTGCTCGTCTCGAACAGTTGGTCCGCGGGAAGCTCCACACGAATGACATCGCCATCTCGCCGCACCTGGACACCCGCAATGTTGATGGCCGGAAGGGTTTGCAGAAGACTATTGTTGGGCTGAATGGTCACGCTTCCGGACCGCTGTAACGAGGCCGTCAAAGTTTGGACCTGCTTCTGTTGCTCGGCCTTCTCCTGTTGCAGCCGAGCGATTTGGTTGTTCATGTCCGCCAATTGCTTTTGTAACAGTCCGACCTGATCTTCAAGAAGTTTGTTCTTTTGATAAGCCTGGGCGAGCAACTGCTGTAACTGCTGATTGTCACGATCGAGGGCGGTCGATCGCGTTTGGTATTCCTCGATCTGCCGGGCCAGGGCCGCTTGCTGCTGGGCTGCCTGATTTTGGGCCGCCGCCGTTGCAGGATTGGTCGCACAGCCGTTGCCCACGATGGTACCGACCAGAAGGAGGCCCACCGGCCAAAGCCGGGCGAACACCGCCACAAACGAGGCTCGCTTTCTGGTACGGCCGAAATACACCGTCTAGGACTCCATTACCGTTGATCCATGCTACTTAGGGCGACATCCTTGGCCCAGTTCGCCAACAGACGGGGCATGGGTCCGATGTTTTTGGAATCGGGAAAGGCCCAACTTGACCCGCCTCATGACACCATTCACCCGTGCAATCCCTTCGGGGGATGACACGCACCTCTCGGCCATTTTGGAGCAAAGGTTATCAAAATGATGGCAAATCACTCAAGACCAGTTTTTATTCCTACCCCGAGAGCTCCTATCGCAAGAACCCCGGCTCCCCACCGTAAGGTGGCGTGTTTTTTCCCGATGTGGCGCGATGTTCTAGCACGACGAGCCCCCATCTTGCGATAAGGGCTCACGACGATGGGCACTGAGCGAAAAGCCCCCTTTCCCTCCGGGAGAGGGTTGGGGTGAGGGCAAGCGAACCTCGGAATCGATTGAGAAAACCGGCAGAGATTCGAGCCCCCTCACCCCCGACTCCTCTTCCGCCGAACAGGTGAGGGGAGATTATGAGAAAGGCCCTTATCACGATGCGGCTCATCCTCGGAGCGACAGCGTGGCACGCGGTTCCATAGTCACATCGGCGAAAGCCCGTTACAATTTTTTGTATTGACTGTCCTCAATCTGCCGTCTATCCGAAGTCAATCCCATGGGAAAAGTCACCTACAAGTCAGCAGGCGTCGATCTCGATCTCTACCGCCAGGCGATGGCGCGTATCCCCCAATTGTTGGAAAGAACCGTCACGCCTCGCGTCATCAATTTGCCGTTTGGTTTCGCAGGACTCTTTCGGCTGGACTTCCCCTGGCCCCTTTTTGCCCGAAACTACAAAGACCCCGTCCTGGTGGCCTGCACCGACGGCGTGGGGACCAAATTAAAGGTGGCCGCCATGATGGGGATCTTTAACACCGTGGGGATTGACTTGGTGGCCATGAGCGTCAACGACGCCCTCTGTTGCGGCGCCGAACCGCTCTTCTTTCTCGACTATGTGGCCATGCCCAAGGACGATCCGCCACTCCTGGAAAAACTCCTGGAGGGGATCGTCAATGGATGCCGCGAGGCTGACTGCGCCCTGCTCGGCGGGGAAACGGCGATCCTGCCGGACATGTACCAGCCGGGTGATTTTGATCTGGCGGGCTTTTGCGTGGGGGTGGCTGAGGCCCGGGCGATTATCACGGGTCAGGCCATCACGCCAGGCGACGCAGTCCTCGGTCTGGCGTCCAGTGGATTGCACTCGAATGGGTTCAGTCTCGTGAGAAAGACAGTCTTTGATCTTGCCGGGCTGCGGGTAACCGATCATGTGCCGGAATTGGGCACCACTGTGGGTGAGGCCCTTTTGGTTCCCACGCGGATTTACGTCCGTCCCATTCGCTCGGTGTTACGGTACTATCGGGTGAAGAGCGTGGTTCATGGGATTGCCCATATCACGGGCGGGGGGATTCGGGAAAATCTTGCCAGAATCGTCCCGCCGGGCGTGCGAATCGTCATCGATCGGGACGCCTGGCCAGTGCCGCCCATCTTCCGCTGGATCCAAAAATTGGGCGAGACTGACGATGCCGAAATGGAGAACGTCTTTAACCTCGGCTTGGGTATGATCCTCGTGGTCAGCGACTATTACGCTGCCAGTATCCGCAAGCAATTGGAAGACCTGGGGGTGCCGTGTTGGCAAATTGGTCGGGCCGAGGCCGCCGATGAGTCGGGCGTTGTTTGGGCCCAGAGCTCCGCGTAGCACAGATGCGACCGTGAAGGTATTGTCGCAAAAACGTCATCACGCTGCACGCGCCCGGCGCTGCTTTGCTCGATGATTCCCCACTGGTTCTGCCGACGAGCGATCCCCTTTCGCCTCACCCTGGGGATTTCCCTCCTCGTTAACATCGGCGTAGGGTTCGGCCTCCGTCAACCAGGTACAGTTGCTTTGGAAGAAGACCTGACCGGCGGAAGGGGAAGCCATTTCGCCAGGTTGCTTGTGATCGCCGAGCACCTTTTCGGTTTCGACCGCTTTTCCGTTAGGGGTCTGCTTCCTCCGCCGGCGTGACCGCGATGGCTCCTGTGACAACACTTTCTCTCGACCGTCGGCAACTGTTTTTTCCTCCTGTGAACCGCTTAAACGGGGCGTTTCAGGTGTTGTGGGAGCGATCGGCGTGTCAGCCGTCTTCAGGGGAGGGAAGTATCCGCGAAAAAAAGGCGGAGTAGCCTTGCCACCGCCGGTTGTTTCGAGGTGGGCGACGGGGACCGACATTTCGGTGCACAATCGCGCAATGTGATCATGACAGGTTAAAAGAAGGACCTGGTGAGATGCCTCGGCAAACGCCCGCAATGTGCGACAGGCCGCCGCCGCACGTTGAAAATCGAAATTGACCAGAACATCATCCAGAACCAGCGGCAACCGAATTCCTTGCTCGGCGCTGCGCTCCACAATGGCCAGGCGAAAGCTGAGGAAGAGTTGCTCCCGCGTTCCCCGCGACAGCTCATCGACACGCCAATTCTTGCCAGTGGCATCTTCCACGAGAAGGACGCGTTCGCTGATAGGCGTCCAAACCCGTACGTAACGTCCCTCGGTCATTTGGGCGAGAAAGACAGAGGCCCTTCGCAACGTCTCGGGCTGGTTCTCCAGTTCATAATGCTGGCGAACTCGTTCCAGCAGTTCCGCAAGGAGGCGAGAAGTTTGTTGTCTTCGGACACGGCGGACGATTTGGTGTTCCAAGGCGGCCAGAGCCAACTTGGCCTGATCCACGTCGCGCGATTGGACAAGTCTGGCAAGTTCCGCCTCTACGTGCGCCTGCTTTTCCTCCAGGGCATGGAGTTCTTCCTTAGTAGCCTCCATGGCCTGGATCAGCTCGGCATGTTTGGCCTTTGTCTCTTGAAAGAGGCGAGCAAGCGGGACATCTTCGGCAATCCCAGCGGCAGCAAGGGCGGCCTTCAATTCGCGATGGATTTCGCCGGCCTGTCGCCGCAGGGTTTGGGCCTGCTCCCAAGTTTGGCGAAGGGCCGTGGCCTCTTGGGGGTTCCGCACGCCCAATTGCCGAAGTGTCGCCCGATAACGAAGGGCAATCTTCTTGAGGCGTCTCTTCGCGCGGTGAACCTTCTGTTTGGTCTGTTTGGCCGTCCGAAGCAGGTCTTGCCGACGGCGCTGGTTTTCCAAATGGATTTCATAATGACGCACAAGGCCATCGAGGACCTGGACCACGTCGTCCGTCTCATCCGAGCGCCCACAAAGTCGGGCCAGTCGTAAGACCCGTTTTTGCCAGGCAGCGAGGCGTTCCTCCTCCTTCTTCAGTTTTGCCGTAACAACTGTCAGGCGGCGATCGAGGGCTCGCAGCCGATGCCCCACTTCCCAAATTTGCAACGCTTGGGTCACATCGTCCGCCGAAGGTAAACCCAAACGATGGGCCAATTCGTTAAACTTGGCACGGATTGCCCGCTCTTTTTGTTCCAGCCTGTGGAGGGTCTCGCGGTGTGTTTGCCCCGGTTGGGTCATCTCGGCAAATTTCGCCTGAAGGACGGCGACGGGTTCCAGCTCACGGATGCGCCCTTCCAGTTGGGAGATCAGTTGATCCAGGTCCGCCTGAGAGACATTTTGCTCAGCGGCCAGCCGTTGGTATTCCTGAGATACGGACTGCAACTCGGTAGTTAGGGTCTCCAAATCCTTTTTCAAATTCTCCAGGTTAACCCGCTGGCGATGTTCGTGGTAAAACTTCAGTCCAATACCCCCGCCCGTCATCGCCGCGCCGAGGAGCAGCGTGACCAACCCCAGGTTTCCCGCTCCAGGTCCACCGAGAAGGGCCAATAGCGACAGGAAGACCAGCGTAAGCCCGGGAATAAAGAGGCTCCCCACACCGGCCCATGTCTGCCACGAGGGAAGCGATTGGGCCACCTGCCGATGATATTCCGTGGTGACTTGTTCCACCCGCTGTTTTACGGCGGCCTGCTGTTCAGCGAGTTGTCGGACCCGTCGCAGGCCGGTCACCTGCTCGCTGTATTGTGACAAGGCGACCTGGGCGTCGGCCACACCGTGTTTTTGCAGCGCGGCTTCCACCTGCTCCTTGAGTGCGTTTTGCGCGGCGCGTTGCCGCTGATCCTCTTCGGCCAGTCGATCCCTTTCCAGGACCGCTTTTTGCCACCGCCTGATCCACCCACGGAGGGCGGACCAATCCTGCGCGGTGCCCCGCTGATCCGCTTGCGGCAAGCCATCATTCGGCGTGGAGATGTTCCCGATCTGGGTAACGCTTGCCAAACCTTCCCACAATGCCGATCGAGCCTGAAGGAGTTCTTGTTGTCGTCGGTTCAGTTCTTCTAGTCGCTCCTTGCAGGCGACCATCTCATCGCGGTGCAGACGGAGGGCCTCAATCTCGGCCGCATGCTCAAGAACCACGGGATCAACCGGCAAGCCGGCGAGGGCCTCATCGTATTGGCCGAGCGCCTCGCGGGCCTCGGCAAGGTTGTGCTTGGCCGCAGTCATTCGTTCTTTCCAACGGTCGAGCTTTCGTAAGGCCTTTTCTGAAATCCGTCGCGACGGCCCCAGCCGTTTCCATTGCAGCCGCATTTCCCTGTATTGCTGCCACTTTGGGAGAAGATCAAGAACCGCCTCGCAGCGCTGTTGCTCCCGTTGCTGGGAGTCAAGCCGTTGCATGACGGTCTGTCGTTCCGCCTGGAGCTTCCGCTGCGTGACCCGCCACCGCACGTATTGCCGTGTCTCCAGCCCCGCTTCCTCGGTAGTACGAACGAGCCGCGCACGTTCCGCTTCCAGCTCTTTGAGTTCCGTGTCGTCCTGGTCCTGGGCAAGCCGCTGGTGAAGATTGGTGAGGACTCGCCATAGGACCGCCCGATCCGCGCCGAGACTAAGTTCATAGAGGAGCTTGGCGGTTTCTCCTTCCTCTAGGGTACGAAGATAAGCGAGGTCTTCCAGCCCCAAGGCAAATACTGCGTTAAATGTGGCCTCATCGACGGGGCAAAGGACCCGCATGAGTTCCTCAGGCAAGACGGGTTGGCCGTCCACGACAACCTGGACCCTCTCTCCCTCATCCTGGGACCAGTGTCGCGAGAGGCGGACTTCGCGGCCGAGATGCTCGAGGACCAGGGTTCCCCCAATGTCACCTTGTTCGCCCAGGAGAAAGCGGGACCGCGCCGCCAAGCCGAAAAACATCCCCCGCACGAATTCCAGGATTGTCGATTTGCCGGTTTCGTTTGGTCCAAAAAAGACCGCCAAACCCCTGGGGATGTCTTCCACCTCCCAGTTGTGCCAAATCCCAAATCGGTCGATGGCTAAACGCTTCAGGAGCACGCCGACGCTTCTCCCTTTACTGAGGCACTCACATGGGACAGGGCCTCCAGTCCCTCAAACGCCGCCTGGCGAAGTATTTCCTCCCATATCGGAACGATGGCATCGACGGCTTGGCCTGGCGAAATCGGCCCCGCCAAAGCGGCCACCGCGTCCGTCTGTCCTATGACAAGGTTTTCGTAAATCGCATGCACCTGGCGGAGAAACTCCCCACGAAAGCTCGTTTCCTTAAGCCACTCGTCTGGTCCTAGATCGACGGGGTCCCAGACGACATCCGTCGGCCAAAGGTACGGCGGCTCTTGGAGGTAGCGGCTCTGAACAAACTCCAAAAGTTGAGCGTCCAACCCTTCCCGCTTCCAGCGAATGAGGGCCTCGACCGGCCCTTGAAGTTTGATGGCAATGAGCCAATCGGCATCGCTGCTGGCCCGACGGGATTCCAATTCTTGAACCAACTGGGAAGACAAGCCCGCCCATTGTGTCTCCGGCGAAATCAGCAACACCACCGTCGCGTAACGGATTGCCGCCACAGAAACCTCGCGAAGGGCGATCCGGCGGTTAATATTCCACTCGGCGATGGTCACGGTGGGGAGCGCGGGATCGTCGGCATCTCGAATCAGCGGGGGACCCGCAGCGTGCGCCACGGTGGAGGGCAATGAGTCTGTCCGTGGCACTGGACCACCTAAGGCCCAATAACTGACGCCGATGATATTGGGCAATTCCTCCAGCGACTGGCAGCGAGCTAGTCCCAGCACGAATTGGCCCGGCTGATGGGGAAGGAAGGCCTCGCGGCTGGCCTCCCACGGATAGGAGGTAGGCCAGACAAGCACATCGATCGTGCCCTTCCGTGTCCGGACTTGCCGCTGCTGGACCTCCTCTCCCGAGAATACGTGGACCGTGTCCGGCAGGGCCAACTCGGCCGGCCAGGGGCCTTGCTCTTCCGCTTTCCCGGCCATCCAAATAGCAGCAATGTCGTTTTGAGCGAGCGTCTCACAACCGGCCAAGACGGCGTCCAGATCGGCGGGCGAGGCACGCGAGCCATCTACCAAATTGCCGGAAAGCACCACCAGATCGACATCCTCACGCAAGGCAAGTTGGCAGATGCGTTCCCAGGTCCGCCGGGGACCTTCAAGCACGCGGGCCATCAGCGAGGGTGGCAGACCCCCGCGAACGCGGATAGGCCGATCCAACCAAAGCTCGCCCGTGTGCAAAAAGCGAAAACAATCCACGCTGGCCTCGTTGAAACTTTTTCTGTTGCTGAAATTCTTTCTATTCTTGCCAAATCCCCCATTTTCCAGATGCTGGCGCACCTTGTGACCAACACGCAACGTGCCAAATGTAGCCAAAACGCCGGAATGACGCCATATCGTTTTGACGCGGCAATTGGCCTTAGCCCCTTATCGCAAGCGAGTTGGGCCATCTGACGCGCCGTGGACGATCTGGGATACAAGCCGCCAGCCTAAACCGCTTGTTCCCCATGGACCGTGTGTGTTCCAATTTGATCTACTCTATGTGTTCCATTCCCAGTGCGGGCGAAGCACAAGTCTTCCCCTTCTTAAGATCTACCCCAAGCCCCCCTCTCCCTCCGGGAGAGGGTTGGGGTGAGGGCGAGCGACCGTCGGAGTCAATTGAGAAAACCGGCAGCGATTCGAGCCACCCTTACCCCCGACCCCTCTCCCGCCGAACGGGCGAGGGGAGATTATGCGATAGGCCCTTATTGAGCCAACCTGGCTCACGTCATGTGGAATTCTCAACGTTGGTGCGCCGCGCTCGATCAAATCTGGAGGGACGCCCGCCGGCGTGGCACGTCGTGACCACTGTGGCGTTGACCTGCCAAGATCCACGCGCTTGTCTTTCGTCATGACATCCGCCATACTGGAAGCCAAAGGGTTTGTGCCATGGCAATTCTCTGCCCGCGTTGCGGAGCGGCTTTGGATGTGACGTTGTTCGCGTTTGGGCGATCTGTGGCGTGTGATTGCGGTTGTTGGGTGGACCTTCAATCCGGTCACACGGAACGGGTGCCATTTTGCCAGAAAGGAGCCTTCGCCATGGCCGAAATCCCCGTCGGACGTGTGACGCACTACTTCAGCCATCTGGGTGTGGCCGCCATCGAAATTACCCACGGAACGCTCTCGGTGGGCGACACTATCCACATTAAGGGGCATACCAGTGACTTCTATCAGCCGGTGACTTCTATGCAGATCGAACATCAAACGGTGACACAGGCCCAGGCTGGACAGTCCGTCGGCATAAAAGTTGTTGAGCATGCGCGAGAACACGACGTCGTGTACAAAGTCGTGCCCGAGGAATAATTGGCCAGCTCGAGGAACGATCGTGGACGGAACGGTGTTGGGTGCTTCGGAAAACCCGTCCTTCGAGCCCTTTGTCACGGATGACTACGAGTTGATCGACTTCGGTGACAGTCGGCGGCTGGAACGCTTTGGGAGTGTGATCCTCGATCGGCCCAGCCCGGCGGCGGAAGGTCCGCCCCTTTACCCCGACCGCTGGTCCCAGGCCCATGCCCGATTTGAGCGCACTCGTGGTAATCGTGGCCGGTGGGTTGACCGTTGCCACGTGCCGGAGCGATGGACGATCCGCTGGGGGCCGCTTGTCCTGGAGCTAAAGCGGAATGAATCGGGCCACGTGGGACTTTTTCCGGAACAGGTGGTCAACTGGAGCTGGCTTTATCACCATATTACCCAAAGTGAGAAGGTGGGGCCGGTGTTGAATCTCTTCGCTTACACAGGCGAGAGCACCCTGGCGGCGGCCTTGGCAGGGGCCGAGGTTGTCCACGTCGATGCTGCCCGCAATGTGGTCGCCTGGGCAAAACGAAATGCCGTGCTTTCCGGATTGGAGAATCTGCCAATTCATTGGATTGTCGAAGATGCCCGCAAATTTCTTCGCCGGGAGGTCCGCCGCGAGCGACGGTATTGGGGGATCATTCTTGACCCGCCGACATACGGCCATGGTCCGCGGGGTGAGTCGTTTCAATTGGAAAAGGACATTGTGGGACTTCTGGAAGCGGTCTTTGCCTTGCTCGATTGGGACCGCGGATTCCTTCTCATGACATGTCACACGCCGGGCTACGGCACGCAGAAATTGACGCGTCTCTTTCACGATTTGCGGCCTGACCTTTGGCAGCGAGGTCAGATCACCGTGCGGATGATGACGATCCCCAGCAGCAGCGGACGACCGTTGCCTAGCGGGATGGTTGTCCGTTGGCAAAGCAGCCCCCCACGGTAAGCACTCCCAGCAAGCCCGAGCCACCGTAGCAAGAAGGGGGTAACGGATCGCCGCGCTATGCGCCTCAACGTAAAACGGGGCTGCTTAGCGAGGATAGCCCATTGCAATAGGAAAATGCTGAGTCGCGGCATCAATTGAGCGACGATTTTCTTCCCGTCATAATGAAGAAGCACTGTAAAAAGCCAAGTTGTCTCGGACCGCAAGACGCACACGACCGAATGTCGATGGGGTTAAAACGCGGCACTTGTCGAAAGATCGGCCTCGGGCCAATGGGTTTACTCCTCGCTGTCGGCCTTTTGTTCGCCTATGGGCTTGTGGCAAATGCAACGCTTGCCGAGGCCCCGGAAGACCTAGCCCGCCAATCCCTCCGCCAAGGCAATTTCCCTTGGTATGATGCGGAGAAGGACGACATCAAGCCTACCCGCGTGCGGAAGCCCAGGGAGTTGCCTGAGCCTTCCAAGGTTTCTCGCTCCCGTGTCCCTTGGTCGGCAGTGGGAATCATCTTAATCGTTTTGGCCATTGCCGCCATGGTCATTTTGGGCTACTGGGCGTGGCGGCGATGGGCCCCCTGCCAAGGAGGCAAGGAAGAGGCAGCGCGGGTGGCTGCCCAATTGCGCGAGTTGCCCCTTGTTCCGGAAGACTCCCCGCAAGAGACGGATCTTTTGCAGGCCAGTGAGCGGGCAGCAGCGGCAGGAGACTATCGGCGGGCCATTATCTGGCTTTATGCCTATCAACTAGCCGAGTTGGATCGTCATCGCCTGATTCGCCTGATGAAGGGGAAGACCAACCGGCAATACCTGAGGGAGTTGGGACGCGAGTCGCCGGTCGCTCCTCTTCTGGAACGGACCATCGTGACCTTTGAAGAGGCCTATTTCGGCGGTCGTTCCCTGAGTGCCGAGCAATACGAGGCGTGTCGTCGAGAATTGCCGCAGTTTCAACAGTGGTTGAAGGAGATCGCGGCATGAACGATTCGCCCCAGGCGGAATTCCGAAAGCCCCTATTTTGGATTCTCGCCGGGGTCATCGTTTCGGTCTTGGCCATCGTGTTGGCCGTCTATCCCTGGCCTGCGCCCGAGGTTGATGTCACATACGGCACGATGGGGTGGCTGGGCCGGAAAAGCATCAACGGCACGTGGGTGTTGGCGGAGATGGTGCGTCGGTCGGGGCACTCGGTGAGCCGAAGCACACACTTAAGTCCGATGCTTAAAGAGCAGGCCGATTGCCTAATCTGGTTTGCCGCGGATCCGAATGTCCCCCACGAAAGTGTCGTCACCTGGTTGGAGGATTGGCTCAAGGCCAAACCCGGGCGGACGCTGATTTATGTGGGCCGCCACTTTGAGGCCACATCCCTTTACTGGAAAAAGCTCCTGGAGCGGTTTCCTGATCAGTATGATCCCGTGCGTCAAAAGGAGATTGCCAGGCGACAGGCTCTGGAGGAACAATTCTTGCAACTCATCTCGAATGTCGAGGGCCAGTGCGCGTGGTTTTCGTTCAAACCCCTCCCGGATGTCGTTCGTCCCAAGAGCTTGGAGATGCACCCTCAATGGCGGGTTCCGGTCAATCCGCAGGACTTGGAAATCGAACTCCGCTCGCAGATGATTCCGGCCCAAGATGCCGAGGTCCTGATCCGCTCGGAAAAACATGTGCTGGTTGCCCGTTTGCCACGAGGCTCATCCCAGATCCTTCTCGTCAATAACGGGTCGTTTCTCCTTAACATGATGTTGGTGAATCGAGAGCATCGCAAACTTGCAAGGCGGTTGGTCCAGGCCATTGATGAATCGGGCACCTCTGGGCCGAAACGGGTTTGCTTTCTCGAACTGCGCCCCGGCTATCAGGTGGTGACCGGTCCGACGGAGGAACCTTCACCCTACCGGTTTCTGACGGTGTATCCGCTGAATGTGATCGTTTTGCATCTGTTTCTCTTGGCCGTCCTTTTTGCCCTGGCCCGCTTCCCGCGACTGGGCCCCGGCTATGAGCCCGATCTGGTCTTGCGGACGTCCTTCGATGCTCATCTGGCGGCGATGGCCCGTTGGTTGCGACGTACCCGGGACTATCAGTTCGTGCAGGAGGTGATCAGCCAATGGGAGCGAATCAGTGCGCCCCGTGGCCAAGGTGGGCGAGGTCTGCGGGAAAGACCACACAAGTCACGCCTCCTGCGGTATTGAGCCGCTGAAGATACGGCGACAGGCAAACGGGTGAACTCTGATCAACGATCCACGCGGCAGGCAGCTCGGAACCCTCACCGGCGTTAAGCGCCTATCCCAAAAAGTCCCCCTCTCCCTCCGGGAGAGGGTTGGGGTGAGGGCAAGCGAACGTCGGAATCGATCGAGGAAACCGGCAGCAATTCGACCCACGCTTACCTCCGACCCCTCTCCTGCCGAACGCATGAGGGAAGATTATGGGATAGGCTCTTAGTGCCATCACTGGGATACGTGCCGGACAAACGTGGGGCAAACCATGGCTTATATGCCGCAGTGTGGATCATCATGTTGGCTCGGGCAATTCACACTTCGGGAAGAAACAAGCGGGAGAAGTCGCCGCTGTCGTAGAGCGGGCCTTCGGGATCGGCAATGGCCACGTATCCAGCCGGCTGATCTCGATGGAGGTGGTTCCACCCATAGACGGTGCCACCGTGCTTGATGGCCAGCTCTCGAAAGTGATATCGGATTTCCCAGCAGAAGGGGGAAACGCCCTCGTCGAAGCTTCCGCGGAACAGCTTATTGGTGGTAGCCCCGAGGAAGAGGAGCGTCCCCGGGGTGGCATTGAGGAAGACCTCCTCGTTGACCGTCCCCTGTAATTCGCGGATGGCTTGCCAGGGAGGATTAATCACTTGCTGCCACACCAAATAGTGATCGGTGTAGGGGATGATGTGCGTCAGAGGAAGTTCGGCGGCCAGAGGTGTTTGGGGATCATCTTCGGCGAAGAAGCCCGACGCCAATAAAGGCCGTTCCATCAGCCCATATTCCATCCGATAGGAGAGATGCGTTTGCAGCGGTGGGCTGGGCGTATCCTCACGCTCTTCAGGCGTGATGGTAGTGTATTCCACGATGGCCTGGGCAAAGGAGCCGGAGTACTCGGCCAGCACTTCCTGCACATCGGGGCTTTCCTCCGTGAGGGTGCGAAGGGCTTCGGGATCGGCGGGGGAGAATCGAATGGCCACGGCAAAGACACTCTCCTTGCCGGGGTAGCGCGACCAGGGCCGCCCACCGTGGTCGCCACCGCTGCCAAGGATTTCCGCCGCAAAGGCATGACGTTCTTCCCAAGGGACCAGGAAGGTCCGCCGTGCGCGAAAGCCCTCCAGGGTGTAGGTCTCTTCAGGTGAACCAGCAAGTTCGCGGAACGTCACAGGCATGGAAGCTCTCCAGGATGGGGCCTCGAGGGAATGACCAAGGAATCTTCGACGACCACCGTGTTTGAATATCAATCGGCGGAAGACACTCGCATCGGCGCGGACCTAGCTGGCCACACCGAGAAGAATGATGTCGTAGGTGACACTTCCGGCCTCGGCCAGAAGTTTGATTGCCTTGGCCGAGGATGAAACACCCCAGCCGGCGGCAGGATGGACAGCGAAGAGGACACCGCCGGGGGCCACGCACAGGGTGCTGCTTCCTGAACTCAACGGACCGGGCCAAGGGTTGCTACTTGCCCCGCCCAGGACTAGCGTACCGGTGCTCTCACCGCGATTGGCCAGCCACAGGACCTTCACACTGGAGAAGCCTTGGACGATGGTCTTGCCAAAAAGGGGTCGCGAGAGGGCGTCGAGCAACCATTCGGTGCTTGCCCCGGAAGCCAAGGTCTTGCCCACGGCGTACCAAATGGCATTTGCCTCCCCAGGTTGGGTTCCCTCGTTAAGGGCGGTTCGCCAAGTCCATTGATTGCTGTCGGCCACCACGGCGCGATCCTGCTCATCCTGCCAGGTCCATCCCAGTTTGGCCAAAAGCGTGCTTCGCAAGACGGTTGTCATAGTTCCTCCAAGATTATTGGTGTCGCGAGATGAAAGCTCGGCGTTCTTCCCACATATCAGGCCACAATGGGGCGAAGGGCCAAACCGTCAAAAGTGATTTCCCCTCGCCACAGCCCATAACCTT
>Ga0209608_1001879_pt1 | contig 15970 bp, 16 predicted proteins | sample AD_UKC130_MetaG_FD_184428 | JGI IMG/M metagenome (GOLD analysis project Ga0209608, IMG submission 184428) | Active sludge microbial communities of municipal wastewater-treating anaerobic digesters from Canada - AD_UKC130_MetaG (SPAdes) (version 2) | ecosystem: Engineered > Bioreactor > Anaerobic... | reverse complement strand
GCTTGTCTTCGTCGTTGCGCAGGCGCTTGTTGCGGTCGGCCAGCAGCACGCGGCCGCCGTTCCACCAGGTGATGTACTGCTTGGGGCCGAGTTCGCTGTAGAGCGGCAGGGTGATGGTGACCTCGGAGCCGGGCGGAATGCCCTGGCCGTCGTTGACGTAGAGCTTGTAAACCACGTTGGTGGGCAGCGCCTCGGTGGTGCGCAGGCACCCCTGCACCCACAGGTTCTCCGCATTGGTGCTGGTGGAGAGCACGGGGTAGATCTGCTCGTCGGCGTTGTTGCGGATGGTGATGGTCTTGGGCGCGATCGTCACGTCCTGCATGTCGTAGTCCTTGCAGACGACGGAGCCCTGGGGTGCGCCCGCGCCGGGCGGGGGCGCGGTTTCGCCGCCGGGGCTGGAGCCGCCGCTGCCGCCGCAGGCGGCCAGGGTGAGCGTGAGCGAGAGCGCCAGCAGGGCCGCGCCAGGTGGAGGGGATGTGTGCATTGCGGATGCTCCTTGTGCTTGGGAAATCAGTCGGCCACGCGCTCGAAACGCCCGTGCGCCAGGTCTTCAGCGAAGAACTCGATCTGCATGCCCTGCGCGCCGAACTGCACGGCCGAGACGGAGCCGGGCGGGGCGTTTTCGCCCTGCAGGTCGAAGGCGAACAGGTCGCCGTCGTGATGGCGCAGGCGGTAGCGCGCCTGGGCGGGGCCAAGGACGAGGTCCAGCGCCGTGCCGTCCGCGCCGAGAACCACCTGGGCGTCGCCGTAGTAGGCGTTGGCGTAGCGCCCGGCATAGCGGGCCAGGGACTGGGCGGGCGCGGGCGCTGCGGGTGCGCTCTGACCGGCCAGGCGACCCAGCGGGCGGTACAAGTCGTGCATCTTGGCCTGCATGGCGGCCAACCAGTCGGTGCCAGAGGAACCGTCGGCCGCATCGCCCCAGGCCTGCTCGCCAAAGGCCAAGGCAATGGCCTCCGCCAAGCCGCGCGGCTGGGCGTTGGTGAGCACGGTGATGCCCAGCCCGGCCTGCGGCCACAGGATGAAAGCGGTGTGCGCGCCGAGCAGGAACGCGCCGGAATGTGAGACGCTGGGGTGGCCGTGCGGATCCGGCCCCACGTTGAAGCCGTAGCCGTAGGCACCGCCAGGGCGCGCCGTCATCGCCGCTTGCAGCGCGGCAGGGTTGACGAGCTGCAGCCCCTGGTATCGGCCCTGCGCCAGCACCAGCGCCATCCAGCGCGCCATGTCGGCCGCGCTGGCGCTGGCGCCGCCAGCGGGCGACTGCGCATCGGGCTGGCGCGGGGGCTGCTGCACGGTGTAGCGGGTGGGCTGCGCGCCGTAGCTGTCGTAGCCCAGGCCCTCCTGCACATGGCCCCAGGCGCGGTTGGCCTGGGCGGCGAAGTCGGCGTAGCGCGAACTGGCGTGGGCCATGCCCAACGGTTGGTACAGGGCCTGTGTGGACAACGTGGCCCAGTCGGTGCCGCGTGCCTGCGCCATGGCTTCGCCCGCAGCCGTCAGGCCGAAGTTGGTGTATGCGTAGCTGCCGTAGGGGTTGAGGGCTGCGTAGCGCAAGCGCTGAAGGATGTCGCCGCGTGCATAGCCCAGGTCTTCGAGCGGGTCGCCCGCATGGTCGGGCAAGCCGCTGCGGTGGGCGAACAAATCGCCCAGGCTCAGGCGGGCGTTGTCCTGCGCCTCGGGGTAGGCCAGCGCGAAGCCGGGCAGCAGGCGCTGGATGGGCGTGTCCCAATCCACGCCGGGGGGCATCTGCGCAGCCATCACAGTTGCGGCGAGGGACTTGGAGACCGAGGCGAGCTGGAACACCGTGTCCGCATCCACGGTCTCGCTGCCGTCTACCCGGCGCAGGCCGAAGCCCTTGGCATACACCGTCTGACCACCATGCACCACCGAAACAGCCACGCCGGGCACGCCGGTGCGCTCCATCCATTGCGGCACCAGGGTGTCGAGCCGCGCGGCGGCCTGGCGTACCGTGCTGGCGTTGGGCCCACCGCCGCCGTTGCCGCCACCGCAGGCCACCACGGAAGCAGCAAGCAGCGCGGCGGCAGCGAAATGGGAAAGGCGAAGCACCCGCATGGTCAGTTGCCGAAAAGCTCGTCCAGCCAGTCCATGGACACGGCGGCGGAATAGGCCAGGTTGCCGGTCTGGCAGTGCCCCTCGGCCCCCTCCTCGGCAGTGAAGACGTGCCGTGCGACAGGGCCGCCGACGGCGCGCTGAAAGCGCTCGCACTGGGCCAGGGGCTCCGCCCCCTCGCCGGTGCCCACCAGGGCCAGCGAGGGGCAGCGGATGTTGCGCAGGCTGGCGTCGTCCACCCGGAAGTCACGCAGGCGCAGGTAGGCTTGCTTGAAGCTGCCCTGCCCCAGGCGCACGATCAGGTTGCGCATCATCTCGCGCGTCTGCGGGGGAATGGCGCTGTCGGGGATGTGGTCGATGTCTTGCAGCCGCACGTCCTCGGCATCGGGCAGCAGGGCCGGATCGAACCCCACGAACGAGGCCATGTAGGCATGCAGGTCGACGATGGGTGAGTTGGCGATAAGCGCGCGCACGCGCGGCTCGTGCGCCGCGATGCGGGTGGCGAAGTAGCCGCCGAAGCTGATGCCCATGAGCGCCACGCGGCGCGGGTCGGTCTCGCGCCGCGCCAGCACGTAGTCGAGCGCCAGGCGGCCCACGTGTTCGTATTCCGGGATGAAGGCCATGCCGGGATGGAAGCGCAGCGTATCCATCTGCCCCGGGCCGGTGAACAGCAGCAGGTGGTAGCCGCGCTCCAGCGCCGCCAGGCCGTAGGACAGCCAGGTTTCCTCCAGCGTGCCGTCGTAGCCGCTGATGAGCAGCAGCGTCTTGCCGGGGCGCCCGGGACGCTGGCCGTGCGGGCGGGGCGCGCGCACGTAGTACGCGGGCAACTGCGCGCCGCCGAAGGGCAGAAAAACCTCTTCCACGTCCTGCCCGCGCACGGCGGCCAGGAAGCATTCACGGCTTTTGCGTCCCAGGCGCGTGTGCTCCGGATCCAGCACGCCGCAGTAGTACTCGGCGGCGCGGTAGCTGTTGCAGGCCACCAGGTACTGTTCGCGCGCGCTGACGGCATGGCCCCGCAGGGCGCGGGCCTGTGCGTCGGCCTCCTGGCGCTGGGCAGCGGCGGTGAACTCCGCCACCCAACTGGCTGGCATGCCGTTCTGTATGCGCTGCACCAGCGCCAGGCATTCGCCCACTGCCGCGCCGCCGTAGCGCGCCGTGCCCAGCTGGCGTATCAGCTGGTAGTCCATCTCGGCGTTGGCAAAGCCCGCCACACGGGTGCTGCCGCGCTCCATCTTGTTGCTGGCCTGGGATTGCGCCAGCACCGGCAGAGCCAAGCTGGCGGCGGCAGCGGCCATGAAGTGGCGGCGCGGCGAGCGCAAAGATAGTTCTTTCATGGAGGACTCCCAACTAGACGGTTGCTGGCGGTGCTTGGTTGATCTCCTCGCCATGCAATTGCCATGTTGTGAAAATTTTAAAATTCCCCGTCAATCCATGAAATGCTTCTTTTCTGTCAAATGCTGTCAAAATCTACCAAGCAACGGCAACTGGTTGGTATATTTCAAAAAATCAATCCATTTAGTGCCAGTATCACTTCATTGAATGCGTCTCCCTTGTCACATAGCTGTTGTTGAAGACCATGCCGGATTACTGACAGATCTCGTGGAGTTCCTCGAACTGCGCGGTTTTTTGGTGCGCGGCTTCGAGAGTGCGGAGAGTTTTTTCTCTGTTTGGCCGGCAACGCATTTCGATTTGCTGTTGTTGGACGTGGCATTGCCGGGCGTCAGCGGATTGGAAATTGCGCAACGGGTTCGATCCCACGACGAGAACAACACGACGGGCGTCGTCATGCTGACGGCGCTGGATGACAATGACGATCAGGTACTTGGCTTCAATGCGGGCGCCGACGTATATCTTTCCAAGCGCAGTTCCCTGGACGTTATTGAAGCGGCCTGTCATGGCGTGCTGCGCCGTCTGGGGCGGCATGAGGCCGACCGCCCGGTCATCCCCGCCGAGCAGTGCTGGCGTCTTCACCCCAAAGACTGGCGGCTGCGCACGCCCAATGGCATGGCGCTCGATCTGACCCATGCCGAGGTGCGATTGCTGCGTGCGCTGTGCGAAACGCCAGGCAAGGCCGTCACCCGGGAGGCTTTGCTTGTGCACCTGGACAAGCAGGAAACGTCATTCACCCTGCGCAACCTGGACAACACAGCGAGCCGCTTGAGGCGCAAGGTTCAGGCGGCCTGTGGACTAGAGCTTCCACTGCGGCCCAGCTACGGCAAGGGCTACACCTTTGCCGCGCATTGCGAGCTGGCGCCGTGAAGCGCAGGAGAGAAGCGACAGTTCCCTACGCCCCGCTGGGGCTCGGCTTACTGCTCCTGCTTTGCTTACTGCCGATGTTGATGGCGATGTCGGCGAGTGCACCGGCTCCGACAGTGCCGGCGACCCCCCATGCTGCTCAGGTTTCGCTGGAGGGGCGGCTGGAGCATTTCGCGGACGCTAGCAGGGCACTGCCTTTTGAGACGATTTCGCAAGCGGATTTCATCCGCTCGCACTTCGTCCGCCTACCCGATTTCCGCAGCCTCGGCTATGGCACTGACATACATTGGTTCCACGTCGAATTGGGGCCGGAAGACGGTGGAACCTCGCATCGCGTGCTCACTATCGGTTCGCCGGAACTGGAAGAGTTGGATGTCTGGGTGGAGCGCCAGGACGGCAGCTTCCAGACGCATGCGCTGGGCTATCACCGTACCTACCAGAATCGCCCGCTGACGCGCTTGTCCGTGCTGCCGCTGGACACCTTCCCCGGCATGCACCTCTATTTCCGCGTGCGCACGACCAATGCCATCAACGTGCACGCCGAACTGCTGCCCGCAGAGGCATTCACCAGCGATGAGACGCGTACCAACTTTTTCCATGGCCTGTACTTTGGCGTCCTGCTGATTGCGGTGGCGCTGTATGCCATTCTCGGGGCGCGATTGCGTGACGCGGTGATGGCAGCGTACGCGGGCTATGTGGCATCGCAACTGCTATTCCACCTGGGCGCGACAGGCTATCTGCCCATGCTGCTCGCCGGTCAGTCGGCCTGGCTCATGGACGCTTTGCCTCGCGTCGGCTGGCTGGGCGCGGCTGCGTTCATCGTATTGATGTGGGATCGCCTGCTGCAGCTCAAGCTTACCCATCCGCGCATCCATCGCTTGTACATGTTCACGGTGGTCTTGAACCTGGCCTTGCTTTTCTTCGCGCTGCAACCATCGTTGGTGACGAACGCCATCCTGCTGGTCGTGAAGTCTGCGAACTACCTCAATGTGTTGAATTTCGTGATCGCCATGTGCCTGCTGGTCCAGGCTTGGCGTCGCGACCATCGCGCTGAGTGGATGATCTACCTGATCGCCTTCGTCATACCCGCGCTCGGCGCCCTGGTCAACACGATGACCAACCAAGGCTTCCTGCCCTGGAACGCCGTGACGGCCCATTTCTACCAGATCGCCGCGCTGGTGCATGTGCTGGTCATGAGCTACGGACTGGCGCTGCGCCTGCGCCAATTGCAGCATGACAAGGCCGCTGCGGAGCAGGAGATCGCCATCGTCACCCAGCGGGCCCAACACCAGCGGCACTTCGTCGCCATGCTCTCCCATGAATTCGGAAACCCGCTGGCGGCCATTGACCGTGCCGCGCAGATGCTGCAGCTCAACTCGCCGCATATGCCGCCGAAGGACGCGCAGAGGCTGGCGCTGATTCGCGGCAATGCGGCGACGCTGTCCGGCTTCGTCGAACGCTTTTTAATGACAGAGGCCCTGGACAATGGCGCGCTGTCGCTTTCGCGCACGCCGTGCCGCATTCACCAGATGCTGGAGGACGTCATTCGACAGCAGCCTGCCACCAGTCGCTCGCGCATTCATCTGCAGGAATGTTCCGAAGGCACGTTCGAGGTGGACAGCACATTGATCGGCGTTGCGATCGGCAATCTGCTGACCAACGCTTTGCGTTATTCGCCTCCCGATAGTTCGGTCGACATCAGCGCCACACTGGGCGACACCGGGTTGAGCATTCGCGTCGCCGATCATGGCCCTGGCCTGGATGCCGAAGAACTGGACAAGCTGGGGGCGCCGTATTTCCGTGGCGCTGCGGCGTTGGGCAAGAAGGGCAGCGGGCTGGGCTATCACTTCACCCGGCGCATCGTGGAGGCCCACGGAGGCACGCTGACGGCCCGTTCCGACACGGCCGCAGGGCTTCAAGTGGAGATTTTTCTGCCTGGCTGAGACAAGTCAAATCAAAGGTAAAGGCTATAACAATCCGAGTTGGAATCCTTATTTCCCCTCAGCAAGGCATCACGATACGCTTGGCTGGCGACCGAGACTCCACAACACGCCGCCACCGCGCACCGTAGCCGCGATCTGCTGTCCCAGCCGCCGCTCGGCCACCGGCTTCCACGGCACCAGGCTGAAACCCTTGCCATCGTCCAGCATGGCGTAGCGCCCACTGGCGAGCATGACGCTGCGGCGGTAGATGCCCGCCACGCGCTGGCCGTCGGCCACGGGACGGTGTTCCAGGCCGGTTTCTGCCGCTATGTCCTTCGCGGCCTGCGCTACCTCCCGGCTGCGCAGCGTTGCCAGCAAGTTGCGCGCCAGGATGACACGCTGCCCGCGCCGCGCAGCCAAGTCCTGTTCGACCAGGAAGTCCGCGCGCTGCTGCAACGCCTGCTTGGCCTCGCTGCCAAAGCCCAGGGCGCCCAGGCCCTTGCCACCGCCGATCAACTGCTGATCCAGCCAGGTGGCGCCGATCACGCGGGCCTGCCGCTCGATGGGCAAATTCGACTTCAGTTCCACGGACGCACCACCCAGGCGCTGCGCGTCGTATTCCCGGCCACGTTCGGGCAAATCATCGGGCACCTTCCATAACCCTTCGGCCACACGCTCCACGATGCCCACTCGACGCAGGGCTTCAAGGCGGCGGACATGGGCTGCCACCACTTCCTGCGGGTCGCGGCCATCCTTGGCCTGGCCTTGTGCAATGGCCAAGTGATGGTCGGTGCGGTACAGGCCATTGCTCGCCAGCGCGGCGATGGTCTTGTCCGCTACCCGTATGTCAGCGAAGCCCTTGACCTCGACCACCGCACCCACCGGGTACTGCTCCAGTTCCGCCCTGGGTGGCAGCGCCACGTAGTGCGCCTTGCCGTCGATGCCATCGACCACCAGATAACCTTGGTCGTACAGCTCGTCGGCCAGCCCCTTGCCAGCTATCCGGCCCACGATGGAGTGCCCATCCTCGCCCGGCTGGAACACGGCCAAGTCACGCTGCTTGCCTCCCATCGCGCGCTGCATGGTACGGATGATGTCGCCACGTGAGCCCATCGACCGCAGTGTCTGCTCGGCCTCGGCATGCACGGCCCAGATGCCGGGCTGGATCTCCGTAGCAAGCCCCATGCGCTGAAGCCGTTGCAGCCGCCCGACCAACAGCAGGCGCTGGCGTTGCAGCTTGGGATCGTTGAAGCGTTCGACCTTCACCAGGCCATCGACGGCCTCGCGCTGCAGGGTGCGATCCAGACTCGTCCAGCGCTCCTGCTCCACCTCGCGGGCCAAGCCGCGCTGGATCTCCAACTCGGTGCGTGGCCCCAGCCACTCGGTCGCCAGCTCCATCGCCCGCTCGCGCATGCCGCGGGTGATGTACTCCTGCGAGATGATGAGATCCTTGCCCGTGTCGTCCTTGCCGCGCAGCACGACATGGGTGTGCGGGTTGTCGGTGTTCCAGTGGTCCACCGCCACCCAGTCCAGCCGGGTACCCAGGTCGGCCTCCATGCGCTGCATCAGATGCCGGGTGTAGGTGCGCAGGTCTTCGAGCTGTTCCGCATCCTCAGGCGAGACGATGAAGCGAAACTGGTGGCGGTCGCCCCGGCCTCGCTCCTCGAATGCAGCAGTGTCGGTTTCATCAGTCAATGGCCCATAGGCGCGGCCAGCGCCGCCCTGGCGATCCACGCCGTCGCGCTCGATGTAGCGCAGGTGCTGCACGGTGGATCGGCCACTGGCCTTCCGCAAATACACCAGCCGCACCTTGACCGTGGCCCGGCGTGAAAACGCCGTCAGCGACTTGCCTGTGAACCGTGCCGCCGTATGCCCGCGCCCCAGGCGCGAGCCGGGCGCCTTGCCGGTAGTCTTGCGCCCCCGGTCAGAAACGCCTGCGGCCTTGCTGGTCTGTCGCAGCACCTGGGCAATGAAGGTGTCGCCGCGCTGCTTCGGCTTGCCGGGCCGCACGCGGAAACGGTCGTCGCCATCCGAGATTCCGCGCTTGCTCATGATGCAGCCCCAGCCAAGCCCATCGCGCCCGAGCGGATGCGGCACACGGTATTCCCAATGCCTGCAAGGCGTTGGGGCTGTTGGCGGCACGAAGCCACCTTGGGGCGCGTGCCGCCCCAAACCCACGTGCAGACTGGCATTGCGCGCACCCTGGTGCCGTGCCCTTCAATCTTGCCTTCCGCATTTGCCTCCCGCATCCGCTCCCGGCAATCGCGGCCCGGCGCCGCTGCTGCGCGAGCAGCCAGCGCCCCGGCGAACACGGCGATGGCTGCAGGCCAGCCGTGTTCGAGGCAAGACGCCTGCACGTGGGACGGCTGCGCCGGAGGCAGCGCGAAGTGCGGTGCCAATGCACTAGCACTGCACCCGCGACGACACGACGACGAACAGCAGAACGACACGCCCGATAGCACGAGGCCATGCACGCCCGTGTGCTGCGAATCGGCGGCGATCATGGGCGTTTCTCCAGCCAGAGCGGATGCGCCACGCCGATCACGGCGGCTGCGCTGACCGGCCCGAAGTAACGGCTGTCGAATGACGCCGGGTTGGTGCTGCTCCACAGGAACAGCTCGCCAGCTTCGAGGTGGCGGCAATGCGGCCAGGATGGCAGCGGCCGGCCCAGCCGGTCGGCGGGCAGCACGGCGGCCACCGGCACGCCGTCGATCCACACCAGCGCATCGAAGATGCACACGTGCTGCGGTGCGATGGCGCCCACCCGCTTGAGCAGCGGCACGCGCGCCGGAAGGTAGCGGCGCTGCGCAGCCAGCGCGGCGGCGTCTGGCGGCATCGTGGTCAGGACGATGGCACCAACGCGCAGCGCATCGGACGGCCCGATGCGATACCAGCCGACCGGAACGCTGTCGGACGGGTTGTAGACCAGGCGCGGCAGCGGCTGCACGAAAGCCGCCCAGGCGAGCGCCGCGAGGCCGCAGGTGGACAGGCACGCCAGAACGAGGCGAACGCGCAGGCGTGAACGAGGATTCGTTGATGCGGCGGCGGTCATAGCAGCGCCCTCCCGGCCTGCCAGGCGGCGTGCCACTCGGCGCTGTATTCAGGCAGCGGCAGGCGCGCAGCGAGCCGGTTGGCGAGCGTGCGCCAGTACGCGGGCGAGGCGGCTGCGGGCGCGATGCCCAGCGCCTCGATGGCGTCGATGCGCCCCAGCACGGCGCGCACAGCCCGGTCACCCTCGGCGTGCAGCAGCAGGCGCGCACCCGGCCGCACGCCGGGGATGCGCTGTGCGTCATCCAAGGGCGTGCAAGCCTGCAGCACCATGAGCTGCCAGCGAACGGTACCGAAGTCATTGGACTGCCAGCGGATGCGGCAGAGCATGGCATCTGGCAGGAACACGGCGAGACTGCGCCAGCGGTCGAGCCGCAGCGTGCGCGCTGGTTCACCAAAGCGCAGGTAGAGCTTGAAACGGTGCTCAACGTAGGCCAGCGAAACGCGCGTCAGCGGCGTTGAGGTGTGGCGTGCCGCGAGCACAGCGAGCGATGGCGACGGTGCAGCCGTGGCTGCGGTGACAACAAGTGGAATGGCAGGCAAAGCGGATGCAGTCATGGTGCGTTCTCCCTGCGGCGTTCTGGAAACTCCCGCTCCAGCAGCGCACGCAGCAGGTCGGCCACCGTCACGCCCTGCGTGAAGGCCGACACCTTGATGCGTGCGCGCAGTGCGGGCGTGATGTCGAGGGTCAGGCGGGCGGTATAGAGATCGCCCTTGTTGAGCGCATCGCCGTCGCCCTGGCGAATCCAGGCTTCAGCCTGCGGATTCGGGGGCGGGCGCGCACCGATGCCGACGCGCTTGGCTGCGCGTTTGCTGCTGGGTGGCGGCTTCGCTGTCATGACGGCCACCGCAGCAGTTCATCGACCAGCGCGGTGATTTCACGCGCGGCGACGCTGTCCGGCGCCGTCTCGCGAGCCAGCCGGCCAGCGGCCACGCTGTCGGCGAAGACGATGCGCTGGCGCACTTCCGAGCGCAGCGCAGGAAGCGGCTGCTCGGCCAGCGCGCCGCGTGCTTCGCGTCCGATCACGGTGGTACTGACGCGCCGGTTGATGACGAAGGCCGCGCGAAGCTGCGGCCGGAATACCTGGGCTTCGCGGATCAGCGCCACCATCTCGGCGCTGGCCCACAGGTCGTAGGGACTGGGCTGCACCGGGATCAGCACCCGCTCGGCCGCCAGCAGCGCGGAGCGCGCCAAGGCCGCAATCCTGGGCGGACCATCAATGACAACGTGATCGGCCCGCCTGGCGAGTTCTGGCGCTTCCTGATGCAGCGTTTCGCGTGCCAGGCCCACGGCGCTGAACAGCCTGGGCAGACCTTGCTGGCTGCGGCGCTGCGTCCAGTCCAGCGCGGAGCCCTGCGGGTCGGCATCCAGCAGGATCACTGATTGCCCACGCATCGCCAGCTCGCCGGCGACATGGGTGGCGAGCGTGGTCTTGCCCACGCCGCCTTTCTGGTTGAGCAGCGCGACGATCATGACCTGGCCCTCCGAGTTGGAAGACCGGGGCTGCGCGCGCTGTGGCCGTGCCGCTGGCCAGTTATCCACCGTGGCGCGGCGCTCTTACTAGTTATGGTATTTAAAGTTAATACGTTATAGGCGGCCGAAACCCGCGCCAGCATTGGCCTGGCGGCCCATCGGCACGCCTGATAGCACGAGGGTTCCACGCCCGATAGCACGAGACTTGGCACGCCTGATAGCACGAGCCCGTCCACAGGCTTTGCCCCGGTTATCCCCGTGCCGTGGGCGGCACGGGCCGGAAGGTGAGCAACTCGGCCCCGCTGCCCGCCATGCGCTGGATGCCCAGCCGATAGCCCGGCAGCGACTGCCGCGCCACCAGCGCGCGCAGGTCGCAGGCGAAGTCGGCGGGCTTGGCGGTGCTGCCCGACTTGCGGTGCAATGACCGGAAGTCGAACCACCAGCCTGACTCCTGCCGCCCGCCGTGCTTCCTCACCAGCCGGTACAACCAGCGCTCGATCCCGCCCGTCAGCCGAAAATACGCCGGGTCGATGGTCAGCACCAATGCCGCATCCAGCACGCCGCCATAGAACCAGTCCGGCAGGATCAGTTCCAGCCCCAAGGGCGTTCCCTTGGCATCGGCCAGCTCTTTCCACTCGTTGATCCACGAGAAACGATGCAGGCGCCGGCCCGTCGTTTCGCGGATCGACGTGGCCACCGTGGTCGATTGCAGCCGATCCAGCGCCGCCTTGAGGCGCTGGTAATCGCGCAGCGACGTACCGCGCCCGACGAAGCGCAGGATCTCGTAGGGTGTGACCTGCATCAGGCGCGACGGGCGCAAGCCCGCGTCGCGCGCCTCCACGATCTGGCTGGCCGCCCAGATCAGGATATCGGCGTCCCAGATCGTGGCGATGCCGTGCTCGGCCGTCCCCTCCACGCGGATCGTCACGCCGCTCGCCTGGAAGTCGATCGGCGCCGTGCGCCGCGACTTCGCCAGCGAGAAGAACGGAAAGGCCATCAAGTCCTGGCTGTCGCGCGGCGCCATGTCGCCTGGCAGGGCACGGAACAGATCGAGCTGTTCGCGCTCCTGCGAGGGCTTGGACATGGCGAAGCCCACCCGCGCACCGCCGATCAGCGCGCACGGCTGTCCGCCGCATGATGCTCGGCGTACTCGGGATCGGACGTGGACTCGAAGCTGCGCTCGGCGGCCCAGGCATCGAGGTCGGCCACGGCGTACATGACGCGGCGGCCGAACTTGCGGAACTTGGGGCCGCCCCCAAGCACGCGCTGCTTCTCTAGCGTGCGGGGCGACAGCCGCAGATAGTCTGCGGCTTCGTCGTTGGTCAGATAGCGTTGGGGCTGGGCCGTCGTGGCGACAGCGGCGGCGGCAGGCCGCAAAGGTGCAGGACGCATGGTGAGAACCTCCATCGGTTTGGTGAACCCCGGCCACACCACGCAGCCGGATAGAGGCAGTCTCAGAAAACGAAGCCTTCTTGCTCAGGGACGTTTTGCGTCCCCTGCAAAACGTCCCTTCCCAGGCGGGTCGATTCGTGCTAGGCGGCGGTAGCCGCCGCGCATGAGCGCATTGCCCCGACGCACCAGGCGCCGCACGCGGGCGCGCAGCTCGCCGTCGGCGTGCCAGTCTGCCGCCACGGCATCAGCGCCGAACAGTCCTTCGGCCACCTCGCGCAAGGACGCGCCCGCCAGGGTGGCGTCGAGCGCCTGCAGCGTGTGCAGTTCCAGCAGCGCCGCAGGCGGCGGCCTGGGCCGCGCCATAGGTGCGGGCGTGTCGAGCGCACGGCCACGGCCGCGCTGGGCATAGGCGACCGCCATGCCGTCCTCCAGGCCCGGCGCGAGCGCGAAGCGCAGGCAGTGGCCAGGGCTGCGCGCGACCAGCGCCAGGCCCTTGCCGTCGTGGGTCAACTGCTTGTGGCCGGGGATGTGCCAGAAGTCAAAAGTAGCCGCATCGGGCGGCGGGTCGGCATCCGCGTAGAGCTGCACAATGGCATCGTGGCCGGGCAACCAGGCCGGATGCGCGTCGCGTGCATCCAGGGCCGGGTCTTCCCACAGGCGCAGGCCCCAGCGCTGCGCTGCCTGCGGCCGGTGATGGTGGCGCAGCCAGTCGAGCCGGTAGTCAGGGTGGCGGCGCAGGTACTCCCAGGCCAGCGCGAGCATGTCCAGGCCCAGGATGTAGAGGTAGGCCGCAGTGGGATACCAGTGCGCGTGATGCGGATCGACCATGGCGCCATCTCCTGTGAAACCACAGGAGCGGCGCCCCAGGCGTCACCACGCAAGCATTACGGCGAAAGAATCCAGTCGCGAGAAAACCGGACTAAGCGTAACTTCTGTGTCAAGACGATTTAAATCCGGTGTATGGTGCAAACCGTCTGGATGCAGTTGGCAACGCATGAGAAAAGCCTCCTCCTGCGCTATCCACGCTGCCAGATACCGCCCGCTCCGTCATGACCGTTTGCGTCTGGTTTGTACTGCTTTCGCTGTACCTTGCGGATCAAGACCCAATGGGTCTTGAATAAGACCGAAATAGTCTGAATGCGCCCGGCTGCACCGTGGCGCGCATGCTCAATCCGCGATGGAGCCGTTCTCCTGGGCCATCCGCAGATACTCCGACAGCGGGCGCACCGCCTCGAAATACCGATCCCGCATCACGGGCTGTTTGCGCGGCCCGACGATAGTCGCGAGGTCGGACAGCTTTACGGTACCCAGTTCGGGCATGCTGATCCCCAAGTCCACCACACCCCAGGCGGTATCACCGTCCGCAGGATCGAGCGCCGCCAATAGCCAGGTGGCGTGCGCGTCCGGGGTGAACAACCGCACCACGGGCAACGGATCGGCGGCGAGGCCCGCAGCACGATCCCTGCCGTTGGCAAGCAGTTGCGCGCGCTCCTGGTCGGTGGTGAGTGATTCGGTCATGGCTGCATCTCCTGCAATGCGAATGATGCGCCCCGTGCCTTGATTTCCAAGGACAGAATCGCAAACCATCGTCATGCGCTTGTGCGAAAGTACAAAAGCACCCATGCGGTTCGCATCAAATCCGCCAAAACGTACAGGCACGGAAGCGGCTTTGCGCTTCTGTCCAAAGCCACGGATACGGATTTCCGTAAAAGCAAGGAGGCGGCAATCCTGAAATTACGAACACTATAGATTGTAGCCCTAAAGAGCGCAATCGGCTGTCATCTTGGATTTTGGGGGAGATCCAGGGTTGGCAGCGAAACACACATTATCGGAAGCACTGAAGGCCATCCGGCATGCACGGGGTCTGAGCCAGGAAGACTTCTCCAACGTCTCCAGCCGCACCTACATGAGTACGCTGGAGCGCGACCTCAAAAGCCCGACCCTGAACAAGCTGGCCGAACTGTGCGACGTGATGGAGGTTCACCCGCTCACCCTGCTGACGCTGGCCTACGCGGGCAAGAACCCGAAACGGGCCGAACTGCTGCTGGCGCAGGTGCGGCGGGAGCTGGAGCAAATCGCGGGTGACGGGGCATGACAGCCGTGCCGGCCTATGCGCCGGCTCAATGGGCTTTCTCGTAGTCCTCCAGTGCCAGCAACAGGCTGGTGCGATGCTCCCGCACCACCGCTTGCCAATGTGCGCCCGTCAGCGCGCCCTCCAGGGCCCACAGCAGATTCAACGACACGTTGCCTCCCGCACGCTTGGCCTTGACATAGGCGGCCACGGAGCCCAGTTCGCGCAGTTGCTCGAAAGTCGTGATGCCTGCCGCCAGCAGCATCCGCTGGGACTGGGGGCCGAGATTGGGCAGATCAGCAAGAGGACGTGGCAGGGACATGTGCCCATGATGCCGCACGCGCCATGCACGGGCCAGGCCGATCCCCTGAGGTAAGCGAAGCGCGCAGCGCCAACGGCGTGAAGGCGTGAAGGATCAAGCCGCATGGCCGTGACTCGGAACGAGGCACGGGGCGCAGCCCGAAGAGCCTGACGGTGCAGCGCACCGGCACGCCCGGCTGTTCTGCTACGACAGGCTCAATGCTTACAGAAGCCGCCCGACACGGGCCACGCCTTGGCATTGGTGCAACATGTAGTGCCCTGTAGGCAGCACAGCGCCCCGCCGCAATGGGCGAGGCGCTGGCGGCCCTCAGGCCGCCTGGGGCTTGCTGCGCGACCAGATCAGGTCGTGCGTGCCGTTTTCGCCCTCGATCAGCCGGGCGTAGACCGTTGCCGGAAAAGAAGGATCATCCAGCGTCACGGAGATGTAGGGACGCTCGGCCTTGCTGACTTTCTTCCACGCAGCGCCCACATCCAGTCCGCCCGCCTGCAAACGGTAGTCGGGGGCGTGTTCATTGTCCCCCTTGTCGTTGAGAACCAGCTTGGCCTTGACATTGAGCGTCAGGGTACGAAGCGTGCCGGTGAAGCCGTCTTTGTCCGCGGTGAAGGTGCCGATGTTGGCCATGATGAAATCTCCTTACGGTTGAACAAGGTTCGCGCCCATCGCGTCCTTGTTGTGATCCGGCCGGCGGGGGACGGGCGGGCTGCACCGCTTGCGGTCGCAACGCAGTGGAGAGCCGGGAGGCGAAAAGAATTTGTCCCGCGAGGAATGCGCCGAACGCAGTGACAAAGCAGGGGAAATTGTTTTCGCCGGACGGTTGCAGCCATGAAGCCCGAGGCGCAGCCGCGCCACCGCTAGGATTCACAACAACACAAGGACGCCTTGGGCCGAACCGCATCGAAAGGAGGCAGGGCCGGCTCGGCATCCCCGCACGAAGGCAGCACCGGCTCGCCCACTGACGCGGGCCAGGTCAACCACCCGACGACAAGCGAGAACGCCCCGGCCGCACCTTGCGGCGCCGGTCTTGAGGCGTGGCGTGGAAGCTCCATAGCGATGCCGGGCGGGATGTCCGTGAACCGTCCTTCGTGACGTGATGGGCGAGAACCGCCAGCGTTGAGGACGGCACGCATTCGCACAACCTGCCGCAGCAAGCACCAGCGTGTTCGCCAGCTCCGTCCATTGCGGCGGGGCGCTGGCCGGGCCGATCCGGCATCGACGGTTCGGCGGCATCGAGGGGCGCCAAGCTCGCGCGGCGGGGATGGGCCTTGCGCCGATCCCCCGGAGGCAAGCGCAGCGCGCAGCGCCGCAGGCGCGAAGGCGTGAGTGGATTGAAGCCGAATGGCCGTGACAGCGAAGTCGGCACGGGGCGCAGCCCGAAAGCCCGGCGGCGCATCGCGCCGACACGCCCAGGCCGTTCTTTCAGG
>Ga0209608_1001878_pt1 | contig 15996 bp, 9 predicted proteins | sample AD_UKC130_MetaG_FD_184428 | JGI IMG/M metagenome (GOLD analysis project Ga0209608, IMG submission 184428) | Active sludge microbial communities of municipal wastewater-treating anaerobic digesters from Canada - AD_UKC130_MetaG (SPAdes) (version 2) | ecosystem: Engineered > Bioreactor > Anaerobic... | reverse complement strand
GGTCCGGTAAAACACTCATGCGAGTTCGGGCTGGTCAATATTTTAATGAGCCTGGGCCCGCCCCCACCGGTCTATCTTTAAAAACCCACACGGAATGTCCTGGAAAGGTCCACGCCTTTACGGTAAATTAAAGAAAAATTGACCGCAAAGGAGAGTGGACCCCATCAAAGAAAAAAAACAGAACCTTCAAGAGATTGCGCTGACAAGATTTCAACTGATCGCGCCGCTTTTGGAACCGGATTTGGAAGAAGCAGAACGGCGTCGGCGGAGAAAAGCGATCCTCGCAAAGACATCCTACTCAGAGCGGACAATCCGCCGTTACGTGGCGGCCTACCGGGAAAAGGGCTTTGCCGGGCTTTACCCCAAAACCAGAATTGACGCAGGGAAAACTAGGGCAATCAAAAAGGAGATCCTAGAAGAAGCAGCAGAGCTCAAAAAAGAGTTGCCGGAACGGAGCATCCGCCAGGTCATTGAGATCCTGGAAGGGGAAGGGAAAATCAAACCGGGAACCCTGCGCCCTTCAACCGTAGCTCGGCAGCTAGACAGGCTCGGTGTAAAAAAGATCTCGAAAGCAAAGGCCAAAGGTTGCAAAAGGTTTCAGAAAGCGCACCGGAACATGCTGTGGCAGGCCGATTTGAAATACGGGCCGTATCTGCCGGATCCCAATAACCCGCAGAAAAAGCGCCGCACCTACCTGATGGCCTTCATCGACGACTACAGCCGGCTCGTTCCCCACGCCCAGTTCTACTTCGAACAACGCTTACCGGTTTTAGAAGACTGCTTCAAGAAGGCCATCCTAAAGCGGGGGATCCCTGATACAGTCTACGTTGACAACGGAAAAATCTTCGTCTCCCGCTGGTTCCGGATCGCCTGCGCCAGGTTGAACATCAGGCATGTAAACACTAAGCCGTACAGCCCGCAGGCCAAAGGGAAGATCGAACGGTTTCTGGGGACCGTCGACCAGTTCGTGGCAGAAGTGAAACTGCTCAACCCCAAGACCCTCGAAGAACTAAACGCCGCCTTTGCCTGCTGGCTGGAGGAAAGTTACAACCACAAAGAACACAGCTCTTTGGGGGAAACACCGGCGGCCCGTTTCGCCGGCGACACCAGGCCGCTCAGGTTCAGCAGCGCCGAAGAGTTGCGGGAAGCGTTTTTGTGGGAAGACGACCGGAAGGTCGATGCGACGGGTTGTATCAAATACCGGAACAAGCTGTACGACGTTGGGCCGGACCTTGCCGGGAAAACGGTCGAGATCCGTTTTGACCCCTTCGCCCCGGAAACCGTGGAGATATGGGTAAACGGCCGAAAAGACCGTGACGCACGGGAGTTGGTAAAGAACAAAGACCGTTTTGCACCGGAAACCCCGGAACCTGCAAAAACGGACCGGTCGCGTTACCTTGAGATCTTAACTGAACGGGCTAAAGCCCGGCGGAAGAAACGCTTAGGCGCCATTTCCTTCCGGGGATTGGAGGAAGATGGCGATGTTTGAGCAGTTTTACGGGTTTGCCAAAACCCCGTTTGGACGGGACCTTGAAACCAACGAGCTTTATGAAACCCAGGGCTATCTGGAGTTAGTCGCGCGGATGAAATATGTGGCCGGCAAAAAACAGTTTGGCCTTTTCACCGGGGAAGTAGGTTCCGGCAAATCCACAGCCGCCCGGGTTTTGACCGCACAACTGAATCCAGCCAAATACCAGGTCCTGTACATTAGCGACTCCAAACTAACGCCCCGCAATTTTTACTGGAAAGCCCTGCACCAACTGGGGCAGGAACCGAAGTTTTACCGGGGGGACGCCAAACGCCAACTGCACCGGGTAATCATGGATTTGCATGACAACCAGCGGAAAACCCCGGTTATTATCATCGATGAAGGGCATCTGCTCGGTAAAGAAATGCTGGAAGAGATCCGGTTTCTGACCAATTTCAGAATGGACTCGTACAGCCCGATGAGCTTAATCCTCTTAGGCCAGCCGGAACTGCGCCGGATCTTGCAGATGCAGATCTATGAGGCCATCACCCAACGGGTGAACCTCCGGTTTCATCTCTCCGGCATGGAGCTTGAAGAGACAAGAGGCTACATCGCGCATCATCTTAAAATCGCCGGCGTGCAAAACGCCTTGTTTACGGAAAATGCGGTCGAAGTCATTCATGAGTATAGCGGCGGGATCGCCCGCAAAATCAACAATGTATGTACCGCTTGTCTTCTCGACGCCTTTGCCCGGAGAAAAAGCTTGGTGGATGATCATATGGTCCGGGTGGTACTAGAGAATGAATTTATGGTTTAAACCAACAAAATCCGGGAAGGCGTCACTCGCCTTCCCGGTCAAATAATCTGAGAAAACGGCGGTCAAATAGTGTGGGAAGTGACATTTTTAGTTCCCCAGGAAATAATTAAATACCATTAAAGACGTTAACTTAAGGAGTGTCATTTCAGCATTGTAGTAAGAAAAATCCATAGGTTATATTCATAGCAATTAAGGGATTTCTATTCTCCTAAATCCAATAATCGAAGGGATTATTGACTATTAATCGAATTTTAAAATTAAATAGATTGAAAAGTGGGAGTAATAATGAACTTAACAGCTTATCATGCAAAATATTATGCTCATGAGCTCACTAAACGCTGTTCCTCCGATAGTATTGAAAAATTTTCGGCCACTCTTTATGATGCGCAAGTCGATTTAAATCCCCATCAGATCGAGGCAGCTTTATTTGCCTTTCGGTCTCCGCTTTCTAAAGGGGCAATTTTAGCCGATGAAGTCGGGTTGGGGAAAACAATAGAAGCGGGGATTGTTATTGCGCAAAAATGGGCGGAAAGAAAGAGAAAAATCCTGATTGTTGTTCCCTCTAACCTAAGAAAACAATGGAACCAGGAACTACTGGAGAAGTTTTATCTCCCTTCACAGATTTTAGAAACCAAAAGCTTCAACCAAGAGATTATAAATGGTAATTTAAATCCTTTCGACTCGGATGTAATCGTGATATGTTCGTACCATTTTGCACGAGCAAAAGAAACGTATATTCAGCTGATTGATTGGGATCTAGTGGTTATCGACGAGGCGCATCGTCTACGCAATGTCTATAAACCATCAAACAAAATTGCCAATTCCATCAAAAATGCTCTTAAACATGCCCCAAAGTTGTTATTAACTGCTACACCCCTTCAGAATTCACTGCTTGAGTTATATGGTTTAGTTAGTATTATAGATGAATTTACCTTTGGGGATCTGAAAAGCTTTAAGAGCCAGTTTGCGAAGATTACTGACGGAGACAGTTTTACCGACCTAAAGGCGCGCTTAAAGCCCTTATGTCAGCGTACTCTAAGAAGGCAGGTTTTAGAGTATATCCCGTTTACCAACCGGATTGCTATTACCCAAGAGTTTATTCCTACTGCTAGTGAACAAAAGCTCTATGATTTAGTGACTGATTATTTGCGCAGGCCTAATTTGTATGCATTACCTGCAAGTCAGCGGCAATTAATGACTTTAATCCTTAGAAAGCTTTTAGCTTCTTCTACGTATGCAATTTCAGGGACCTTAGAAGCTTTAGCCAATAAATTGGATGCGATGCTTAAACAAGAAGACCGAAGAGAATCCACAGAGGACATTATAGACGATTATGAGAATTATGATGATATTGTTGATGAATGGGAGGATGAGGAAGAAGCAGAGACTGGATTGGAAAAATCATCGGATCCGGAAAAGATAGAAGCAATCCGGGCAGAACGGAACTTATTAGTCGAATTCTGCAAATTGGCAAAAGCAATCACCATTAACTCCAAGGGGCAAGTCCTATTAACTGCTTTGGAAAAAGGATTTGCCTTGGCTGAAGAAAAAGGGGCCAGCAGAAAGGCGATTATTTTTACCGAGTCCCGAAGAACTCAGGATTATTTGAAAACCATATTAGAACAGGCTGGCTATAAAGGAAAGATTGTCTTGTTCAATGGAACCAATACCGATCCAGAATCACAAGAAATCTATAAAAAATGGTTGGAAAAGAATATAGGAACAGAAAAGGTCACTGGTTCGAAAACAGCAGATATGAGGTCGGCGTTGGTTGAATATTTCCGGAACGAAGCAACGATAATGATTGCGACAGAAGCGGCTGCTGAAGGAATTAATTTGCAATTTTGCTCCTTGGTTGTCAACTATGATTTACCGTGGAATCCGCAACGGATTGAGCAGCGAATCGGTAGATGTCACCGGTATGGACAGAAGCATGATGTTGTCGTTGTAAACTTTCTAAATATAAAAAATGCCGCTGATAAACGGGTTTATGAGCTCCTTGACCAAAAATTCAAGCTTTTCAGTGGCGTTTTTGGCGCAAGTGATGAGGTGTTGGGGAGTATAGAATCGGGAGTGGATTTTGAAAAAAGAATTGCCCGCATCTACCAGGAATGCCGGACGGAAGAAGAGATTCAGGCCTCCTTTGATGCTCTACAAAAGGAGTTGGAGGCGCAGATCGATGAAGAAATGATGCGTACGAGACAGAAATTACTGGAGAATTTTGATGAGGAAGTCACTGAAAAGTTACGGGTGAATCTAAAAGCCAGCCGAGATTATCGCTCAAAATATGAAGAATTATTATGGGGGATAACCAGCTTTTTCTTAAAAAATAAAGCGGATGTTGACCCGGACAAGCATGAGTTTTATTTGAGAGAAAACCCCTTTCCGCAAGAGGAAATCGAAACTGGACGCTATGTTTTGGGGAGGGACATAGATAAAGCCTTTTCCTACAGAATCGGCCATCCACTTGCCCAAAATATAATCAGCTTCTATAAAGAACAGCAACTTACTACAGGCGAATTAATCTTTTACTACACACAAGCTCAAAAAAAGATTAGCATTCTTGAAGAGTTAATTGGAGAGTCTGGTTGGCTGACAGTGGTTAAATTAACCATCTCTTCTTTTGAAACAGAGGATTATCTACTCTTTGGTGGAGTGACGGACGATGGTAATGAGCTTGATCCGGAGCAGGCAAGGCGTTTTTTCTCATTACCTGCTGTACTGCGGGAACCTGTAATCTATCTTCCCCACGAAAAAAAGTTGGAATTGGCTTCGATTATTAATAGGCAAAAGCTGGTTATTCTTGAGAAAAACATGGAGCGGAACGCCAATTATTTTGATCAAGAGATCGAAAAATTAGATAAATGGGCGGAAGATCGGAAAAACAGTTTGGAGATTAAATTAAAAGACTTGGACCGAATGATCAAAGAAAGAAAAGCTGAAGCAAAGAAGATACTGAAGTTGGAAGAAAAGATAGCTGTCCACAGGGAGATAAAAGAGATGGAGAAAAGAAGGAATACCCTTCGTTATAATCTTTATCAAGAGCAAGACCGGGTAGATGAGGAGAAAGAAATACTAATCAATGAAATTGAATCCCGTTTACAGCAGAACACCGAAGAGAAAGAGTTATTCACCATTCGATGGAGTATCGTCTAAATTGGAATAGGTAAACTTAACTACTGAATTTAATCAGCAAATAAAAAAGCAAAAGGTGATATTATGGGAAACAAATTAGAACTAACCTGGATTGGGAAAGAACATCAACCAAAACTGGAACCCCGGATTCTCATTGAAGATCCCGCTAAATCATATGGGGATAAAAATAGTGAGAATATGTTGATCTTCGGCGATAACCTCTTGGCTTTGAAAGCATTGGAACAAGATTTTGCCGGGAAGATTAAGTGTATCTATATCGATCCGCCGTATAATACAGGGAATGCCTTTGAACATTATGATGATAATCTTGAACATTCGATTTGGCTAAATTTAATGAAGCCTCGGCTGGAATTACTCCATCGGTTGTTACGAGATGATGGCTCGCTCTGGATTTCAATTGATGACGACGAATGCCATTATTTAAAGGTACTCTGTGATGAAATTTTTGGCAGAAGGAATTTTGTTGCCAATGTGATTTGGGAAAAGAAGTTTTCCCCGCAAAATGACGCCAAATGGCTTTCCGATAGTCACGATCACATATTAGTCTATGCAAAAAACAAGGAGATTTGGAGGCCAAATCTTTTACCGCGTACTCCTGAAATGGACGCAAGATATAAAAATCCTGACAATGATCCAAGGGGGCCTTGGACTTCTTCGGATTTAACAGCTCAAGAACCATTTGAGTATGGTCTATATGAAATAACAGGGCCAACAGGGATTAAATTTAGTCCAGGTAACAATAGACATTGGATATATGGTAAAGACAAAATGAAGGAGCTTATTGAAGATAATCGAATTTGGTTTGGCAAAACCGGAAGAAACAAACCGCGATTAAAAAAATTTTTATCCGAAGTTCAATCTGGAGTCGTCTCCAAAACAATTTGGAAAAGAGAAGAAGTCGGCGATAACCAAGAAGCTAAACGGGAAGTAAAAGTATTCAATAATGAGGATGTCTTTCAAACCCCGAAACCGGAACGCTTAATCGAACGGATCTTAACTCTTGCTTCCAATAAAAACGACTGGGTGCTCGATTCCTTCCTTGGTTCTGGTACCACCGCAGCCGTAGCCCACAAAATGGGGCGGAAGTGGATTGGTGTTGAGTTAGGAGAACACTGTTACACCCATTGTCTTCCCCGTCTTAAAGCGGTGGTTGACGGTACGGACCAGGGAGGGATCTCCAAGGCCGTCAATTGGAAGGGAGGCGGGGGGTTTAGGTATTATTACCTAGCGCCGAGTCTGCTTAATCAGGATCAGTACGGGAATTGGGTGATCAGTAAGGAATATAACCCGCAAATGTTGGCGGCGGCGATGGCAAAACACGAAGGTTTTCGTTATGCGCCTGATGAAAATTGTTATTGGAAACAAGGTCGTTCCACTGAAAAAGACTTTATCTTTACGACGACTAATCTTGTTACCGTCGAATTTATCGATGCTATTCATGAAGAGATGCTGCCCGACGAAAGTCTGTTAATCTGTTGTAAGGCTTTTCAGGAAGCTTGTATCGACCGGTATCCAAATATTACCGTTAAAAAGATCCCGAACATGCTTCTAGGACGTTGCGAGTTCGGAAAGGCAGACTACAGTTTGAACATTGTAAATGTTCCTATAGAAGAGGAAGAATTTTCTGCTGAGCAGGAACTGGAATTGGATGAACCGGCTCTGGATGATCATAATGAGTTTTCGGAAGAAGATCAACTAAGTCTTTTTGGTGAGGAGGTAGAAGATGAACCGGATTGCCAATAATATAAAGAACCGTCTGAGTTTAAGGCCTCCACAGGCGGAGAGTTTAGAAATTCTTTGTAAACTCGGGGACGTTTTATCATTGAAAAAGAATCCCGATTTGGAGAAGGAGCTACGTAAAGTTAATGAGCTCTACCCAACTTGCCGGGATTTTGAACGGAATTTCCCCAACCTATGTTTTGCTTTGGCGACCGGTGTCGGCAAAACAAGATTGATGGGGGCTTTTATTGCTTATTTATATTTAGCCAAAGGAATCAAAAATTTCTTTGTGCTGGCACCAAATCTCACGGTTTATAACAAGCTAATTGCTGATTTTAGCAATATTAATAGCCCGAAATATGTATTTCAGGGAATCGGGGAGCTTGCTACCCAAGCACCGTATATAATTACGGGCGATAATTATGATCACCGGCGATTGGCTAGTCATATGTTCCCCTTTATAGTTAATATATTTAATATTTCTAAAATAAACGCAGAAACCAGAGGGGGAAGGGCTCCAAAAATTAAGCGGCTATCAGAAGTTTTAGGTGAGTCCTATTTTAACTACTTAGCCAATTTGGATGATTTGGTTCTCTTGATGGACGAATCCCATCATTACCGGGCGGATCGGGGAATGGAGGTAATAAACGAGCTAAATCCCATTTTGGGTTTGGAACTAACAGCCACGCCGCAGGTAGAACGAAGCGGAGGCGCTGTAAAGTTTAAAAATGTTGTTTACGAATACTCGCTAGCGCGGGCGATCAGGGATGGTTTTGTTAAGGAACCGGCGGTTGCCACCCGTAAAGACTTCGATCCCAGTCATTATTCGGTCGAGGAATTAGACCGGCTCAAGCTGGAAGATGGGATCCGAATTCATGAGGACACCAAAGTGGCTTTGGAGATTTACGCCCGGGATGCAAAGGTCAAACCGGTCAAACCATTTGTGTTAGTTGTGGCGAAGGATACCGGGCATGCTGCTAAGCTAAGGGAACTAATCGCCTCCAATTCATTTTTTAACGGACAATATGCTGATAAGGTGATGGAGATCCATTCGAATCAGACCGGAGCGGAACGAGATGAGAATATTGCTCAATTATTATCCCTAGAGAGTCCGGATAATAATATTGAAATTGTTATTCATGTAAATATGTTAAAGGAAGGTTGGGATGTTACCAATCTTTACACCATAATTCCCTTGCGTACGGCGGCTTCTTTAACTCTACGGGAACAGACCATCGGCCGGGGATTGCGACTGCCCTACGGGAAACGGACCGGTGTTGATAAGGTCGATAAGTTAACAATTGTAGCCCATGATAAGTTTCAAGAGATTGTTGATGAAGCCAATAAGCCGGATTCTATTATTAGGTTGGAAAACATTATTGAACTTGACCCGGATGATCTTTCCCAATCTAAGGAAGTAATCTCTTCTCATTCCCGATTGGAAGAAACGATTTCAGTTGAAAGAGATAGGATCGAAAACAGTAATTTAAACCAGGATGAAAAACAGTCAGCCCTTTTCGCATTAGAAGCGAAAAACCAGATCATTCAAACCATACCCGAACTGAATAAAGAAGTTAAGAGGTTTCATGATTTAAATTCGGAAGAGATTAAGAAGATCGTTCTGGAAAAAGTAGAAGAGCGAATAAATCAGAATCCGCAACAGAGTTTATTTAAAGAACAAATCTTACATGAAGCTCAAAAGCAATATACTTTCACTCTAAAAGAATATGCACAGAATTTTATCGAAATTCCGAGGGTTGTTATTCAACAAAGTGACGAAGTAAAATCCGGATTCCATTGGTTTGATCTTGAAGTCAAGAACTTAAATTATCAACCGGTTTCAGAGGAGATTTTAATTAAAAAGCTGCGTGAACAAGAAAACAGTACGGATGTTATCTCTGGTAAGACGGGAAGAATTGATGATTCACTAGAAAACATAATCGTTAATGAGATAATAAATTTTCCGGAAATTGATTATGATGACCTCCGGGAGCTTTTGTTTCATCTAGTGAAACAGGCTATCGATAAATTTCAGAGTTATTTGACGGAAGATGAGATGTATAATGTGGTTCAGTACCATAAAAAGGAGATCAGCACTTTTATTTATCGCCAGATGATAGACCATTTCTATTGCGAACCGGCTGAATATAAAAAACCCATTGTTTATCCGTTTGCCGGGATCAAAGAACATAACTACTCTAAAATCCTTTTAGATAAACTTTATCATTACTCAGAAACCATCACCCCAACCAGCGCTATTCCCAGTAAGGTTTTTATCGGCTTTAAAAAGGCATATCACAGTAAATATAAGTTTGATTCAAAGACGGAAAAAGATTTTGCCAATATCCTTGAAAACGATTCATCAGTATTAAAATGGTTACGTCCAGCTAAAGGTCAGTTTTCGATTTATTGGCAACGAAACACCCAGCAGTACACCCCCGATTTTGTAGTTGAAACAGCTGACACCATTTATATGGTGGAGACAAAGAAAGAGGGAGAAATCGAGTCCTCTGATGTTCAAGAAAAAACAAAAGCAGCCTTATTGTACTGTGAAACCGTGACTGAATACAACACAGCCAATCAAGGTAAACCGTGGAAATATGTTTTAATCCCCCATACTGCTGTATTCGCAAATATGAGTTTTGATACTTTGATGAAGAGGTTTGAGGTAAGCGAGATTTAAGGGATAAACGTTAACAAAATTAAGGAGGGTGAGCATTTGATGGCTGAACGCGTTCTTAGTGCATGGGAAAAACGGCGAAATGAAAGGATAAATGAGTTTGTTTCGGGTTGGACATGGGAACGCGTTATTAGGAATTGGAGAAAAGGGCTTGAAAATTATACTATTTCCCTTAATCCACTTTTTACAGAAATATGTGTTTACGATCCTAAATATCCAACTGGCCGTGAAGTAGAATTATCATGGTGGCCAACTAATTTAATTCGTGAGTTACAATTGAATTTACAACGTCATCTTGACCGTCACCCCGGTACTATAGGGCCTATTCATTATTTCGAGATGAGACAAGGTGAACTAGAAACTTTAAATTATCTTTGGAGAATGAAAGATGACATCGGAAAAGTGGCGGCCATTTTTATTATGGCCTCTCTTTTTACTCGCTTATATAGTAGCCGGAGAAATTATCCACATGAGGAATGGCCTAATTATTTTTGTGTCGAAAAACTTTATGAATGGGCATATGAAAGCTGTTTTGGATATGAAAATGGTTACGGCTGGTATCATTCTTGCACTCAAGTTTTGCCGATAATTAGCAATGATTATTACTATAGTTTTAAAACAATGGGATCTTTAATACGTTATCTTGTCGAAGAACATGCTTTATTATTGATTAAGTGTAGACCAGTTTCAATCAATTTCACTTCAACTAAGGATCCGTTTATAGAAAAGGCATTAAATGAAGAATACGAAGCTGAACGACTTCAGTATAAAAAATGGGAAGAAGAAAATGCCCGGAGAAAACTTGAGGAAAAGCGACGGAAAGCAGAACATCCGAAGTGGGGTCAATGGGGTAAAATTACTACTGCAGAATTACAACATTTGGTATGGAGTAAGCCGACAGTGGAATTAGCTAGGGAATTTGGAGTCTCCGATGTTGCTATCGCGAAAAAGTGCAAAGCAGCTGGAATACCAAAACCACCACCGGGCTTTTGGGCGAAAGTGAAAGCGGGGAAAATACCTCATCCGCAAGGGAAACCACCAGAAGAATAAAGGAAATGGAGGGTCTTGAATGAAAGAACCTTTCTTTATCATGAGGAATAACCATAGTGAAAATTGTGGTACTCCCCCAACCATAACAAATGAAACAGCAAACAAATACTACGGCTATTTTGAGAATGAGTTTGGCGAACAGTGGGTATTTGTGTATGACCGAGTGACTAAAAAAGCGGTGCTATATGGCGGTGATGTTGAATGGGGAAACGAATATCAGGTTAAGGATGGCCGTGTTCAGGGGTTAATATTGGATCAAACCGAGTTAAATTGGTTAAACGCATGCTGGAGAGCGGCGACGGCTTTTAGCAGTTAGGACAATTTAATAAGGGGGATAATTATGAGTAATTACACTGGAGCTAGGTTTTTTAAGTGTGATTTACATATGCATTCTCCGATGGATAGAAGCTGGCGTGAAGAATCAACTAAGATAAAACCAGGTGATTTAGAGGAAAGAATTAGAGAGGTTGCTCGAGATTATTTAAGGCGGTGCCATGAAGTTGGTTTGGAAGTAATTGCAATTACTGATCACAATTTTGCTGTGTCGCCTGATAAATCTTTCATTAGGTGGTTATGGGAAGAAAATGAGTTGGTTGCTAGGGAGATGGGAAGGGATCCACTTATTATTTTCCCCGGCTTTGAAATCGAGGCTGATGTGGGAACAGGTCATCATGTAGTTTGTATATTGCCACCAGACACTCCTTTAAATGTTATTGAAGGAAGAGTAGTTGATTGTGGTATTAAACCAGATAATAGATTTGACCGCCAAGGTAATCCACAGCAATCTACCAAGCGTCTACCTGAAATTTTAGCAGTTATGCAAGGTATTGATAGTTTTACAGGTATTGTCATATGTCCACATCCATTTAACAAGAACGGTCTTCTTTGTGACGAAAGCGCAAAAATGTGGCTACAAGAAGCTGAGTTTAAAAACCCGGACCTTTTATGTATTGAGATTCCAAAGGTAATAGAAGAAATGCCTCTCAGGCTTCAAAAATTAATTATTGGCGGGGATGATTGTTTACCCGAATGGAAAAGAACGAGACCGATCGCGTATGTTATGTCTTCTGATGCCAAGCGAATTCATGCAAGTGAAGACGATAATGTCAATTATATTGGATTTCGCTCTACATGGATTAAGATGAGTCGGCCTTCTATTGAATCCTTACGACAAGCCTTTTTGGATCGAGAATCCCGGATTCGTTTTGGAGAGGAATGCCCAGATCGAAAGTATTCTCATTCAAGGCTAACTAGTGTTGCGGTTAATGGAGCTACTTTCTACAAAGCACATCCTTTATATTTTAGTAAAAATTTAAACTGTATTATAGGTAGCCGCGGGACTGGAAAAAGCACTCTGGTCGATTATATAAGGGTTGCCTTGGACCAACTTAGGGATCAAGAAATACCAAATCAAATCAAAGAGGATATAGAGAAGCGTATAAATGATACTTTGGCTGAAGGTAGTAAAATAGAGATCGATTTCGAAAAAGATGGAGTTCCCTTTAGAATAGAATATCTACACGATTCTAAAAATCCAAGCCGGAGGATTACTAATCTTAATAGTGGAGAATCTGATCCTAATTGGGAAATAAGGTCTCTTTTTAATATAAAAATTCTTTCCCAGCGACAAATCGACTATAGTGTTGATGACAAGAACCCCCGAATTTTGCGTGGGCTGTTGGATGGTTTTATAAAAGAACAACTAAATGAGCTTGAACAAAGAATCCTAGAAAAAGGGGCTGAGATTAAACAGTTAGAAATCAGATTATCCACACTAAAAGAAAAGCAAAAACTGAAGGCAGGCATTGAAACGGAAAAATCAAGGCTTGAAGCAACATTAAGTTTATTGGACAGACTAAGAGAGCCACTGGAGAAATGGCAGGGAATTTGTAAAGAAAAAGCTTTTTTGGAGGCTTTATTTCAAGAAAGTGAATCTATTATCAACACTATTACTGCCATGTTAACGGAGGTGGCGGAGACTGATCTGGTTACATTACAGAAACCGAAGGACACACCGAATAAATGGATTATTGATAAAGCAAGTAATCTATCGAAAAGCGCATACAAACTTTTGGTTAACAATATTGAAAATGCAGTGGAAGCCTTTCGTTATCGTATGACTGACGATAGTTCTTCATTGAAAAAATTATATTACGAAAAATGGAACCCTATATTTGAAGACGAGGAAAATGAATTTAAGACAATTAAAGAAGAACTGGAGAATAAAGGAGACAACCCAGATTTGTATCTTGAATATAAAAAACAATTAGAGGAGGCAACCAAAAAGCTAAATGATTTGGCTAGGGAAGCTGAGATAATTAAAGCTATGGAAGGAGAACGAAATAAATTACTCAGTGAATTGCGCGAGTTTTGGAAAGAGGAAACAAAAGTACGTAAGGAAAAAGCGGAAGAACTAATGGCAAGCCTCCGGATTAAAGAAGATGGTAAGCCGCTTGTGGAAATAGATGTTTTCCACCAACGAGAAATGAAAAGCATTTTGGAGATAATGTCCGATTTAATAAAAGATAAACGGCGTTTAAAGGATGAAGACATCAGTTTACTATTGCAAGGATGTTTAAAAGTCTACTGTGATAAGAGTATAGAAGATAATGAGCAAACTTTTCCAGAATTTCTCTTTGAACAAATGAGATTAGGAAAGGAATCAGAAATTTTACAGAAATTTCTTGATAGACGTTTGGATGCTTTTTTAGAAACCTTTACTGAACCGGTTATACGAGAGTTGGAGCTTCAACGGATCCCTGATTTGGTGGAGTATAAAGTTTATCGCCAAGACGGGAGTTTAGCGGGATCAATTGATAAAGTCTCAGTGGGGCAAAGAGGTTTGGCTTTTTTGAATTTGCTATTAGCCTCTGGTAATGAGCCGATTATTATAGATACACCTGAAGAAGGTCTAGACAACGAGGGCGTATATCAGGAATTAGTGCCAATATTTCGTAGAGAAAAAGAAAAACGCCAAATTATTGTCGTAACCCATAATGCAAATATTCCCGTAAATGCTGATGCTGAGTTAATTGTTGCGTTAGAAGCTGTAGGTAGCGCAGATAGCAATTTGTTGGGAGAATGGTTGGAGGAATCAGGGATTGAAGCAAATGAAGGACAATTGAAACATTTAAATAATTTGATTGGAGTACAAAACTGGGAAATTGCTGTGGCAGATTATTACAATAAATTGGACAATAGTATGCTGCGGAGAAAAAGCGATGATAAGATTAAAGACTTAATTAGATTGATTCAGGAAAACCGGCAAGTTGAAGGGAAAATCCGAAGAAGACAAGAATCTCCCGAGAAACCATTAGAATACTGTAATGGTGCTTTAGATTGTCGGGTTGTTAAGATTGCGGTACAAGATATAATGGAAGGTTCTGAAATGGCTTTTACGAAGAGGAAAGAAAAATACGGATTTTGAATTAAGGAGGCAAGAAACATTATGGAAACTTTTGACTCCACCAAAAGAAGCTTGTTTGAAATATTGAAAGATGTACATAACGGCAAAATACAATTGCCGGATTTCCAGAGGGGTTGGGTCTGGGATGACAACCGGATTAAAGGGATTCTTGCCAGTGTGGCCAAGTCATTTCCGATAGGTGCTATCATGTTATTGGAAACCGGGAATGAAAACGTCCGGTTTAAAACGAAGCCGGTGGAAGGAGTTAAGCTTAGCACTGAGGTAAAACCGGAACTTTTAATCCTTGACGGCCAACAACGCATAACTTCCTTATATCAAACAATTATTACCAACGAGATTGTTACTACTAGGAACGAAAAAAACTATGAGATTAAACGTTGGTATTATATCGATATGGTTAAGGCCATGGATAGTAACTACGATTTAGAAGAAGCGATTATTTCCCTTAACGAAAAGAAGCAAATCACCGAGGATTTTGGCCGAAACATAGTTCTTGACTTATCCCAAAAAGAATATGAGTATGAAAACTTAATGTACCCGGTCTGTATGATTGATGATTATAGCACATGGAGAAAGGGCTTTAATAAATACTGGGAATATTGCGGTGAAAAATTAGAATTCTGGGATGAATTTGAAAGTAAGATTATCAAAAACTTTAGCCAGTATATGGTTCCAGTAATCATTCTTAAAAAAGAGAACCCAAAAGAAGCCGTATGTCAGGTATTCGAAAAAGTGAATACTGGCGGAGTTTCCCTTAATGCCTTTGAATTGCTGACTGCTACTTTTGCTGCCGATGACTTTGATTTAAAACAGGATTGGGAGGAGATCAAGTCAAAGTTTAAAGACTATAAGCTACTTGCCAATGTCAGTAATACCGATCTTATCCAGGCGATCACTCTGCTGGCGACTTACTATAATCGAAAAAATAAAGAGCAAGAGAATGTACCCGAAGATGAATTACCAGCGATTACATGTAAACGTAAGGATATGCTCAGTTTATCACTCCAGGATTACAAAAAATACAGAGATCCCATTGTCTGGGGTTTTATAAAAGTTTCGAAGATTCTTTTGGAACATCATATTTTTACCGCTCGCGATTTACCGTATAATGCTCAGTTAATCCCGATGGCGGCGATTTTAGCCGTCCTAGGTGACCGGATTGATAATGTGGGTTATAAAAAGAAATTAATGCAGTGGTTCTGGTGTGGAGTTTTTGGGGAACTTTATGGTTCGGCTAATGAAACGCGCTACGCTCTCGATTTGCCACAGGTTGTTGAATGGATCCTAAACAACGGCCCTGAACCAAAAACAATCTATGATGCTAATTTTTCTCCATCGCGGTTACATACATTAAGGACAAGAAATAGTGCCGCCTATAAAGGGGTATATGCTCTATTAATGGATGATAATACGAAAGACTGGTTGTCTGCCACCGGTATAGATTTCAGTACCTATTTTTCCGAGTCAATCGATATTCATCATATTTTCCCGGTCTCCTGGTGTGAAAAGAATGGGATCAACAGGAATGATTATAATTGTATTATAAACAAAACTCCTTTGTCGAGTTGAGTCCGTATAATTGTGTAAAATTGGTTTCCCCATGAAATAAAAGAAGCCATTTCTTGTGTCCCTCGGTTAGAATGAAGTTGCAACCATAACATCCTAGAGAGGAGACATCA
>Ga0209608_1001877_pt1 | contig 16001 bp, 18 predicted proteins | sample AD_UKC130_MetaG_FD_184428 | JGI IMG/M metagenome (GOLD analysis project Ga0209608, IMG submission 184428) | Active sludge microbial communities of municipal wastewater-treating anaerobic digesters from Canada - AD_UKC130_MetaG (SPAdes) (version 2) | ecosystem: Engineered > Bioreactor > Anaerobic... | reverse complement strand
AATATTCACGTATGTTGAACCTTTTGGTGCTGCCTGCACTGCCTCTTGATACGCACGTTTGTTCCAGAGGCCAGTTAAATAACTCTTATACATACCGGATACAATTTCATCCGGAGTCATATTTTTAACGCGCTCTAAAATTTGTTGTTCCCTGGAAATCGGCTGATTTTCTTGAAGCTGAGCCACTTGACTGTCCGCAACAATCTGAGTTGCAGCAGGAGCGAATAATCCAGGAGCACCCATAAAGTATTTCCCGGCTAAATGATCCATCGTGTTAATTTGAGGTTGTCCCTGATATTGATTCACGATTTCAGTATTGACTGGCGCGGATGACGTTTGAGTATTGGTTTGTTGCTTTGCCCTCCGGTTCATCATTTCCAGCACTCTATTACCAGCCGACGAAACACCAGCCATCAACGCACCAGTTCCTACACCGCCAATAAATGACTCCTTCATTTGCTCCGGATCAAATACGCCGCCTTCACCTTTCCACGGCATATCCGGCTTGATGCTTAAATACTTTTTCATGAAACCAGAAGCCGGATCCATAATTAATTCCTGAAGGCCCTCAATACCCATCGATTTAATCCAGGACATAACGCCTTTTTTATCAACCTTGAACCATTCATCAAAGGGTATTTTTTCTGAAGCACCTTCAAGCATAGCCATGACCGTTCCATAGGCTAATTGTTGGAGAGGATTAGCTCCTTCCATTTCGGCTTCTTTAGCATAACTACCAAGAGCAGAAAGCATGAATGGAGTCATCCGCAACGCTTCTTTTCCGACTCCATCTGCGACTCCTTGTGCTAACCCTTGCCCCATCGTACCGGTTATTAGGATATTCGGAACTGGTCTTGCCGCGTTATAAACAAATTTCCCAACCGGATACCTCCAAGCCTGTCCGTGTCCTTTTCCCCTTTATGGTCATAATGCCAACCATATCTATACCTCCGTTCCGGAAAGTTCCGGAAAAGTAATCAGTTTACACAACCAACTGTTTGAGCTTAATATGGATGTAAACACACAATTGAATGTTTTGTTCGATTTAAAGGTAAAATAAAATAATCATTATTTACTGAACGTTTTGTTCGGTTCGATGGTAGCATAAAGTAAGGCATCAACAGTTGTGCCGTATAAATCGGCTAACTTTTTGGCTAACTCTCGACCAGGTTTACGAATATCACGTTCTAGCATCGAGATATAATCCTTTGAAACCTCAACAATTTCAGCCACTTCTTCTTGAGTTAGTCCACTTTTATCTCTATAAAATTTAAGGTTTTTTCCCATACCCATTGAACCACCTCCAATCGAACATTTTCTTCAGTTAACTCCATTATATAGAACCTTTTGTTCGCTATCAATAACTTTCCGAACAATTTGTTCAAAAATATTTATAAAGTCGAACAATATGTTATAATTATCTTGAGGTGTACAAAATGTTCAAATTCCAAGAGAGGTTATCACAACTAAGAAAAGAAAAAAATTGCACCCAAGAAGACTTAGGTGCAATCTTAGGAGTCACGGGTCGAACTGTCGGACATTGGGAAGTCGGTCGAAACGAGCCAGACCAAGAAACTCTGGGGAAAATTGCTGATTATTTTGGCGTTTCAATCGATTATTTGCTTGGAAAAACTGATATTCGGAATCCATATGAAATTATAGCTGCATATTCATCGGGAGGTGATATGTATACCGATCTGCCGCCAGAAGCTATTCGAGAAATTGAATCATTTAAACAATACGTTTATCAAAAGTGGCGCGGTTGGAAACCCGGCGATCCACCAAGATAAGTAACATTTTTGCCGAATCGCACCAACATGAAACCTGCATAATTGCGGGTTTTTGGTTTTTTTAGGGACTTTCGACAATTTTAAGTTACATTCGACATATCTTTTGACACCGGAGGTTCAAATGCCCTATCAACTTTTAAGACTCGCCGATGAAAATGGAATCATAATTGAATACCATAAATTTCAAAATCCACAAATTGAAGCAATGTATATTGCTTTACCGGATTGTCCGCCGGTTATCGGTCTTTCTACAGACCTCTGCACCAATATTGCACATTTCCGAACCGTACTCGCCCACGAATTGGGGCACCATTTTACAACCGCAAAAAGCACCATTGGGACATTTTTACACTACCGCAACCGCATAGAAGCCAGCCGTGAAGAATACCGCGCTATGCGTTGGGCAGCGAATTATCTCATCCCAACTGATCAATTACTTCTTGCACTAAAAAAAGGGTATCAAATTTGGGAATTGGCTGAATATTTTAATGTAGATACTGAATTAGTCAAGCTCAAACTTGAACTAACTAATAATTTAATTTATAAAGAGGTATCGTGATGAAAACCGCAGTTGCATATGTACGCTCCATGGACTTTGAGGGTGTACAAGCTCAAATATCCAAAATAAGAGACTATGCAGCCAAGAACCAGATTGAAATCCGTGGTTTCTATTCTGATCGTACCGGTGCTTTTACTGAGATTTTGAATGTCAAAGAAAATAGACCAGATTATATACTCATAGCCCGTCCAGAAGCACTTTCACGGAACACCTTTGAACTTGCAAAATTAGCCACTGATTTAGCGAAGTACACCCAAATAATTGATGTGAACTCTGGTGAATCAATCATTTCAAAAATATCCAGTCTAATTAATTCAGCTATACATGATTACTCCGCTAATTTACTGAAAAATTAAAGGAGTGAATTTTATGAAAAAGACATCCTTACTAACTCTTTTGATAGTGCTGATCACAGCGATCCCCGCATTATCTCAAGATACTACCGTTCAACTTTTAAATTGTGATTATCGTACTGTTGCTTCTATTGATCCAACTCTTGCAAGAGTAATTTTACATACCAACAATTGCCTAGAAGGAAAAATTGATAACACTCAATTTGGTAAATACGTGGCATCCCTAATCAGGAACCCGCAAAACCTCACTATAAATGCACGTATCATAAACTGTATCTATACCATCTGCGCTCAGTTAGTAACTCCAATATCAGAAGCTGAATATTACTCGTTTCTCCAACAGCACAAAATAGGGACAAGTTTTTGGTCCTCACCGACTCGAATTGGAACAGAATTTAACAACATAATCGATGAATACACGGCTAAACTTTTAACCGAATCCCAAACGGTTGACTTATTAATTGGGTTATTATTAAATCTTAGACAATTTTAAAAAGAGGGATAATATGGCAATACAACACGATTACCCAATCAATGTATTAAGTAATAAATTAGCAGTCGAATATCTCCGCTATAGTAGTCATAACCAGGACGAGGCCAGTATTGCCGCCCAACGCCGGGCCATACATGCCTGGGCACAAAAAAACGGGATTACCATTATACGTGAATATATAGATGAAGCCCGGTCCGCTACCTCAGATGACCGGGAAAATTTTATGCAAATGATTGACGACATCCGGTCTGGCCGGGTTAAAGTTGATTATGTCCTTGTCCATAAACTTGACCGTTTCGCCCGGAATCGATATGATTCGGCAATCTACCGAAAAGAACTTCAAAAAAAAGGCGTCCGGCTAATTGCCGTAACCCAGCCCCTTGACGATTCCCCGGAGTCTATCATTCTCGAAGCCACGTTGGAGGCCATGAACGAATATTTCTCCAGAAATTTGGCTAGAGAAACGATGAAGGGATTAAAGGAAAACGCATACGAGGGCTATCATTGCGGAGGCATCCCACCGCTAGGATATTCACTCGTAGTCGATAAAATCATACCTAAAAATGGCCGCACAAAAGTTTTAAAGCGGTATGTTATTAATGAGAAAGAGGCTGAAATAGTCAGGCTTATTTTCCGGATGAAAGCCGATGGACATGGATATAACGAGATATTGCACGAATTAAAACGGCGCGGAATGAAAACCAGGGCAGGAAAAGATTTTGGAAAGAACAGTCTTTACGATCTACTCAAAAACGAAAAATACACCGGGGTTATGGTTTACAACAAAGGCACGGAGAAAAACCACCGGACACGGAAACCGGAGGAGGAAATTGTTCGGGTGCCTGGTGCCATACCTCAGATTGTGGACGAAATTACGTTTAGAAAGGTGCAGGAGAGCATGAGTAATGTAAGACCTATTGCAGCTCGGTTCCGGGAAACAGGAAATATTTATATACTTACAGGAAAAATCTTTTGCGGTGAATGTGGTGCAGCCATGGTCGGGAACCGCGAAGCAAAAGAAAGCTGGTATTCGTGCAATGCCCGAAAACGAACCGGGGCCTGCAATAACAAAAACATCCGCAAGGACCTGATCGAGAATCTTGTTCTTGATGAACTCGAAAAAATTTTTTCACGGGCAAATACGGAGAAACTAGTGGATATGTTAGTGGACCGGGCAAACAACCAAAAGGCAGAAATTGAAGCCGAGCAAAAAGAACTGCAAAATCAAGTAAAAGAGATTGATAAAAAAATGGACAGGCTTTTCTCCGCTATCGAAACCGGCGCGATGGATGCCAATGTTGCCGGCCCGCGATTGAAAAACCTGTCCAATGAAAAGGACTTATTGACCCTTCGTCTTCGGGAATTGGCCGAAATGAAATCAATGCCGGTCCTCACCCGTGAGCAAATCGAAAACTATGTAAAACAAAATAAGCAGGTCGTAACCGATAGGTCAAACCTGCTTGAATGTAAACGATTAATAGATACTTATATTGTGCGGATAACTGTTGATAACGAAGGTTGGGAAATTAAATCTAAATTCTATTTCGCAGATACGGATAAGCTGGTAGTCCTAACGGGATTCGAACCCGTGTCTCCGCCGTGAGAGGGCGGTGTCCTGGGCCTCTAGACGATAGGACCATGTTATATAGTTTACAGTTTACAGTTGATAGTTGACAGTTGTTGATAAATAACAACTGTTAACCACTGTACACTGTCAACTGACATTTAGAAGTGGCTGGGGGAGAAGGAATCGAACCCTCGCATACAGGGCCAGAACCTGTTGTCCTACCTCTAGACGATCCCCCAACGCGCATATTAAATTATACCGTCTAACCCAAACAGTAGTCAAGAAAAAAATAATAGCAAATCCAGGGCTTTTTACCAGGTTGTCAATAATTTTTTCCCTTCGTTCTTGCCGATTTACCGTTTCTCATTAAACCGTTCCAGTTTCGTCCCAAGCCTCACAATTTCAAGACGTATCTCTTCCCCGCTGCCGTTATTGAGTATCCGCTCACAGTCAAAATCCGGCGTTTCAAACAAGGGATTGATCTTCCGGGCATATTCCAAGGTAACTTCGTTCCCCCGTTGTTTCACCCGTTCTTCGATGAGCTGGTCTTCCGCATCAACCCACACAAACTGGGCAAAAGAAAACCGGTTCAGCAATTCATGGCGTTGCCGATTTTTGAAAAGGCCTTGCGCTACAGCCACCCTCGGGTAAATTTCCAATAACGCGGCGATTCGATCCTTGATAATCTCCGCATACCTGCTTCGCATCTCATCCGTAAAGGTACGCCCCTCCGCAATAGCTGCCCGCATATCATCGGGGAGATCCTGATCCGCATCGTAAAAATAATAATCATAGGTTTCAGCGAAAATTTCAGCAATATAGTTTTTTCCGGCTCCGGTTTTCCCAAAAAAGATCACTAAAGCTTCTTCCATACTCATCAGCTGACCTGTCCGTGTTCTTCATAGCCGCGCACTTCCATGATACGGTTCGCTTCATCCACCAACACGATCCGCGGCCGGTGATCCTCAAGCTCCTCCCTTTCCAGCAATCCATAAGCCATGATGATCACCCGATCCCCGACACAGACCATGCGGGCCGCTGCTCCGTTCAAGCAAATCTCGCCGCTGCCGCGAGGCCCCTTAATCACATAGGTTTCAAACCGGTTTCCGTTATCTACATCCACCACGTGGACCTGTTCATACTCGAAGATGCCAGCGGCCTCCATCAGCTCTTCATCAATGGTAATACTGCCCACATAATGAAGGTTGGCAGCAGTCACCACCGCCCGATGAATTTTCGATTTTAACATCGTTAGGAACATGCCGACCCTTCCTTATACCAGAAATTATCGATCAACCGCGTCTTGCCGATGAAGACCGCCACAGCCACTAAAACCGGCCCATCGATGCGAGATACCGGTTTCAGAGTCTCCCCGTCCACTACCTCGATATAATCAATGGCAGCCAAGGGCTCTGCCGTGATCATTTCCCGGATCAGTTGAATAATCTGCGCAGCATCCCGTTCTCCGCTAAGGATAGCCTGACGGGCGGCTTGAAGACTCCTCGGGATCACCAATGCCGCCTTTCGCTCAACCTCCGACAAATAAGCATTCCGGGAACTCAAGGCCAACCCATCCTGATCCCTGACAGTAGGGCATGGGACAATCTGAATGTTAAAATTCAAATCCTTCGTCATCCGGCGGATAATGGCCAATTGCTGGGCATCTTTCTCCCCGAAATAAGCCTTGTCAGGCAGGACTATATTGAAGAGCTTCGTAACCACCGTGCACACTCCCTGGAAATGGCCAGGGCGTTTTGCACCGCACAACCCATCACCCAGCTCGGAAATATTCACAAAAACCAAGTTTTTGGCAGGATACATTTCGTGAACAGAGGGCGCAAACAACAGATCCACTCCCGCCTTCTCACAGATCTCCCGATCCCGTTCAAAATTTCTCGGATATTTATCAAAATCTTCATTGGGACCAAACTGGGTCGGGTTTACGAAAACGCTCACCACGACGCGATCATTTTCCTGCCGGGCTTTCTTGATTAACGATATATGCCCTTCATGCAGATAGCCCATAGTCGGTACAAAACCAATGGAGTAACCCTGTTTTCGCCATGATTCGGTCATTTCCCGTGTTTCGCGTATCAACTCAGCTACAAACATCCTTTTCATCCTTTCGTTTGAAGGTTTAGGTCAAGCTTATCCCGTTTCCTCAGGAGAACGAATGCTCTTTCCCGGGAAACTCGGCGTTTCGTACCTGAGTCACATATTCCCGGATACCCTGTTGGATCAGTTGTCCAGCTTCAGCAAAGACTTTCACATGTTTCGGCCGGACATCGGAGTAAAGTCCCAACATATCATGGTACACCAGGATTTGGCCGTCGCAACCGGCCCCTGCCCCGATGCCAATGGTCGGCACGGCAACGGATTCCGTAATCCGGGCGGCCAGCTCTTCCGGGATGCACTCCAAAACAACGGCAAAGACTCCCGCATCCTCCAGCCTGCGCGCATCATCGATCAATTGGGCAGCCCCATCCTTGTTTCTCCCTTGGACTTTAAACCCGCCAAAAACATGAATGGACTGCGGCGTTAAACCCAAATGCCCCATCACCGGTATTTGGGCCTTGACGATAGCCCGAACTTGACGAAGGACTCGGGCCCCGCCTTCCAGTTTGACGGCATTAGCCTGGCCTTCCTGGACCAACCGTCCGGCATTGCGCACCGCATCGGAAAGAGAGGCCTGATACGACATAAAGGGCATATCGCCGATGAGTAACGCATTTTTCACCCCGCGGGATACGGCCTTGGTATGATGAATCATATCCTCCATCGTCACCGCCAACGTGTTGGGATAACCCAAACAAACCATACCTAGGGAATCTCCGACTAAAATCCCGTCCACATCACAGGAATCCACCAATTTGGCAGATGCATAGTCGTAAGCAGTCAATAATGCCAACTTGGTTCCTTCTTTTTTGGCTTTTAAAAAAGTGGTTACGCTCTTCGCCATCCAAATCATTCCTCCTTATCACTGGATTCATTTGGTCCGGCTTGATCGGCGCTCCAACGGTAAAGAACAAAAAAAGCCTTCCTGAGACAGAAAGGCTTAATAAACCACCTATTTACCGTCTCGGTCACTCTGATCCAAGCGGATGATGTTCAATTTCCCTCTCGCCTTTTTAAAGTACCGTTCCATAAGGATACAGCCTTCGGCGATAATTTGGGAAAATTTTAGCATACTCATTTAAAAATAACAAGTCGAAATGGGTTAAATCGTTTCATTCAAAATAATGTATATGATGATCCTGTCAGCTGGATTCTAAGACATCAATGGCTGCTTTGATCCGTTTAAGCACCCGTTCTTTGCCTAGAGCTTCCAACATCTCGTACATGCCGGGCGTCGCCGTTTTGCCGGATACAGCAACCCTCAGGGGCATAAACACATCCCCCATTTTCAACCCAAGTTTCTCCGGGACCGGATGTAAAGCGGCTTCCAAGTCGCCAATGGTGAAAGCGGCCGCTTCAAGGGTCTCCAGCAATGCCTTCAAGACTCGGAGGGCTGTCTCTCCATCCAATTTCTTGGGAATTAACATCTCTTTGGCCGGAGCCGGAATATCGTCTTGAAGGAAAAAATCAGTCCAGGCTACCACATCGGTTAACAATTTCAACCGTTCTTGAACCAAAGGCATCAGTTTCACCAAGTATTCGAACTTGTCCGCCGGACAAGGATCCGGAAGTATTCCTTCTTTTTGCAGGAAAGGCAGACACCGCCCGGCTAAGTCTCTCGGTTCCAAGCTGCGAATATACACGCCATTATACCAGTTCAGTTTATCCGTAGCGAAACGGACCGGAGAAGCATTGACCCGATCCAAACTGAACATTTGGATGGCTTCTTCCTTGGAGATGATTTCTTGGTCATTCCCAGGGTTCCAACCTAACAATAAAAGGAAATTGAACAACGCTTCCGGAAGATACCCCAGTTCCCGATACTCTTTCACACTGGTGGCACCATGCCGTTTACTCAGTTTTCCTTTGCCATCGGGCGATAAGAAGAGAGAAAGATGGACAAATTGGGGAGGCTCCCAACCGAAAGCCTGATACAATAAGGCGTGTGTCGGCGTACTGGGAAGCCATTCTTCGCCCCGCAAAACATGGGTCACCTTCATCAAATGATCATCGACGACATTAGCAAAATGATACGTGGGAAAACCGTCGGACTTGATTAAAACCAAATCTTCTAAGAGATTATTTTCAAACTCCAGTTCACCCCGGAGCACATCTTTCACTACGGTTTTTCCGGTGAGCGGCGTTTTAAAACGGATAACTCGTTTCATTCCCTCTTGGGCTTCCGTTGCGCCGTCCCGGCAATGCCGGTCGTAACCCACTTGTTGTTTAGCTGCTTCCTGGGCCTTCCGGACTTCCTGCAACCGTTCGGGAGTGCAATAACAGTAATAGGCTTTTCCTTCGTCGATCAATTGCTGGGCATAGCGATGATAGATCTCCAGCCGTTCCGATTGGAAATAGGGCCCGGCTGCACCGCCAACCTCCGGACCTTCGTCCCATTCCAAACCTAACCAGCGAAGGCTTTCCTGAATATCTTCCAACGAACCGGGAACAAAGCGGTTTCTATCCGTATCCTCGATCCGAAGGAGAAATTGCCCCCCGTGCTTCTTGGCCAACAGCCAGTCATAAATGGCTGTCCGGGCCCCGCCAATATGTAAATACCCCGTCGGACTCGGGGCAAACCGCGTTCGTACGTTCATTTCACTCATCCAATACACTCCTATTGAAACATAAAAATCTTACCGAAAAAGGCACCAACGCCTATCCGCTTTATTATAATACCATAATAGGGAGATAAAGTTAAGATTCATTAGTTTATAGTTGACAGTGCATAGTATAATCCTGGTACGAGGCCCTAGGTACTGGGTTCTGGATTATTAGTTCCCAAGTTGACAGTTCCCAGATGTCCGTTTCGCATTTTAAGTTCTGTGTTTCGCAAAGTTTTAGGGTTTCAAAACTCTGGACCCTGGTTTTGGATTATGAACGGAACCTGCAGTGTTCGACCTAAACCTAGCATCTGCTACCCAGGATCTAGTGCTGACTTCTAATGCTTACTCCTGAATCCTGTCTACTGTCTCCTACCTTTACCTCGACTATGTGCTTGCCGTCTACTGTGAACTGTGCACCTAGCAAATTCACAACCCGGAGAATAAATTAAAAAAATAGGGCTGTTGCCAACCCTATTTTGTGAAATTACTTTTGTTGGGGATTCTGTTGCTTTTTTTGGTTCGCATTTTTTGAGTACTGATTGCTCTGGTAATCCGTTGCGAACTCTTGATCCTGTGCCGGCGTTGTTAGCTCTTTTGCGATCTCCTGGTCGTTGTTTTGCCGCGCGTTTGCCGGATTGGTTTGGTTTTGAGATTTGTTAGCCAAGATTGTCCCTCCTTCCACCATTTCATAGAACTATTATTTCTCGGGACAATCCATTCCATAAATTCTTTATAAGCCAAATCTTCACATTTTTGCCATCAAAACATCATAGACTTTATTTACATTTTGACCTATTCTAGACATAGAGGTGATGTCGCATGATCTGTCCCTGTTGCAGCCGACATCGGCTTTTGCAAGCCGACGGAAAATGGTATTGCCCCCACTGTTTTCAGGTGTTTCATACTCTTCCGCTTTTCGGCTGTCCCCATAAGGCCAAACCCTGTTAACATTCGATCCGGGCTATTTTCAGCCCGGATTTTTATTTTCCAAAATATTCGCAGCCCATGCCTTGATTTCTACAAAATAACGATGACAATCCGTCAAATTTTCCGCTGACGCCGCCTTTTCCATCAAAGCACCCCATTGGGAGAGCTGACTCAAACGCAAGTTCCCGGCAGAACCTTTCATTTTATGGGCCAAATTTCGCACCGTTTCGGTCTGTTGTTCCTCTAAAGCGACCGCCACCTGTTGGATCCAATCCGGAAATAAACGGAAAAAATCGCTGAAGAGCTCTTCCACCATATCTTCATCAAAACCCGAATCTTTTCTGAAGACTTCCTTGGCTTCAGCCACTTGACTCTCTGCCGAACTGGTTTGCTTCTTTAAGGCATAAGCTTCTATCAACGCAAACATGGCTTCAAAATCAATGGGTTTGCTCAAATAATCATCCATACCGGCTTTCAGACACTTTTCCCTGTCGCCTTCCATGGCATGAGCCGTCATCGCCACGATCGGTGTATGCCGGCGGCCGGCTTCCAGGCGCCGGATCTCCGCCGTACTTTCATACCCGTCCATCACCGGCATCTGGCAGTCCATGAAGATCAGATCGTAGGCTTTATCTTGACTGGCCCGAACCGCCTCCCGGCCATTCAAGGCGATATCACAGGAGATACCCTTGGATAAGAGCATTTTCGTCAATATCTTACAGTTCACTTCATTGTCTTCGACCAGCAACACCTTCATGGAGGACAAGTCCACACCCGTCAGAGGCTTCATCGTCTCCAAAGTCGTTTCTGAACTTTGAGAACTCCCCGAACTCGTTACTGAGAACAGCAACTTCTGTAAATCATTCCGACGGATCGGTTTGAGAAGGTACCCGTCAATCCCCTTCACTTTTGCCTTAACAACCGGCGTCACTAAGACCAGTTTCACCCGTTTCATCATAGGTAAAGCTTTCAGCGTCGCCACGAACTGCTCCATTGTCATCCCGGTCATCTGCCAGTCCATAAACACAACCCAATCCGTATTCGGTTTCACATGAGCGATCAACCAGGCAATGGCCTTTTCCCCGTTTTCCAGACCAGTCACCGAAAGACCCGCTTCACCCAGGTAGTCGAGGAGAATGTTCCGCTGCTCTTCTCGAGGATGAATCACCACTGCCCCGATCCGTTGCAACTCATTCGGAGATGCCTTCGTAGCCATTGCTTCCACCGGTAACGGAATTTCAAAGAAAAACTCGGTGCCGACGCCCGGTTGGCTTTCCACGCCGATCTTCCCGTTCATCAATTTCACCAACTCATGGGAGATGGCCAAGCCCAGGCCGGTGCCGCCGTATTTCCGGGTGGTTGAAGGATCCACCTGTTCAAAGGGTTGAAATAAACGCTGCAAATCCGTAGCTGCGATACCGATTCCCGTATCTCGGACCGTAAACCGAATCGTTTGGTTCTTTCCGTCCTCAGCCACTTTAGTCACATCGACAAAGACTTCACCGACTTCGGTGAATTTAATTCCGTTACCGATCAAATTGTACAATACCTGTCCCAACCGAGCCGGATCACCGATCACGTTTTCCGGAACATTCGAATGGATATGGAGATTGAGTTCCAGCCCTTTCTCCAACGCATTGGGCAACAACATGACCACGATCTTTTCAATGGTGGTGCGCAATTCGAAACTGATCTGTTCGATCACCATCTTTCCGGCTTCGATCTTCGAAAAGTCGAGGATGTTGTTGATCAAATACAATAAAACATCTGCCGCTGAGCAAGCTCCGTCCACATAATGGCGCTGCTCTTCAGTTAAAGAACTTTGGCCTAACAACTCAATGAAGCCTTTCAATCCATTCAGCGGCGTCCGAATCTCATGGGACATATTGGCGATAAACCGGCTTTTCAGCCGGTTGGCAGTTTCAGCCTGTTGCCTGGCTTCTTTTAATTCTGCTTCCATGCGAATCCGGTCCGTAATATCGTCGAAACATTCGATCCCGCCGATGACCCGTCCCTGTTCATCCCGGATCAAATCGGCATTTTTGCAAATATGCCGGAGCTCTCCCTGTTTGGTTTCAATTACGGCAATTTTGCCGATAATCGGCTTCGTTATCTCATCCGAAAATAAACTGCAGATCTTTCGACACGGCTCAAAAGCAAATAAACGGCACGGTTTGCCGACCACTTCGGCAGCAGTATAACCGGTGATCTGCTCCGCCCGTTTATTCCAACTGGTTACGATATTATTGGTATCGATGGTGAAAACTCCGTTGGGTATGGTTTTCAGCAACATTTCAGCGTGTTCCGGCCGCAGGCTGAAATTATCGGCAGCCCCTCCCTTACCTTGGGTCTCCCGTTCCTTTTTATTGGTCCTAGCCGCACAATCCATTACCGCATCATCCATAATGTTCCCTCCACCCATAAAACCCGAGACTAAGCATTGCGGCAGATCAGCATCACCGCAGCGTCGTCAATAAAACCATGCCCTTGGCGTTTGGTGAAATAATCGATCATTCTATCCAAAGCCCCGGGGAGATCCTCATCAAAATCACCAGCGTGATCCCGACAATATTCATAAACCAATGGCCAACCGGCAAACCCTTCCGGGCCGCCTTTATCAAAGATTCCGTCGGTATACATCAACAACCGGTCTCCCAGGCCAAAACCCATTTCCAACGTGGGATACTCAGCCTGTTCCGAAACTCCCAATAATAAGCCGGGACTTTCCAACTGATACAAATGTTGCTCTTTCCGATGATAGATCACAGGATAAGGATGTCCCGCATTGGCATAATGAACTTTTTTCCTGTCCACACAAGCTACAAAGGCCGATACCACACTATACCTGGAATTTTGAAAAACATTCAGCAACATCCGGTTCATCGACTCCAATACTGCACCGGGGGTTTCCAATTGCTGAACGGCAGCATTAAACATTACCGTCAACATGGTGGAGATCATCGCTGCTGCGATCCCGTGGCCCCACACATCGGCAATGATGAGCCACACCCGGTGCCCCACCGGCAGGCAATGGAAGAAATCTCCCCCAATATCCTCACAAGGAATATACCTGCCCCATAGCTTGATTCCATTCCATTCCCCCTGCTCAACAATCATCGATTTTTGCAGGGACTCCGCCAACTGCATCTCATCGGTCATATGCTGATGAAAAAGCAGCAATTGCTTTTTCTGTTCATAAAACTCCAGCGCATTTTTCACCTTCAACGGCAAAGTTATTTTGATCTGCTCCGCTGTCAAAGGTTTGGTCAGATAATCCAAAGCTCCCAACGATAACGCCTTTTCAACCAATTCAATCTCACTGAGGGCCGTCACCATAATCACCGGAATATTTTTCAGCTCCGGCCGGGCTTTAATAGCCTCCAGAGTGGCAATTCCATCCATTCCGGGCATCATAATATCCTGCAAGACAACGCTGATCTCGGCTTCACCAAGAATGTTCAAAGCTTCGTATCCATCCGCTGCCTCCACGATCTCAATCCCGGAAAGTTTGGCAGTCAGGGAACTGGCAATAATTTTTCGGTTAATCGGCGAATCATCAACGACCAAAACTTTGGATTTCATAGTTATACCTCGAGACAAATATGAACTTCAATGGAACCCACTGGTGTCTCGAACGTCACGATCAACGTTCGCACGCTGCTCAAGACCAAATAAATATCTTTCCCGACGATCATGGAAGGCGGCGTAATATCCACCTTAACCTGTTCTTCAGCTAAGAGAGAAGCGGCATTTCCGGTAATAACATTAGCCAACTCCGCAATGGCACTTCGGGACATCTCATCGAGTTCGGGAACGGGCATCCCCATCATCATCGCCGAAGCCAATTTTCGGGCCGTTTCTGCCGTAAAGCAATACGCGATATTCCCCCGGAGATCGCCGACGACGCCCACAAAGGCAGTCACATCCCGTTCGATCACCATCTCCTCTTTGAGCATCACAGCGCCTTTCCGGATGTCCGCCACACCAAACTGGCTTAATATGGATTCCACCGCCACCAAAAAAGGATTGATTAATTGTGCGTTCATGATGGCAATCCTCCTTGAAAAGCGATGTTCAGCTTAAAATCTCCATAATCGGTCCGGCCCAAGACAGTCACCGAATCCACCTTGGACGATGCAAGCATCATGTTTTTTCCGGTAACCACCATTGGCGGAGCCAACCGTAGACCCAATCCATATTCATTGTTCAACAATGTATTGGCATCTCCGGCAATGATATTGTTCATCTCCGCGATACAGCCCAACATTAACCTGTCCCGTAATACCGGGTTTTCTTCTCCCATGAGGTTTTTAATGATATGAACCGCCAATTCCGGTTGAAAATCGATCAAAAGCCGCCCCTTAATGGTTCCGGCAAAAGCGATCACCGACGTCACCCCATACGCCAAGATTTCGCCGGATCCTGGCATCGGTTCACTGATTTCCGTCACTTCAATCCCGGTCATTTGCCGAATGATCTGGACGGTGCTTTCAATATACGGCGTAACCAGCCTCGAATCCATCATTTCACTCCTTTTTCCGTAAATCCCTAAATCACTTTAGCGATGGCGCTGATGATCTTATAGTCATCAAAGGGTTTTTTCAGGAAAACTTCCACCCCGGCCTCCAAGGCCTGCGTCATAATCTCATCATCGCCCATAGCTGTCAACATGATGATTTTCGCCTCAGGATACTTGGCTTTAATAGTTTTCACCGCCTCGATCCCATCCATGACCGGCATGGTAATATCCATAAATACCAGATCCGGCCGATGTGTTTCAAACAGTTCCACCCCTTCCCGGCCATTGGTGGCATCGGCACAGACTTCATAACCGTTCCGCTCTAATGTTTTGCGGAGTAAGTTGTGAATCATCGGCGAATCATCCACAATCAAAATTCTTTTCATCTTCCCTCATCCCCTTATATATAGAAAATTTTCAATTCCAACCAGATGTCTCCGGCAACGAACCGACTTAAACTGCACTCCACATGACGTTTGGCATATACTGCTAAATGTTCTCCAGTAACCGCCAGCGGCGACGAAAGTTTGAAACGGTTCCCGGAACCGGTCAGCCGTCCCCGGACTGTTCCGGCAACCATATTTACCAACTCCGAAAGGCCATCCCGAAGATCTTCGATGGTCAACTCCCCACTATCAATTCCGGTCATATTGGTGACAATAGCCGCAACGGAAGGTTGGTCGGCAAGGATCATCAACACAGCCGAGGGATCGCCTTGAAGCACCATCATTCCGCCCATGGTCGCCTCTCCGGTTAAAAAGCTTTCATCCACGGACTCCATGGTGATCCCGGCCATCGTTGCTACAGCATCCTTCAACGCTTCAACAAACATAGTTACCGGCCATTCCAACCTTTGAGCCGGTCCGGTGCTGTTTTCCATCATATCGTCCCCCTGCCCAGACATTCCATGATCTTTTTCGTCAATTCTTCCATTGCAAATGGTTTAATCATATAATGGGCCGCTCCGGCCTTAACTGCTTCCACAATATTTTCTTTTTGACTTTCAGTGGTCACCATCATCACCGGAATTCTTTTCGTTTTCTCATTCTGTTTCAGCCTTTTTAACACTTCA
>Ga0209608_1001872_pt1 | contig 16033 bp, 14 predicted proteins | sample AD_UKC130_MetaG_FD_184428 | JGI IMG/M metagenome (GOLD analysis project Ga0209608, IMG submission 184428) | Active sludge microbial communities of municipal wastewater-treating anaerobic digesters from Canada - AD_UKC130_MetaG (SPAdes) (version 2) | ecosystem: Engineered > Bioreactor > Anaerobic... | reverse complement strand
GGGAACGTAAAGCTTGTGGCCACCTTAAAAGATGAGAATGGGAAGCCCGTATACGGCCGGACTATTTACTGGGAGGTAACCGAGGGAGACCTGGATAAATACTCTACTCCTACTGATTCTTCCGGTAAGGCTGTAGTTTATTACTATGCTCCGGAAGTGGACGAGGTTACCGATGTGAAAATAACTGCCCAGTTTCGAGGAGTAGGTGGACTGGCTCCGGCTTCTTTTGAGGTCTGGGGGACAATAGAGCCTCTACCGGTTGCTCTTACATCTTCCATCTTTTATCTCGACTTTGGTAGCGGCACTCCCCGGGGTAACATAGATAGGCTGCGCTACTCAGGGGATATCGTTCTGGGTTTCTCCTTGAACGATTTGTATGTTTTAGAAATGAAACCTCGAGAAGCGATAGAGTTTGAGTTTAATCCTGGGGGGTCTCCTCGAGAAGGAGCCATTTTCCTCTGGTTGCAAGGAGAGTCAGGAGGAAAAGCCCGGGTTTCCGTAAACGGAAACCGCTTAGCAACTATCAGCGTAGGTCGGGACTTAATAGCTCCGGGCGGAGAAGAGAAAATTATTATCCCTCGAAATGTACTGGTGCGGGGAATCAACCGCCTGCGAATAGAAGCAGATCCCGGTCGGAACATTCGTGTGCAGAAGGTAATTATTGCTTTTTAGCGCTGTTTGAAGATAGCATCAAATAAGCCCTCTCCCCGAGAGGGCTTATTTTTTTCCTCCTATTATAAGACCCCTACACCGGGGCATCCTTCCTCAAGTCAGAGTGCTTTTTCTCCAGCGTGATTTTTGATCTTTTTCTTTTGTCTTTGTCTTTTTGTGTTTTCATCTTTTGGAGGGCTATAGGGGGGCAGCGTTCCTTTATAGTTGGTTCACCCTCACTCTAACCCTCTCCCCGCAAGCTCTCTAAACCGTCCCTCTCACTCCGAGGCTTCTCTTTTTGTCATGTCTGAAATTTAGCGAGGCATCCATTTTTTTAAATACTGTGGACCCCTGATAGAACCATTCAGGGGTGACGACCTCCCTCTCTCGTCATTCCCGAAATCCTTAATCGGGAATCCACTCTTTTTCTTTTGATTTTAAAGACTGTGGACCCCTGATAGAAACACTCAGGGGTGACGAACAAGGGGTGATAGAAGCATTCAGGGGTGACAACTTTCTTTTCTGTCATTCCCGAAATCTTTTATCGGGAATCCAAGTTTTTGCTTTTTCTTTGGTTTTTCAATACTGTGGACCCCGGCTTAAAAATTGCTGGGGTGACGAGGAGGTGGGAATCCAAATATTTTTGCCCTTAAATAATTTAGATTCCTGATAGAACCATTCAGGAATGACAGACGAGGTGTCATTGCGAGCCTCGTAGTTCCGTATGGCGTGGCAATCCCAAGTTTTTTACTCTATCTAATTTGCTTTTTAGTTTTTTGAGGCTCAGAAAAGCGAGATCGCCACGGAGCGCTCTCGCGCTCCTCGCGATGACGGGAAAAGTCACCCTCACCTTAACCCTCTCCCGTCAAGGGAGAGGAAAAAAGTTCAGGAATGAGAACATCCTCTTCTCTTGTTTAGGTTCCTCGTAGAGGCATGCCGGGTGACAAACAAGAAGGGGATTTATAAGGGGGAATTCTTTCCCGCTTATACTGGGAAATCTTTTCTTATCAGTAGTCTTTGCCTTTTAGTTTTTAATCTTACGTCGTAGACTGTCTGTTTTCTCTCCTCCAGTAGGTTTTTTTGTTTTTTCAATGGATTATAAGGGATTGCTTCCCCTTATAATCCCCCTATAACCATGAAAAGATTTGCAAAATACCGTAGCTTAAGACACAAAAGTTGCTCAAGAAGTTTTTCTTACTCGGTGTTTGTGCTATAATTTCCCGTGGAATGGTTTCAGGTGGTTTTACCTTAATAGGGAAGTCCGGTGAAAATCCGGCACGGTCCCGCCACTGTAACCGAGGAGCGAGTTGCTAAGGCCACTGACGAAAGTTGGGAAGGCGCAACGAGTGAAGATTCGGAAGTCAGGAGACCTGCCTGAAATTGTCCCGGCCACTCTTCGTGGAAAGAGGAGGTGGGAAATTTGCTGGATTCCGCCCCAGAAAAGAGGATACTCCCTCTCTTCCCTCCTCCTCCACTATAACAAGTAGGAGGAAACTGTATGTCCAAAAGGAGTAGTGTAGCTAAAAGCAAGACGGTCGTTTTCGTGATGGGATTGTGGTTTTTCGCTTTTACCCTCGCCTGGGGAGCTCAAGCGACAACTATTTGTGATGATGTGGGGAGAGAGGTGGAAATTCCCTTCCCCTGCGAGCGGATTATTTCTCTTTCTCCCAGCAATACGGAAATAGTTTTTGCGCTCTCTCTTGCCGAAAAGCTGGTGGGAGTTACTACCTACTGTAATTATCCGGAAGAAGCACGAGAGAAAGAGAAAGTGGGAACTCTTAATGAGATTAACTTAGAAAAAGTAGTAGAGTTGGAACCGGATTTAGTTTTGGCCAGTTCCTTAACTCCTCCCGAAGTGGTAGGGCGACTGGAAGGCTTGGGAATCACTGTTTTTGTGCTGGATCCTCATAGTATCGATGAAGTAATAGGAGATGTGGAAAAAGTAGGGATAATATCAGGAGCGGAGGATAAAGGACAAGAGTTAAAAGAAGCTATGGAGCAAAAAATCGAGGATATAAAAAGCAAGGTTTCTCATCTTTCTCCAGAGGAGAGACCTACAGTTTTTCACCTCATCTGGCACGAACCGCTGTGGACTGCTGGAAAAGATACCTTCATTAACGAGTTTATTACCCTCGCCGGGGGGCAAAATGTAGTTGCTGACCTATCCGGTTATATCACGGTAGATCTGGAAGAATTTGTTCGCCGCAACCCTGATATCATCACCGTGGTGGAAAATCCAGGAGAGGGGGGAGACCTCTCTTACCAATTTTTGCTCTCCGATGGCCGTTTACGGATGATTAAAGCAATCCAGGACCATAAAGTTTTCCCGGTTGATGGCGATATTGTTTCTCGCTCTGGCCCTCGAGTAGTGGAAGCTCTTTATATGTATGCCTGTATAATCCATCCGGAGATCTTTGGAGAATATGAGTATCAAAAATAAAAAAAGACTCATCTACCCAGGGCTTTTGATCCTGGTTTTAGGGAGTATTTTCTTAGCTCAAGGTTTTGGGGGAGGGAGATATCAGATTTCTGATTCTCTCTCCCTCTTTTCTTCATCTACTCTTTCTCCCTCGGAAAGGATAATATTGTTTGAGATTCGTCTGCCCCGGGTTATTCTCTCTTTTTTAGTGGGAGGAAGTCTTTCCCTGGGGGGAGCGGCGCTACAGGGAGTCTTTCAAAATCCTTTAGTAGATCCTTATGTTCTGGGCATTAGCTCTGGTGCCGCTCTGGGAGCGGTGATTGCTATTTTGAGCGGTGTGTATCTGGGATTTTTCACCATCCCTCTTTTTGCTTTTTCTATGGCTCTTTTTAGTGCTTTTCTGGTTTTTCATCTGGGGAAAGTGGGGAAGAAGTTCCCCCTGGAAGTTTTACTTTTAGCAGGCATAGGGGTGGGATTTTTCTTCTCTGCTCTGGTATCTCTGGGAATGTTTTTAGCCGGAGAAGATCTGCACCAGTTAATTTTCTGGACTATGGGAGGATTCTGGAATAGTAGCTGGCGAGAAGTCAAAATGGTTTTACCTTTTTTGATTGTGGGCCTTCCAGTTTTAGTATCTTTTTCTCGAGAACTTAATGCTTTTCTCCTGGGAGAAAAGGTGGCGGAAAGCCTGGGAGTAGAAGTAGAAAAAGTCAAAAAATGGTTGCTTCTTGTAGTTTCACTTCTTGTGGCTTCCGCTGTTGCAGTGAGTGGAGTTATCGGGTTTGTGGGGCTGGTGGTGCCACATCTGGTTCGCCTTCTGGGGATTAGAGACCACCGTCATCTCCTTCCTTTTTCTTTTCTTTTAGGAGGAGGAGTGCTTCTGTGGGCTGACACTTTAGCTCGTACTATTTTAAACCCCGTGGAATTACCGGTGGGGATCATAACTAATCTTTTAGGAGTTCCTTTTTTCATCTATCTTTTACAAAAGAGGAAGAAAAATCCGTGAAAGAATATCTACAAGCAAAAGACCTTTCTTTTTCTTATTCGAAGAGGAAGGTTTTAGATAAACTTACCTTTAGTGTGAAAGAAGGAGAATTAGTAGGAGTAGCAGGACCCAATGGGGCAGGGAAAAGCACCTTGCTTCATCTCCTGGCTGGCTTGATTACCCCCGGGGGAGGAGAAATTATCATAGGGGGAAAGGAGGCCAGGTTTTTATCTCGGCGGATGTGGTCAAAAAAAGTGGCAGTAGTATTTCAGGAAGTCCCCCAGAATTTAGACCTTACCTCTCAAGAAGTAGTTACTATGGGAAGGTTTCCCCACCTGGGAAGGTGGCAGAGAGAAAGAGAAGTTGATGAGGAGAAGGTCTTCTGGGCTATGAAGATAACCTCCACCACGGTCTTTTCTGATCGGCTGTTTTCGGAGCTCTCAGGAGGAGAAAAACAAAGAGTAATGATTGCCCGCGCTCTGGCTCAAGAGCCAGAATTGCTGCTACTGGATGAGCCTACCAGCCACCTGGATGTTTTACATCAGCTGGAAATTATGGATATTCTTCTTGATCTCAGAGCGGGAGGAGTGGCTATTGTTTCGGTTTTCCATGATCTGAACCTGGTTTCTCAGTTTTGTGATAAGGCGCTTCTCCTGAAAGAAGGGAGAATGCTCTCTTTTGGAAGGGTAGAAGAGGTGATGAGGGCAGAAGAAGTGGAGAAGTTGTTTGGAGTAGAGTTCCTGGAAACCACCCATCCTTTTTCTCTCCGCCCCTTTTTTATGCCTTTGCGTAAAATAAAAAATGAAACGCACCGGGGAAGAATTCACCTCATCTGTGGAGGGGGGAGTGGCTCGCCCTTGATGAGAGAGCTGTTAGAAGCCGGTTTTTCCCTATCTCTGGGGGTCGTTAATCAACTGGATTCTGATGAGGAGCTGGCCCGAAAGCTGGGAATTCCTGTGGTTCAAGAAAAACCTTTCTCTCCTTTTTCTCCTTCTACTATGGAAGAAGCTTACCGGTTAGCTCAAAAAGCTGATTTTATAGTCATTGCCCCCACTTACTGGGGAAGAGGCAACCTTCCCAATTTAGATTTGGCCGAGCGCCTGGTCAGGGAAAACAAGGTGGTATTGATTCTAAAAGAAGCTCTGGACTCCCGATTTGACTATACTGAAGGGGAAGCGCATAAAAAATTAGAAAGAATAATAGAGGAGGGAGGAGAGGTGATAGAAGATCTCTCTACCTATTTTTCTTCCCCCTCTTCTTAAGTTACCATTGCAACAATCCAAGAAGAGATCGCCAATCACGCCTGGATGTATTTCTCTCTCAATAATCTTTGCTTTTTAATTTACGCTGTTAAGGCTCTTTATCGTTTTGCGGCGATAGAAAAAGGAATGGTAATTTTCCAGGGTGTCATAATGATCCTCGCTTTTCTACATGGTGTGACAACCCCGAGTCTTCTCCCTCTTATGGTTGGCTATGGCTCAGAAGATGAGAGACTTATCCTTCATGGACCTGAATGATATAATCTACCGTATGAGCCAGGAAAAAGAACATTTAAAATCAGTTCTCTTGCTTTTTGTTACTGCAGTTCTCTGGAGCTCAGGAGGAGTGCTAATAAAATCAGTTGCATGGCATCCTCTGGCTATAGCCGGGGCACGAAGCGCTATTGCTTCTCTTGTCATTTTGCTCTATCTTGGAAAACCTGAAATAAACTGGTCCTGGCCTCAGATAGCCGGAGCTTTAGCTTACGCTGGAACGGTAATTCTTTTTGTTACTGCTACCAAATTAACCACTGCTGCCAACGCTATTTTACTTCAATATGGCGCCCCGATTTACGTAGTTTTTCTAGGAAAATGGTTTTTGAATGAAGAGGCTTCCCGGGAAGACTGGTGGGCGGTGGTAGCTGTTCTGGGAGGGATGGTTCTTTTTTTCTTTGACCAGCTTCAGTGGGGAAGCTTACTGGGAAATATAATAGCTGTTTTGAGCGGTTGGTCTTTCGCTTTCTTAATCATCTTTATGAGAATGCAAAAAGACTCATCTCCTCTTGAGTCCGTTCTTATAGGTAACATTTTTGCCGCTTTAATTGGCCTGCCTTTTATGTTTGAACACCTTCCTCCTCCGGGAGCCTGGGTAAACCTTATCTTTTTAGGAACAGTTCAGTTAGGCTTATCCTATATTCTTTACTCGATAGCCATAAAAGGAGTAACTGCTCTTGAGGCCAGTCTCATCCCGGTGATTGAGCCAATTCTTAACCCTCTCTGGGTATTTTTAGCCATTGGAGAAAGACCGGGAAAATGGGCGCTGGCAGGAAGCGCAATTATGTTAGCTTCCATAGTTCTTTGGTTTTTAAAAAAGAATCGTGAGGAGGGATCATCTCTTTCTACCCCTTGCTGAAACCCATAAAAAAACTCTTTTGAGCAGACTCTTATTAACTATCCTTTGACCACAGCTCCTCCCTTTTGTTTCTAAATATATATTAAAGTTTACCCCTCTTGACGAAGAGAAAAAGTTGTGCTTTAATAAGCGCCAATAAGAAAAGCGATGATGAGGGAGAGTAGCTTTTTTCCTTCAACTACAGAGAGCCAGGGTAGGTGGAAGCCTGGTGTTGGAGAGAAAGGTGAATGGGCCTCGGAGCAGCTCATCGAAAGGGAATACTCGAGTAGACTGAGACGGTTCTTTCCCGCTAAAGAAAGTAGGTATAGTAGTTTTTGTACCGAAAGAGTGAACGGTTAACGCCGTTAATGAGAGTGGTACCGCGAGTTTAAGCCCTCGTCTCTTGACGAGGGCTTTTTTTTATGGGAGGAAAACATGGAGATAAAACCAGATAGGGAAAAATTTAAAAAGTTGTCGGCTGAGGGTTATGATTTTATTCCCCTTTATGCCGAGCAGCTGGCCGACCGACTTACTCCGGTATCGTTAGTAGACAAATTTCGGGGAGAAACTCCCCTGATTTTACTGGAGAGTGCAGAAAGAGGGGAAAAATGGGGGCGTTATTCTTTTTTAATCCGAGGGGGAGAAGAGGTAAAAATTGAAGACTTTACTAACATTATTTCCCTTCTGGAGAGAGAATTTGCTTCTTACTCCGTTTATCCTGAACCTTCCCTTCCTTTTCTGGGGGGAGCAGTGGGTTTTCTGAGTTATGATGCAGTGAAAACCTGGGAGAAAACTATTTCTCGCCGGAAGATAAGCTATCCATTAGCCTACTGGATAAAAAGCAACCGTTTTCTCTATTTTGACCACCTCAAACATCTTTTGGGAGCAGTATATGTTGCCCGGGGAGGCGAAGAAGAAGATTATAACCAGGGGAAAAAGTGGATAGAAGAAACTTATGAGAGAATAGGTCAATCATCCTCTCCCTCCTCCTTTTTTGCAACTAAAGGAGAGGTGGAGTGTGCTCTTAGTGAGGAAGAATTTAGAGAAAAAGTAGAAAAAGTGAGAGACTTTATCCGGGAAGGACATGCTTCCCAGGTAGTTATTTCCCAGCGCTTTTCTCAAGCTTTTTCTGGCGACCCTTTTATTCCCTATCGTTTTTTGCGCTCGTTGAACCCTTCTCCTTATCTTTTTTATCTGGAGACTGACCAGTTTCAGATGGCTGGATCTTCTCCGGAGATGCTCATAAAAATAGAGAATGGGAAAATTTTCACCAAACCAATTGCTGGAACGAGAAAGAGACTGCCTTCCATTCCTGAGGAAGAAATAATAGGAGACTTACTTAATGACGAGAAAGAAATTGCCGAACATGTGATGCTCTTAGACCTGGGAAGAAGTGATCTGGGGAGAGTATGTGATAGAGGAACAGTACAGGTGGAAAAATTTATGGATATAGAACGCTATTCCCATGTTTTTCATATCGTATCTACTGTTTCTGGTAGGTTAGCCCCTTGCATTTCTCCCTGGAGGGCACTACAGGCATCTTTTCCTGCAGGAACAGTTAGTGGGGCGCCTAAGGTGAGAGCTATGGAGATAATCGAAGAGTTGGAACCTCTCCCCCGGGGGCCTTATGCTGGAGCATTAGGATATGTGAGTTTAAATGGCAACCTCGATACCTGCATCATTATCCGCAGCATCTTTTTCCGGGAAGGAAAAGCGGAAGTTCAGGCGGGGGCAGGGATTGTTTATGATTCTCTCCCTCAGAAAGAATATGAGGAAACACGAAGTAAAGCCGAGGCTTTACTTTTAGCTTTAAATTTAGCCGGAAGGGGGAATGATTAATGATTCTCTTGATTGACAATTACGATTCTTTCACCTATAACCTGGTGCAATATTTAGGAGAGCTAACTGCAGAAGAAATCAAAGTATTCCGTAACGATGAAATTTCTATCTCAGAAGTGGAGCAAATGAAACCGGTAAAGATTGTTATCTCTCCTGGCTCTGGAGAGCCACAGGAGGCGGGAATTAGCAATGAGATAATTTCCTGTTTTCCCTCTATCCCCACTTTAGGGGTGTGTCTTTGGCCATCAGTGTGTTGCCTGGGCTGAAGGGGGAAAGGTAGTAAAAGCCCCTCGACCTTACCACGGGAAAAAGTCTTTAGTTTATCTTTTTCCCTCTCCTCTTTTTCGAGGATTACCTCCCCGGATCTGGGTGGGTAGATATCACTCTCTCATTGTCGAGCGAGAAAGTTTACCACCTTCCTTAGAGGTCATCGCCCAAACAGAAAGTGGAGAAATAATGGCTTTGCAGCATATTTCTCGCCTTCTTTTTGGGGTGCAATTTCACCCTGAATCAGTTCTGACTCCTCAGGGAAAAACAATTTTAAAGAATTTTCTGGAGGTGGGACTCTCATGTTAAAAACCGCTCGAGATTTCTTAGAGTACATAATAGAAGGTAAAAGGCTCACCAGGAAGGATTCCTATTCTCTGATGAGGGGCTTGATGGAAGGAGAGTTTACTTCTTCCCAGATGGGAGCACTCCTATCTTCTCTGCGGATGCGCAAAGAAGATGGAGAAGAAATTTCCGGATTTGCAGAAGCGATGAGAGAAAAAGCAATGAATTTTTCAGTTTCTTCCCTTTCTGTGGCTGATAATTGTGGGACAGGAGGAGATGGACAGGGAACCTTCAACATCTCTACTGCTTCCGCTTTTGTAGCTTTATCTTCCGGGCTAAAAATAGTAAAACACGGTAATCGTTCAGTTTCCAGCCGCTGTGGTAGTGCAGATTTACTGGAAATCCTGGGGATAAAGGTAGATATGGAAAGAGAAAAAATGCAAACTCTTTTTGAAGAAACAGGATTTGCCTTTCTTTATGCACCGCTCTACCATCCTGCTACACGGACAGTGCAAGGAGTGAGAAAAGAACTGGGAATTAGAACCGTTTTCAACCTCTTAGGACCTCTTACCAATCCTTGCCCCATGGATTATAAGCTGGTGGGTGTTTATTCTCCGGAACTTATTGAGCCTGTTGCTTCAACCCTGGCTACTCTTGGGGTGAAAAGAGGTTTGGTAGTGTGGGGAGAGCCAGGTTTAGATGAGATAAGTACCACTGGAGAGAGTAAGTTAGCTTTTGTAGAAGGAGGTAAAATAACTTTTTCCTCTTTTCATCCCGAAGAAGCAGGCTTTCCAGTAAGAAATATAGAGGAGCTAAGAGGAGGAACACCTGCTGAAAACGCCCGGATTTTTGTGAATATTTTGGGAGGAGAAGAAAAAGGAGCACGCAGAGAAGCAGTAGTTTTAAATAGCGCTTTTTTGCTCTGGATAGGAGAAGAAGCTCAAGATTTAGAAGAGGCTATAGAAAAGGTAGAAGAAGCAATCCACTCTGGAAGAGCGCTGCAAACGTTGAAAAGAGTGGTAAAGGTAAGCAGAGCCCTGGAGGGAGAATGATGGAGGGGTTTCTGGAAAAAATAGTAGTAGGAAAGAAAAAGAGGCTTCTGGAAGGGAAGCAATATTCTTCCCGGGAAGTGGTAGATGTATTTAGTGAGCGAGAGAAGAAGAAAAATACTCTTCTCTCCTCCTTGAGGAATTCACCCGAACCTAACATCATAGCTGAGATTAAGAAGGCTTCTCCTTCTCGGGGGGTGTTGATAGAAGGAAGTTTCCTTCCTTTCTTAGAAGAATACGAAGAAGGAGAGGCGGTAGCAATATCAGTGGTGACTGAAGAAGATTATTTTCAAGGGAGTCTGGAGATGTTTCGGGAAGTGAGAAAAATTACCCCTCTTCCTCTTCTCCGTAAAGATTTCGTAATAGAAGAAACCCAGATTTATGAATCAGCGCAAAATGGAGCAGACGCTCTCCTTTTAATTGCTGGTCTTCTTTCCCGGGAACGACTGCAACGCTTTGTTTACCTCTGCACTCTTTTGCATCTCCTCCCCTGGGTGGAAGTCCATGATGAGGAAGATGTAGAAAAAGCACTACAGGCTCACGCTCCTTTAATTGGCATCAACAATCGTAATCTGGCCACTTTTCAGGTTTCTCTTCAAGTTTCAGAGCGACTTTGTCGAAAAATCCCTCCCTCGGTGATAGTGGTGGCAGAAAGTGGAATTAAAAGTAGAAATGATATAAAAAGATTAATGGATAAAGGGATAAACAATTTTTTGATAGGAGAGACCTTGATTACTTCCTGCCACCCAGCTGAGAAATTAAGGGAACTTAGAGGGGGAGTGGAAGTTGCCCCGGGTTAAGGTTTGTGGAGTTAAAGAAAAAAGAGATGTTTTACTTCTGGGTGAATTTCCTATATGGGCCTTAGGCTTTATTTTGGTGGAGGATAGCCCCCGTTTTATTCTTCCCGAGAAAGCGAAAGAGGTAGTTAACTATCTACCTTCTCGGATAATGAAAGTAGGGGTTTTCCAGAATCAAAGCATAGAGGAAGTGAATAAATTACGAGAGTTGTGCAGTTTTGACTTAATACAATTACATGGTGAAGAAAGCCCTGTTTTTTGCGAAAAATTGGGGAAAGGAGTGATTAAAGCTTTTTCTGTGGGAGAAGATTTTGATGTCGCTATGGTAGAAGAATACCTTCCAGTAGTGGATTTCCTGCTTTTCGATAGCAAAAAAGCAGGAAGCGGGATAACTTTCCCCTGGGAGAAAATAAAAGGGATCAGTTTTCCCAAACCAATAATAATCGGAGGAGGCTTAAAAGAGGAAAATATCTGGCAGTGTCTTTCTCTTCTGCATCCTTTTGCCTTGGACTTGAATAGCGGAGTGGAAATTTACCCCGGGAAAAAGGATCCTGAAAAAGTAAAAAGAATTTTAGAAAAGATAGGAGGAAAATAAAATGGAAAAGGCAGGATTTTTTGGAGAATTTGGGGGGAAGTTCGTTCCCGAAATTTTAATTCACCCCTTAGAGGAGTTAGAGGAAGCTTACGAATATTACCGAAAGGATGAAAAATTCCAGGAGGAATTAAATTATTACCTGAAAAATTATGCTGGAAGGCCTACTCCTCTTTACCTGGCAGAGCGCTTAACCGAATCCTGGAAAGGAGCGCGGGTTTATTTGAAAAGAGAAGACTTAAACCATACTGGCTCTCATAAAATAAACAATACTCTGGGCCAGGCATTACTGGCTAAAAAAATGGGTAAAAAGAGAATTATTGCCGAAACCGGAGCGGGACAACACGGAGTGGCTACAGCTACCGTTGCCGCTCTTTTGGGCTTGGAATGTCAGGTGTATATGGGAGCAAAGGACGTAGAAAGACAAAAACTCAACGCCTTTCGTATGAAGATTTTGGGAGCAGAGGTGATTCCAGTTTATAGTGGAAGTCAGACCTTGAAAGATGCCATAAACGAAGCTATGAGAGACTGGGTAAGAAGCTTAGATACTACTCACTATGTTATTGGCTCTGTTGTAGGACCTCATCCTTATCCTCAAATGGTGCGTGATTTTCAATCGGTAATTGGTAGAGAAACTAAAAAGCAGATAGTAGAAAAAGAAGGGAGACTCCCCGACTATGCTTTAGCTTGTGTGGGGGGAGGAAGCAATGCTATGGGAATGTTTTATGAATTTTTTCCCGATAATGTAGCTCTCATAGGTGTAGAAGCAGGAGGACGGGGAATAGAGACCGGAAAACATGCTGCCAGTATTGGAGGAGGAAGAAAGGGAATTCTTCATGGAAGCTTGAGCTATGTATTACAGGATGAGTTTGGGCAGATTCAAGAAACTCACTCCGTATCTGCTGGTCTTGACTACCCCGGGGTGGGGCCAGAGCATAGCTATCTTTTCTCTTCCGGTCGAGCCCAGTATGTATCAGTTACTGATGAAGAAGCCCTGCAGGCCTTTTTAGAACTTTCTAAAAAAGAGGGAATTATACCGGCTCTGGAGAGCGCCCATGCGGTAGCTTATGCTTCTAAAATAGCACCTCATCTTCCGGGGAAAGTTATGGTGATATGTCTCTCTGGGCGAGGAGACAAAGATGTAGAAGAGGTTCTACGCTACTTAGAGGAGGAAAAGAGAAATGGCTGACATATTAAAAGAAAAATTAGAAGAGAGAAGGAAAAAGGGGAAGCTTCTCATTCCTTATCTTACTTTTGGTTATCCTGATATTCCTACTTTTCTGGATTTGATACAAATTTGCGAAGAAGAAGGAGTGGATGCGCTGGAAGTGGGTATTCCTCACTCTGACCCTGTTGCCGATGGCCCTGTAATTCAAACTACTTCTCAGAGAGCCTTAGAGAAAGGAGTTACCCCTCCTCTGGTTGTGGAAACTTTGCGAAAAGAAAGAACTGCCTTACCTTTGATAGCTATGACTTATGGCAACATCGTTTACCAGTATGGATTTTCCCGCTTTGCTCAAGATTTTAAAGATGCCGGGTTTTCAGGGTTAATCATTGCTGATTTTCCCTGGGAGGCACGACATTTTGAAAAAGAAATGGAAGGATACTTATCCCGGGTACTACTTGCTTCTGTTACTTCTTCCCCGGCGAGGATAAAACAGATTGCCAGAGAGAGCGAGGGTTTTGTTTATCTGGTTTCCGGTAAAGGTACGACCGGTCAGGTGGAGATGGAGGAAGAGCGCCTGCGGGAAGTAGTAGAGCTTATAAAAGAAGTATCTTCTTCTTTAGTGCTTATCGGTTTTGGAGTGAACTCACCAGAAAAAGCTCAAAAATTGGCTCAAATCGCTGATGGGGTAATAATAGGCTCTGCTCTTTTGCAGGTCATTATTCAAGAAGAAAGAAGTCCCCAACGAGGATTTCGCCGTCTTCTTTCTTCTTATTGCCAGGCTCTTGATAAGACATCATAAAAACCTTTTTTTCTCTATTGACAAATTCAAAAAGAGATGATAATCTATGATTGCCATCGGTTCTGAGGGATTAAGCCGGAGGGTGGGGGAAAGAGCTTCTGTTTGAAAGATAAGAAGCTCAAAGCTTTCGAGCGGAAGTCCATCCTGAAATTTCTCGCTAAATGCGAGAAAGCAAAGGCTAAGGTCTGTTAGAACCGGTGGCTTTTTTTATATCTTTTCTTATAATTATCGAAAGCCCTCTTTTTAGGTAGATTGTGGTGTTCTTTGGTAAGTAAAGGGTATCCTTAACTGGTAGGAGAATATGAAAGAAAAGAACGTGGTGGGTTACTCCTTTTTGCAGTTTGAAAATCTTTCTTCTTTCCCCGCTCTTGAGCATTTTATCACAACCCGTCATCCTCTTCTTGATTTAAGTCAGGAAGAAGGAAGGAAGAGGTTAGAGTGTATTTTAGGGGAAAGGGATATTTTTACTGTGAAACAGGTACACGGAGCACAATGGGTGGTGGTGGAAGAACATTCTTTCCCTTCTTCTTTTGAGGAAACTCAAGCTGATGCCCTTCTCACTCAAAGAAAAGGTGTGTATCTGGGAGTGAAGGTAGCCGATTGTCTCCCGGTGATTTTCTTCGATCCAGAAAGAGAAGCTCTGGCCCTTTTGCATGCCGGATGGAGAGGAATAATACAGGGAATTCACCTTCGGGTAGCTCAAGCAATGAAAAACCTCTTTTCTTCCTCCTATTCTCAACTGGTGGTGGGAATAGGGCCAGGTATTGGAAAATGCTGCTTCTCGGTGGGGGAAGAAGTTGCGGAGCTTTTTGAGCAAAGGGAACGAAGAGGGGGAAATGTGGATAGAAAAGAAGGGAGATTTTTGATAAACTTAAAAGGCTTTCTCTTTGACGAATTAGTAGACCAGGGATTTGACCCTCACAAAGTAGAAGTGGCTCCTCATTGTACCTTTTGTGAGAAGGAGCTCTTTTATTCCCATCGGAGAGAAGGAGAGGGAGCGGGAAGATTTATGCTTCTTGCTTCTTTAAAAGAAGGATGGTGATGAATTTGGAAGAAGGGATTGTAGCTCGTCATCTACTGGTAGAAATCATTGGCTCGGCTTCTTTGAACGAAAAAGAGACCATGGAGAAATTTTTACAAGATCTTGCCCAGGTCTATGGCAGTGAAATTTTAGCTCTTCAAGTCTATCAGTTTCAGCCTTTTGGGTTGAGCGCTCTTCTCGTTATGCCTGAATCTCATGTGGCTGTCCATACCTGGCCTGAACATGGCTACGCTGCTTTAGATGTTTTTCTCAAAGTGGATTTAGAACCTCAGGAAAGCATTCCTTTGATTGAGCGATATTTTGCTCCACAGGATGTAAAAATAAGAGAATTAGAGAGGGGAGTGAAAAAGAAAAATGGAACTCTGGTACATCCAGGATTACATCAATGAATACAAGATGGGACTTAAAGTAAAGGAGACTATTTTTCAGGGGAAAACCCGCTTTCAGGAAATTACTATTTTGGATACCTATCTCTATGGGCGGGTTTTGCTACTGGACGGGATAGCCCAGCTAAGTGAAAAAGATGAGTTTATGTATCATGAGATGTTGGTTCATGTTCCTATGTTTTCTCATCCTAATCCCGAAAAAGTGCTTATAATCGGGGGAGGAGATGGAGGGGCTTCTCGAGAAGTACTGAAACACCCGGTAAAAGAGGTAACCCTTGTGGATATTGATGAAGGGGTGATCGAAGTTTGTCAGAGATACTTTTCCCAGCTGGGAAGATGGGATGACCCTCGTCTTACGGTTTTAATTGAAGATGCGTGTCAATACATTTCTTCTACTTCAGAAGTTTTTGATGTCATTATCATGGATTCTACTGACCCTCTTCCCCATGGGGTGGCAGAGCCTCTTTTCAGTCCGGAATTTTTTGAGCAAGCTTTCCACCATCTTTCTCCTCAGGGGATAATGGTTTCCCAGATGGAACCACCCTTTTTCGATGTAGATAGGGTAAAAAAACTATGGGAAGGCTTTAACGTTTTCCCCATAGTAAAACTTTACTGGGGATTGGTTCCCACCTATCCCGGGGGGATCTGGAGCTATGTCATTGCTTCTAAATCTCAAGATCCCCGGCGACAGGAAAGAGTTCCTGATTTTCCCACTCGTTATTATTCACCCGCTATTCATCAGGCTGCTTTTGTTTTGCCCTCTTTTTTAGAGGAAATGCTGGAAAATCAGAAAAGAGATGAAGAAAACTTTAGCTAAAGTGGCCACTCTTTACCTCCTCGAGCAAGCAGGGAGCGTTGGTGATAGTAAAGGCCCTCTATTTCTGCCAGCTGAGAAAATTGCTCCCAGGGTAGAGTCTCGTCATCTTGAGGGAAAATAAAGGAGGAGAATTTACCAAAATCTCTCACTGATAAAGGAGAAGAAAAAGCTGCTCCCTTATCAGTCGGGAGCACATGGTTTGGCCCGTAACCATAGTCACCTAAAGCTACCGGTGCCTGAGGCCCTAAAAATAAGGCACCGGCATTTTTTATTTTTAACCAGTCTTTTTCCGGATTCTCAGTTATGATCTGTAAGTGTTCGGGAGCGAGAAAATTGACTGCCTCCCAGGCTTTTTCTTTGTTTTCTACCTGATATAAATAAATGGGAATTTCTCGAGAAAAAGAAAGAGGTTGATTTTGTAACTCTCTTTCTAAATATCTTTTAGTTTCTAACAGTATTCCCTCATCAGGGGAGAGGAGAATACTTAAAGAGAGGGGGTCATGCTCTGCCTGAGCCAAAAGATCCAGTGCCAGCCAGTGAGGCGAGGCGGTCTTATCGGCTACAATTACT
>Ga0209608_1001871_pt1 | contig 16045 bp, 12 predicted proteins | sample AD_UKC130_MetaG_FD_184428 | JGI IMG/M metagenome (GOLD analysis project Ga0209608, IMG submission 184428) | Active sludge microbial communities of municipal wastewater-treating anaerobic digesters from Canada - AD_UKC130_MetaG (SPAdes) (version 2) | ecosystem: Engineered > Bioreactor > Anaerobic... | reverse complement strand
TGTCACACCTACCGGCCCTGCCAGGTCCCTAAGTCGACACCCGATAACGTGACTGTATGACTGCAACAGTGAAGCCAACCGCCCAAGTCGACGACCGTGCTGTCCTCGGCGACGGCACGACCGTTTGGGAGCTCGCCCAGGTCAGAGAGAATGCGACGCTTGGCGTGCAGTGCATTGTTGGCCGGGGTGCCTATATCGGCACGGGGGTTCAAATCGGCGACCGGGTCAAGATCCAAAATCATGCGCTCGTCTACGAGCCAGCAAAAATCGCCGACGGAGTTTTCATCGGGCCAGCCGTGGTGCTGACTAATGACGAATTCCCCCGTGCAGTCGCACCCGATGGATCGCTGAAGTCCGGTGCCGACTGGACTCCGGTGGGCGTAACTATTGACGAGGGCGCCTCGATTGGGGCTCGCTCAGTTTGCATCGCACCGGTTCGCATCGGCGCTTGGGCGCTGGTTGCCGCCGGCGCAGTAGTCACCAAGGACGTACCAGCGCATGCCCTCGTCGCTGGTGTGCCCGCTCGCCGAATCGCTTGGGTTGGCCGCGCCGGTAAGCCGCTAGTAGACCGCGGCAACGGGACGTTCGAATGCCCAGAAACCGCAGAAACCTACCGCGAAGTCGACGGCCGACTAGAAGCGATCTGAGCGGAAAAAGTCAGCGCGAGAGCGCCGCGACGACCCGAGCGGCCGCCTGCCCGTCGCCATAGGGCGTGGCTTCGGTCGGTTCCGGGGACAGGGCGGCAACAGCGGTAGCGATCGTGCTCGGATCCGAAGCGAGGACGTTCCAACCCAAGTCAACCGTCTCGACCCATTCGGTTTCAGTTCGAACGGTTACGCAAGGAACCCGAAGCAAGAACGCTTCCTTCTGCAGTCCGCCCGAGTCGGTTATCACCGAGCCAGCGGCGGCGGCCGCGGCGATGAGCTGTCCATATGGCAGTGGCTCGCGGACGCTAATCGCGCCTTTTTCGAGTTCGATGCCGAAGTCAGCGCAACGCTGAACCAGTCGCGGGTGGGCCAACAGCACGACTGGCCGCGTCAAGGACTGCAGCGACTCGACGATGGCGCGCAAGCGCTCGGGATCATCGGTGTTCTCGGCGCGATGAATCGTCGACAGGTGATATTCGCCGGCATCGAACCCGAGCGCTGGCACCGCCAAGGTGCCTTCGTCGAGTCGCTTCCTGACGTCGGTTAGGACGTCGGTCATCACGTCGCCGACCAGAACCGAGCGGTCGGCTAGACCTTCGGTCGAAAGGTGCTCCATCGCCTGTTCGGTCGGGGCGAGCAGCAGATCTGCGGCATGATCGGTGAGTACTCGATTGTGCTCTTCGGGCATCGCTCGGTTGAAGGAACGCAGTCCGGCCTCGAGGTGCGCTAGTGGCACTTGCAGTTTCACCGCACTGATCGCGCCAGCTAGCGTCGAGTTGGTGTCGCCGTATACCAAAACCCAATCGGGGTTGTTCGCCAAAATGACTTCATCCATTTTGGCGAGCATTGCGCCGGTCTGCGGGCCGTGGCCACCCGAACCGATTTCAAGATTGACGTCTGGGACCGAAATGTCTAGCTCGCGGAAGAACTCCCCAGACATTCGCTCGTCATAGTGCTGTCCGGTGTGGACGATCACATGCTCGACTCCCGCAGCCCGAAAAGCATGGTCGATGGGAGCCAATTTGACGAACTGGGGGCGCGCCCCGACAATGCTCATGACCTTCATTTCAGCCACCGATTACGACTCGTCGGACTCCTGCCCAGCGGCTGGGATCGGTAACCCGGCGGCCATCGACGAGAACTTCCACACCGGCAAAGTCAGCAGCTGAAAGTTCGGCGTATTCTGCGTGATCGGCCTGAACAACGATCGCCTCGACGGCTTCGCTGTTGTGCGCAGGAAGCGAAAGCGCACCAAGTTCCTCGGCCGTGTACATCGGGTCACTGACGAAGACCTGAGCGCCTCTGGCCTGCAGTTGATTGACGGTTTCGAAGACGCCAGAGAACGCAGTCTCTTTCACTCCGCCTCGGTAGGAAGCACCGAGCACAAGCACCGAGCGGCCGGTCAGGTCGCCCATGGCGGCGGCCAATAGATCGACTGCGTAGGCGGGCATCGCCGCGTTTGCTTCACGGGCGGAGCGAACCACGGTCGCGTCTGGGTCGTTCCACAGGTACAACCGCGGGTAAACCGGGATGCAGTGCCCGCCGACGGCGATGCCTGGCAGGTGAATGTGGCTGTACGGCTGACTGTTGCAGGCCTCGATGACCTTCAACACGTCGATCCCGTGTTGGTCACTGAAGCGAGCGAACTGATTTGCCAAGCCAATGTTGACGTCCCGATAAGTGGTTTCAGCGAGTTTGGCCAACTCGGCGGCCTCAGCCGAGCCCATGTCCCAGACTCCGTTGGCCCGCGCCAAGTCGGTGCGCTCATCAAAGTCGAGCACCGTTTCGTAGAACTCGGTCGCGGCTGCTGTCGCGGCCGCGTCAAGTCCGCCGACGAGTTTGGGGTACTTACGAAGGTCCTCAAAAACCCGTCCCGTGAGCACTCGCTCTGGGCTGAATACGAGGTGGAAATCCTCGCCGGCAGTCAAGCCCGAACCTTCGTTCAACAACGGCGCCCAGCGCGTACGGGTCGTCCCAACCGGCAGGGTCGTTTCATAAATGACCGTGGTTCCAGGCTTGAGGCCAGCGGCGATGTCGCGAGTTGCCGAATCCATCCAGCCGAAGTCTGGCGTGCCGTCTGCGCCAACGAACAGCGGCACAACGACGACCACAAACTCGGACTGGGCAACCGCTGCTGCCGTATCGGTGGTCGCAGTCAACTGCCCTGCACCGACCACCTCGGCCAACTTCTCGGCCAAGTGGGCCTCGCCGGGGAACGGTTCGGTACCGGCGTTGACCAGTTCGACAACTTTTGGCGAAACGTCCGCGCCAAAAACGCGCTGACCCTTTGAAGCGAACTGGACAGCCAGCGGCAAGCCGATTTTGCCGAGACCAACAACGGTGATGTTCATGATTTTCCTTCAGTTTTAGGCTGCACGCCGCCCTCATCACGCGCTGGGGCAACACGATTCTGCGCTCGGAAGCGCAGCGTTCAAGCCAGATCTACTCGTTGACCGCCAGCAACCGCCGAGTCGATCATTGCCTGGGCAACTTCTACGGTCCGACGACCTTGGGAAAGGGTGACGATGTCGCTTTCCTTCCCAAGAACTGCATCGCGGAAGTTTTCGTGCTCAACCAGCAGCGGCTCGCGCTTGGGGATCGCGAAACGAGTCACGTCGCCTTCGGCCACTCCCCGGAATGCAGTAAGGGCATCCCAATCCAAGGCCACGTCGCCATTGCGATGGAAAGTCAGATCAGCGGTCAAGGTGTCGGCAGTGAAGGCGCCACGTTCACCGGTGATAACCGTGCAACGCTCCTTCATTGGGCTCAACCAGTTGACGAGATGATTGACAATGATGTCGCCACTCAAGGTGCCGACGGCCGCAACCATGTCCTCGTGCGGGCGACCGCTCTTCGTGACGGTGCGGGCGCTGATGTCCAAGTAGGACTCGCCGGTTACCCAAGAGGTCAGATCGATGTCGTGGGTCGCCAAGTCCTTGACGACACCAACGTCGGCGATACGGTGCGGGAACGGACCCTGTCGCCGGGTGATTACCTGATACGTCTGGCCCAACTCGCCGGCTTCAAGTCGACTGCGGAGTGCCTGCAGGGCGGGGTTGTATCGCTCAATGTGGCCAACGCCGCCAACTAGCCCGGCCTGGTCAAAGGCGGCCGCCAAGGCAGCGGCACCTTCGACAGTCTCAGCCAACGGCTTCTCAATTAGCGCGTGGACGCCTGCGCCGGCAAGAGCCAAGCCGACTTCTTCGTGAAGGCTGGTTGGGCAAGCGACGACGGCGTAGTCGATGCCAAGGGCAATCAACGATTCAACGTCGGGTACTACTTCGGCGCCGAACAGTCCGGCCTCTAGGGCAGGATCGCTGATTCCGACGAAGTCGACACCCTCGAGGAGACCAAGAATCCGGGCGTGGTTGCGACCCATCGCACCCGCGCCGACCAAGCCGGCGCGCAACGGCGCGCTCATGCCTGAGTCCCGGCAGCGTTAACCGCAGCAATGATGCGGTCAACTTCGGCATCGGTCAGGCTCGGGTGAACCGGGATCGAGACCACTTCAGCGGCGGCCTTCTCCGTCTCGGGCAGAACCCAACGCGGATCAGCGGCACCGTCGAGCAAGTAGGGCTTGAGCCGGTGAACTGGAGTCGGGTAGTAGACCGCGTTCCCGATGCCCGCTGCGGTAAGTCGCTCTTGGAAACCATCGCGGTCCGCCAGGACACGAACGGTGTACTGGTGGTAGACGTGGCGGGCACCTGGTGCAACTGGCGGGGTGACGACTGAGGTGATCTCAGCGTCGAACCTCGCAGCGATCTGGCGGCGACGCTCAGTCCAAGCACCAAGGCGGGTGAGCTGCGAGCGGCCGATCGCGGCAGCAACGTCCGTCAAGCGCATGTTCACGCCAACGATCTCGTTCGCGTAGCGCTGCTCCATGCCCTGGTTGCGCAGCAAGCGAATGGTGCGAGCGGTCTCGGCGCTGTTGGTCGAGACCATGCCGCCTTCGAGCGAATGCATGTTCTTGGTCGGGTAGAAGCTAAATGCGCCCGCATCGCCAAGCCCGCCAACGGGCTTGCCGTCGATGGCCGCACCGTGTGCCTGCGCTGCGTCCTCGAGGACGAGCAGGTTGTGGGCCTTTGCGATCTCGTTGATCGCAGTCATGTCCGCCGGGTGGCCGTAAAGGTGGACCGGCATGATCGCGGCGGTCTTGGGCCCGATGGCCGCACGAACCGCAGCCGGGTCAAGGCAGAACGAGCCGGCTTCAATGTCAACAAATACCGGCTCGGCGCCAACCAACTTGATCGCGTTGGCTGAGGCCGCGAAGGTGAAAGACGGAACGATCACTTCATCGCCCGGGCCGATACCCAACGCGATTAGCCCCAACTGGAGCGCGGAGGTGCCGGAGTTGACGGCAACGCAATGCGCGGATCCAGTCACCTCGCAGAACTCGTCTTCGAAGGCCTTGACTTCCGGGCCTTGGACGACCATGCCGCTGCGGAGAACACGCACCGCAGCTTCGATGTCGACTTCTTCGATTACTGGCTTTGCAGGGGGAATGAAAGGCTGTTCAGACACGCTATACACCCTACTTCGTCGGTAGGCCTGCCCCAACTAGCGGCACCTTGTTTTTAGTCTATTTGGCCAGCCAGTCAGCCAAAACCTGTGCTGCGAGTCGGCCATCATGGACGGTCTCGACGAACTCACGGCTAGCGCGACCGATGCTTCGAGCCTGCTCGCGATTTGCTAGCAGCCCAATTATCACTTCACGCAGCGTTTCGGGATCGGCTTGAACGATCGGCAGCTCGAGGCCGGCGTGGCCGCTGATGTGTTCGCGGACGTGGTCAGAGATCAGACTCACCACGACTCGACCGGCGGCCATCGCTTCACAAGCCGCGACCCCGTAGTCGGCCGCACCGAACTGATCAACGACCAGATCTGCGGTGCCGTAGACCTGCGGCATCTGGTCTACCGGCACGCCCTCGACGCGGCGGTACTCGATCAGCCCCTCTTCCTGAAGCGCAGCCAGAATCGGATCGATGTGATGCGACCCCTTCTGCTTGCTGCTCGGCGCGTGGACGACGACGGGCAGCGATTCAGCCAGAACTGGCGAATCGGAGCGCCACTTTTCGACGTCGATCACTAGTGGAAGCCACGTGCCATTGGGAACGAACTCCAATAGCCCGGGGGTGGAAAGGAAAACGGACTCTGAGTCTGAGTTGTAGGCCGCCACATTTCGCCGTGACACGAATTCCAAGTTGCGGACCCAGGCGGGATCCATCCCGTCGTATTGCGCCCACCGCTCGTTTGCCGAATGGACTGATGGGATCCGGGCGTCACTGCCATGAGCGAGCATCGCAACTTTGAGTCCGCCTGCACGCAACTGGGCCACGGCCTCGGGCAATGGCATCGCAGTGCTGCCAAGTACCGGCAGTCCCGCCTCAACGATCACGTGGGTGTACGCCGAAAAGACGTGCTCACGCCAGTAGTTGCGCCAGTCGAGATCTGCTTGGAATCTCGCCCGGTCGACCACCAGATCGTTGCCGTAGGAACCCTTCAACCGGTTCTCTTTTAGGTTCTGCGCCGCAGCTTCGGGAACGAACCGGTTGACCGCCGCTACCCAAGCGTGAGCCTGGCCGGCGTAGTTCGCAGGAGCAATAAGCAGACGGCTCGGTTTGTGCTCGATCGGCCCGATTCGGCCGGCGTCGGGGAAAGTCGACAGCCACCGATTGCTCGGTTTCGGGGCAGCGATCCCCGCGCCGATGAGACCATTTCGAACTTGCCCGACTCGGTTCACATAGATCTTTTCCGGCACGCGTTGGGCCAGTTCCCAGACTCCAAGACATGCCGAGTCGTCTATCGCGACCACTACGTCAGCCCAGCGCGCGAGTTCTACCGGCTCGGCCCATTCGGCGCAGGCTTGGGCGAGTCTGTCCTTGTGGGATAGTTCCGGCTTGAGCAACCGCCCAGACAAGCCGATTCTTCGAATCAATTTCCGCCAGAACCGAGTGCCGGCTCCGGCCTTTTGCTGAGCCTCAGTCGCAAGGTATTCGACCCCGAACTTAGTTCCCGGCTCTGCCGCAAGCAGCAGCCGTAGTTCGAGTTCGTCACCGAAATCGAGGCCTCGTTCCAAGCTGTCCAGCCAATCGGTCCCGAATTTTTTTCTCCCCGAAACCCCAAGAACGCGAATCGTCATTTCGTCAGGCCTCCGCGAGTCGATGCAAGAGTTTCGGCGATTTCTTCGAGCCAGTTTGACCCCGAAACTGAAGCCGGCCCAGAAAGGGTTTGCGTCGCCAAGGCCGATTCGAACGTCCTCACGAATGCCCCCGCCGTCAAATTGTTCGTTGCCGAAACTGCCGAGGATTCGGCTAACGGGTGATTCTTGGGCGGCTTCTGCTGGGTGCACCAAACAATTCGCAGGCCGGTCGCAAGATAGTTGGCTGCGCGAACTGGTGGCATTTCAGGCCGCGAAATGACCATCAGCAGGTCGAAATCATGAGTTTGTGAGGCTAGGTCAAGCGCCGACAAAGGACCGGCAAAAGTGACCCCCGTACCGTCCAACTGGCTCAAGACTCGTTGTGGGACCTTATTTTTTGGCGGGAGAATCCCATGCACCGTCAAAGTCGCGCCGGCCAACTCTGTGACTTGCTCGCGGGCAAGCAGCCAGCCTTCGATCGTTTCAGTGAACGAGCCCCAAGCGCCGGCCTCAACGACACAGCCGACGTTTAGTGGCTCGCCAAGTTTCGGGGTCGCCGCGCGTCGAGAGTCGCCCGGGCCGAAGTCCTCGTAGCCAACTGCTTTCGGCCGCCTTACGCCCGCCCCGAAAGCCGACTCGACTCTTGCAGCAGTCTCCTGGTCCGGCACCCAAACCTCAGCTGACGTTTCTACTGCCGACCGGAGCCTGTCGGTCTCAATTAGGAAGTCGGCATCGTTGCAGTAGGCGAAATCGAGCAGTAGTTCAGCGTCGAAACTCTTGGCGAGCTGTGCCCCGACTTCGATCATCACCATCGCGGGAGCGATCGCAACAACCAGTTCTACTCGGTTTTGCTGATGAATCTGGGCAGCCGCTTCGACCAGACTCGCTAAGACGTGCCCAAAGCCCGGCTCGTCAAAGTCGGCTTCGGCCCGGTCGACCCAGTCGCTTCGCCACTTGGCAGGATCTTCGGCGCGCTCGCGCGGCCAGCGATCGATCAACTGGAACCGATCGGGGTGCTGGTCTAGCACTGTTTGCGTTCGGACCTGATCAATTAGTCTGCGCAAAAGTGCATCGTTCTGGCCGAAGGCGGCCGCCTTGCCCTTGGAGTCCACCGACAGCGCGGTTACCGCCATGCCCGACTCGAAAAGCCGGTTTGCCCAGGAAAGCGCTCGCAGTGAAGCCGGCGAATCTACCGGCGCGAAACCCCAAGAAACCACTAGCGCATGACGTTGCATTCCGCTCCCCTGACCACCTGACATGCCGATACTCTAAACCGCGAATTCGAACGCTGGGTTCACCACAGTTTCAAGGGCTAAGAGCCCGCAGGGAGAAGCCACGGCCGCAACGCCTCGGCCGAAGCCTGACCGCCGTGAACCTTCACCGCGAAATCGCGCGACTGCTGAGCCATTTCCGGTGCCTGATCTCGCTTCTTGATGATGTCGCCAAGAACCGCCGGGAGCGTTTCTGGGTTCGCCTCAACGATGGGCAGTTCCAGTCCGGTTTGCCGCAAAACCTGCTCGCGCACTTCGGCAGAAACATGACCGACCACTATCCGGCCAAGAGCCATTGCCTCGCAAGCAGGGCGGCCGTAGTCTGCCGTTTCAAATTGATCGACAAAGATATCTGCGGCAGCAAACTTGGAGATTCGCTTCGCCGGATCGCCCTTGCCCACTTTGCGATATTCAATTTCGCCTGACCGGTGCATGTCTTTGAGGATCGAATCAATAGCCGTCCAACCCTCAAGCGAATTTGAAGGAACGTGGGCCACGACCGGAACCGATCGGTTCATGACCGGCAAATCGGTTGACCATTCGGCGGTATCAAGCGCAATCGGCAACCAGGTAGCGCGCGGTATGAACTCCTGAAGCCCTGGGGTGGCGACGAACAACTCGCCGTCGTGAGATTCAAAAATGTCGACCATATGCCGGGTGACCGATTCGAGATGTCGAACCTGCTCCGAGCCGAGCGCCGCGTAGGGCGACCACGGGTTCGATTTTGCTTGGAAGCTTGGGATCCGAACGTCTCGGCCAATTGCGAGCCGCGCCACGTTGATTCCGTAGCCAGAAAGCTGAAGGTACTGATTCTCAGTTCCAGTTACGCTGCCACCGAAAATCGGGCTACCCGACTCTGCCAAGATATGGGTGTAGGTCTCAACAACGTGCTTGCGCCAGTACCTGCGCCAAGCCAAGTCCGTGTTGAAGTGCGCAGTATCAACGATCAAGTCACTTGGTTGGTCTCGGTTTGAAACCACCATTGACCTGGCCGCAACATCGGGCAAGTGCGCCGAAGCGCTGCGGGCCCAGAACTGCTCATTTCCCGCCCGATTCAACGGTGCGATCAGCAGCCGGCAACTGGCCGGTTCCAGTTCGGGCATCTGCGGAAAATCTTCGACGGTTACTGGTTCAACGGCGCGGGTAGGTTCGGACAATTCTAGATTTTCGCTGGCAGTTTTGACCACCAACTTGTCTACCAGCGTCCCCAACGCAAATAGGTACTGTGGGCCTGCCACCCGACGGGCTAAGTACCAAACTCCGAGCCCGGCAGCGGCGTCCATCGCAACAACAACATCGGACTCTCCCGCCAACTTTTTAATAGTCGGACTTGTTCGGCAGGCAATCGCGAGTTGACTCGACGACCGATTTTCGGCTGGCGGACCAAACAATTTGGACCGCACCTTTCGAAGCACCCGCAGAACTCGCACGAATGAATGCGTCCAGCGAAGCTTGAGTTCCTTGCCTTGAACAGGGAACTCGGTTACGGGCCGAAATGGGACCGAGGACGGATCGACTATCACGAAACGGTCGATTTCCGCCAAAGGCGACTTCGGTTGGTGGACAGCCAAAACGGTTATTTCATTTTGAACTCGCGGGTCCAGTTCTTGCAGCGGATCGAGCCAATTGGGCGAATACTTCGCCCGTGCGGTAACGAGGAGGATCTTCATTTCGGCACCACGCTTCCGGCCTGCGCCAGCACTCGCTCCAAAGGTTCACGAAGTTGACGACTCCGTTCGTAATTTGCTGCATGTTCGATGCACCTACGGCGAGTTGCTTCATCAGCCGAAATGGCCGCCGCACAGGCTTGGGAGAATGCGTCCGCGATGGATTCGGGCGACAGATCTTTCGTCGGGAACCAGAGCGGGTAGTCAGCCAGAAGAGCCGCGGCCGCCAACTCCGGCACATGGCACGAAACGATCGGCAACCCAGATGCCATGTACTCAAAAACCTTGCCCGAAGTGACGTACTTGCCGCCACCCGTCAGAAACACTAGGACGTCAAATTTGGCGTAAACCTCACGCACGTTTACCTTGCCCGCAGGCCCGCCATAGTGGACGCCATAAGGCGCCGCACCTTGAAGTAGCCGTCGCTCATTCGAGCCGGCCTTCGCGAAATGCCCGAGGTTTCCGTAAAACTCCAACTTGGCCGATGCCACTAGCGGGTCCGTCTCCCGCGCTTGAACCCACCCCTCCAGCGTCTCCGCCAGTGGCACTTGCGGAGTGATTGTGCCTAGATAGCCGACCGTCAACTGCTCAGCAGGATCTGCAGGCAGCAAGTTAGGAGCTGGCGAAAAGTCCGGGTCGTAGCCGTTCATCACCGAATGCATTTTCGACGAAGCCTGCGGATACGTCTGGCGGTACCAATCTCGGATCGCGTCATTTACAAACCACGATTCCATTGAAGATTCGATCAGGCGCTTCTCCATTTTTGCCGGTAGCGTGTCTTGGCGGTGGTCGATCAACTCGGTCAAAACGTTCAGCGACCAAGCGTCACGTTGGTCATACACATACGGCACACCGGCCGTTTCATATAGGTGTAGACCAACTGCCACATCAACGTTTGGGTTGGCGGTCGCCACGACCAAATCGATCGGGGATTGGCGATGAATTTCTTCAGCCGCCTCAACAATGCCCGGAAGCCACGCTCCGTAGCGCGTTTCGGGAAATACCGCCTCGGCTTCACGGTTCCAGTTCGCTAGCCAGCCCGCCGGATCTTTCGCGCGCTCAAGCGGCCACTGACTGATATCGCGTTCAGTTTCGGGCCACTCAAATTTGACCCGAACGATCTTTATCCGAGGGTCAACTAGTTTTTCCAGCGACTCGTCGATGCCGGTGCTTCTAATAAACATCTCGCGGTCGGCGGTCAAGACGGTGACATCGCAATCGAGTTCGGCCAAGGTGTTCGCAGTGGCGAGCCCACGATACACGCCACTTCCGCGGCTTGGTGGGAATCCCCAGCAAACGTACAAAACGTGGGGCCGAGTCGAGTCTGAAGGCACGAGCAAACCCTAGCCCAAGGGCCACGGGCGCGGAAAAATGGAACCTGTAGATTGTCCGAGGTGACTGTTGACTCCTCCCGACCTTTCGGGCACGGAAAATCGTTAACCCTAGGGCGCAGTCGAGACCATCTTCAGTTTTTGAATCTATGAACAAATCTCAGCCAAACAACCATCGGATACGACCCGAGATCCAAGGCCTACGCGCCATCGCGGTCTCTGCTGTGGTGCTCTATCACCTCGGACTTTCGGCATTTTCTGGCGGCTATGTCGGCGTTGACGTCTTCTTCGTCATCTCGGGGTTCCTGATCACCTCTCATATTGCTCGGGGTCTAGATCGCGATGGTCGGCTCAACCTAGGCGCGTTCTGGGGACGGCGTGCCCGCCGACTCTTACCGGCATCGCTGCTTGTCCTAGCGGTTTGTTTGGTTCTCACCTATTTCTTCATTCCCGCCACGATGTGGGAGCAGACGTTCCGAGAAATCTTCGCCAGCACCTTCTATGTGCAGAACTGGGCCTTGGCGCGAGACTCCGTCGACTATTCGGCTCTGGGGAATACGCCAACGCTGGTGCAGCACTATTGGTCGCTGTCGGTCGAGGAACAGTTCTACGTCTTTTGGCCGGTGCTGCTGGTGATCGTCCTGTTGTTGACCCGCCAAATTAGCAAAACTGTGCCAACTCGCGCGGTGCTGATCGCATCGATTTCGCTCGTGACGATCTCGTCGCTTGTTTGGTCCGTGATTGCCACCAACGCCAACGCCGGCCACGCGTATTTCGACACTGGCACCCGAATGTGGGAGTTCGGCATCGGCGGCCTTCTCGCACTTGCCCCACGGATCAGGTTCGGGGCACTACTGGGGTGGCTCGGCCTGGCGGCCATTGGATTCGCCGCGCTCACCTACTCCCATGCGACGGCCTTTCCCGGCTATTTGGCCCTCGTGCCGGTCCTTGGAACCGCGATGGCGATTGGCGCCGGGTCGACTCCGTCGCGTTGGTCACCTGGGCGACTCCTCTCGACACGACCGGCCGTTTTCGTTGGTGACTACTCCTACGCCATTTACCTGTGGCACTGGCCGTTGATCGTTATCTGGCCTCAGCTTTCTGGCAGTGATATTGGCGCACTCGATCGCTCGGTGATCGTCGCACTTACGTTGTTGCTTTCGTGGGCCTCCACCCGCTGGATCGAGGAGCCGTTGCGATCGGGCCCGTTACTAACCAGTGGACGCTACCGAACCTTGATCGCCTCAGTATCGGCGATGGCCTTGGTGGCCGGTGCCACGTATGGTCTCAATCTCCAGCACGAGCGCAACCTAAAAGCCGACCGGCTAGAAGCAGCCAAAATGCTGGTCGCCAAAAAACGATGCCTCGGCCCGGCCGCGTTGGACCCTGAGCGAAATTGTGATCTTGGCGATTCGTTAGATTCGCTGTTGGCGAGCCCAGCGACCGTGGCGGCCGAAAATGCGAATCCCGTTTTCCCTGGCTGCCAGTCCAGTCTTGACGAACTGAAAATTCGCTCCTGCCGCCTTGGCGAGAGCGCGAACCCTCGCGCTCGAATCGCGGCCGTTGGCGATTCGCACACAACGCATTGGTTCAGTGCCTTGGACGCGTGGGGCAAGAAGAATCAGGTTGAGGTAGTCACCTACACCCGATCGTCTTGCCCCTTTACGTCTGCTGAACGAACGCTGCCCGCCGAGCCTGCGGCCCGGTACGCCAGATGCGCCAAGTCCAACGCTGAGGTGCTCAAGAAACTCACCGCCGACGAGGGCCTGTCCCTGGTCGTAACGTCCACCTTTTCGAGTGCGTACGGCTGGAAAGATTCGGCAGGCCGAACAGGTCGGGCCGCCTTGACTGCCGGTTTTGCCGAAATCGAACGCGAACTCGCCGAAGCCGACATTGACTTCCAAGTAGTCCGCGACGTTCCGCTTGTCAAAGATAAGAAGAATGCCACTGATTGTTTGGCCGCGACTAATTCGGTGGCTGACTGCTCGCTCAGCCGCTCCGATGCGATGGTGCCGGACTTGTACGCGGAGGCCGCCGCGGGCAACGGGATCAAAGTCATTGACCTAACCGACAGGTTCTGCACCGACTCGACCTGTCCGGTCGTGGTCGGCAACGTGATCGTCTTTCGCGACTACAGCCATCTTTCGGCCGACTACTCCAGGCTCCTTGGCCCGATACTCGGTGACGCGCTGGGTCCACTCCCCTAAAGTTGGACCACCATGATTCCCACTGTCAGCGTCATCATCGCGGTCTACAACACGTTCGACTACCTGTCAGAAACGCTGCAATCGCTGGAGCAGCAGTCAATTGGTTTCGACTCGCTCGAAGTCATCTTGATCGATGACGGTTCGACCGATGGCAGCGACCAGATCATCGACCAGTTCGCTAACAAACATCCAAACAACGTCGTCGCAATCCACCAAGAGAACTCCGGGACGCCATCGGTTCCGTTCAACGTCGGCCTAGACCACGCCACCGGTCGCTGGGTTTACTTCCTAGGCTCGGATGACCTGCTGGCCGAAGACGCGTTGGCGGTCCTGGCCGAACACGGCGACGAATGGGACTCAGATGTCATCTTCGGCAAAATGACCGCCCTCGGTGACCGCAAGGTTCCCGTTGGCGTCTATAGCCAGGGCCGGGTTCGCGACCTGGATTTGTACTCATCGCGGCTGCCCTATGCGATCGCGAACACGAAAATGTTTCGCCGGTCGATGATCGAGGAGCTCGGCCTGCGATACCGCGTCGACCTTCGCCAGCGCTGCGACCAGCCATTCACTATTACCGCCATGGTCAATGCGCGACGGATCTCAATGATCGGCGATGGTGCGGTCTATTACGCCCGTGAGCGTGCCGACCGTTCGAATGTCACCTATACCGCTAAGGCCGCCGAGGCCTACGCCGCGACGACGGCCGTGATGGAAACGATCGCCGACTGCATCGAGCCCGGCCCGCGTCGCGACCACGTGATGAAGCGCCAGTTCGACAACACGATAGTTGCCGACTTGCGCGACAACCTCCCGCTGCGTGAGGAAACTGAGCGCGAGTTCGTGTTCGATCAGATCGCTGACCTAGCCGACCGGTTCCTGACCGAGAACATGCTCAACTCGATGCGGGTCGGCGATCGGCTCGTAGTCCTTGCCGCCATCGAACGCGATGAGGAAAAGATCACTTCGACCTTGGCCGCAATCGGCCCGGATGCCGGACCGGTCAAGTTGTTCGCCACCGACGATTGCTTCTACCTCGGATTCCCAGGGTTCGATCTTTCTTCTGCTGCTCGGACCGGGTATGCGATCACGATCGATACGCCCACAAGGTGGATCAGCAAGTTATTGCGGCCGGCCAAACTCACGGTTGCTGGGGCAAAGGTTGAGTTGCGCGGAACTGTTCTGGTCGAAGGCCCGGTGAGTTTTCACGGCCGCCTAGTCCCAGCGCCCAAAAAGGGGAAGACGAAGGTTTTTGACCAATTCCCAGCCGGCGGCCAAGAGGTGCGGGCGGACATCAACTCGACGACCGGCACATATCTGCTGGAGTTCGATGCCAGCGCTTTGTCACCTGGCTCGTACCAACCAAGCATCGTTATTGAAGTGGCGGGCCATTGGTACGACATCCCCATCCCGTATGAAGCCGGCCCCGTTGCACTCAAGGCGGACTCGATCTGGCGCCGACGACTGGGTACGGCTAGGACCGATGAATCGGGCAAGTTCGTCCTTGACCGAAGGTAGGCAAACTGCTTCGCCTGCCTAGGTGTTGTGCGGCCACGGTTAGGCTTCACGCGTGAGAATTCTCGTTACTGGCGGCGCCGGGTACATCGGCAGCCATACCGTCCTTCGTCTGCTTGAACGCGGCCACGAAGTCCACGTCATCGACGACCTTTCGAACAGTTCGGCCGTCGCTTTGCAACGGGTTGGCGAACTCGCGGGCAAACCCGCGCCGCTGACCGTCGGTGACGTTCGTGATCGGAACTTGGTCGACGAGCTGATGTCGGGGTTTTCGCCCGAGGCGGTCGTGCACTTTGCTGGCTTGAAGGCCGTTGGCGAGTCGGTTGTCGAACCGCTGCGCTATTGGGAGGTCAACCTCGGTACGACCACCACGCTGCTCAACTCGATGGATCGATACAACGTTCGTCGACTCGTTTTTAGCTCTTCAGCGACCGTCTACGGCACTCCTCAATCGCTGCCGATCCTCGAGACCGACCCGGTAGGCGTCGGCATTAGCAACCCGTATGGGCAAACAAAATTCGTGATCGAGCGCATGCTCGCCGACTTGGCCGGTTCACCCGCTCCTTGGGAGTTCGTCTCGTTGCGCTACTTCAACCCGATTGGCGCCCACGAGTCTGGCCGAATCGGCGAAGACCCCCGAAACATTCCGAACAATCTTGCCCCGTACGTCACCCAAGTGCTCGCCGGTCGACTCGAACGGCTCTCGGTTTTCGGAAACGACTACGACACGCCAGACGGCACCGGCGTGCGCGACTACATCCACGTGATCGACCTAGCCGATGGACATCTAGCTGCGCTAGAGAACTGCCAGCCTGGCTTCGCTGCAGTCAATCTCGGCACCGGACACGGCACGTCCGTGTTGGAGTTGGTGTCCGAGTTCGAAAAGGCGGCGAACAAAAAGGTGCCACTCAACATCGTCGGACGGCGATCAGGTGACGTCGAGTCCTGCTACGCCGACGCCACTAAGGCACTCGACGAGTGGGGCTGGCAGGCACAAAAGTCAATCGCGCAGGCCTGCGCCGACGCCTGGCACTGGCAGTCACAAAACCCGCACGGCTTTGCCTGAGTAGCCCGACCGCTTTGCCTGAGTCGCCCTAGGGCGCGAGCCGCTCTCGGGTCCAATGATCGCCGACTTTTGAAAAATGGACCCGGTCATGCAGTCGGTCTTCGCGGCCGTGCCAGAACTCGAACGCCTCGATTTCAATCCGGTAGCCGCCCCAACCGGTGGGTCGGCAATCGGCCACGCCAGCCGACTCGGTTTCGCGCCAGCG
>Ga0209608_1001863_pt1 | contig 16111 bp, 20 predicted proteins | sample AD_UKC130_MetaG_FD_184428 | JGI IMG/M metagenome (GOLD analysis project Ga0209608, IMG submission 184428) | Active sludge microbial communities of municipal wastewater-treating anaerobic digesters from Canada - AD_UKC130_MetaG (SPAdes) (version 2) | ecosystem: Engineered > Bioreactor > Anaerobic... | reverse complement strand
AGGAGAAAACCTCGAGCCGTCCTTGGAGATAAACTCTCCCTTAAACCTCACGCCTATTACACCTTCTGTAACGGTCGTATCGTAGTCGCCGTAGGTGTAGCCGTTGGTCTCGGTATAACCGCCTCGGCATTTGTACCCGTTACGGTTATGATGCCGCTGTTAGTGACTTTAGCTCCATTTCCGTACATTCCAAGGGCATTAACTCCGTACGTGATTATTTCGCCCTTATTATCGATATTAGCGGCATAACTGGCATACATTCCGTGGGCACCTTCGCCATAGTTAGAGTCGCCTTTCATACCCGTGGATATACTACCGCTGTTCGTGGCAATTGCTCGGTTACGGACGTACATGCCCAGGGCAGAAACCTGGTCTACGTACAGGGTAAGAACAGTGTATCCAAAAAAGTATTTTCTTTTCCTCCTGAGGCAAAATCATTATAGCAGTTTTGCCCAAAATGTCCTTTATCCCTTAACAGGCAATACAGTATCCAACCCCAATGTTCGCCGGCTTGAGAGCGCCATCAAGCCGGCGATTAAAAGCAATGTTACTTTCTTAGTATGATTTTAAAGCTGCCTTCCGGCAGTTCCTCGTATTCGGCCATCCAACCGTTGCTTTTGGCGAACCTGCTCACGTTCATCACCGACGTCATCGTATCCACCAGCACGTGTATTTCACCGTAAGGCGTTTTTTTAATGGCTTTTTTCGTCTCGACGACCGGCTGCGGACATGAAAGCCCTCTGGCATCAACAATTACCGCTTCCGCCATTTTTGTTCACCTCTTCCTCCGCACTCTAGATTTTCTCCCTCATAAGGAAACCCACGAAAAGACAAAACACGATGCCAACCACTGTCGCCGCGGGGCCATATGCGCCCGGGCCTGCCGGCGAGCTGGCCAGGTTGAAGTTGTGCGCAATGGCAGCGCCAAACAACATCCCGAGAACAAACACGGCGGCATCGCCGTCCCCTTCTCCGCTCATTATGAACTGCCTTCCCGGACATCCACCAGCAAGGGTGAAGGCAAGGCCTGACAACACCATTCCCATGGCATTCCACAAGGCCTTTGTGTGGGCGATCGGTTGTCCTTCAAAGCCGAGCTTAAACTGTCCGAGAAACAGGTTCGTGATGAAAGCCGCAACTATAAAGGCCAAAATCCCGTTAAAGAGGTGAAAGTCCTTGAACATTATCAGATCGCGCAATGCTCCAACAGTGCAAAAGCGGCTCCGCTGGGCTAACCACCCGATAAGCAAACCCACCGCAAGCGACAACGCCACGGGCGCTGCCATGGAACCAGGGCCTTCCTTGGAAAAAAAGATTGCCGACGATCCCTCGGGGCCAAAGCTCGGACGCAGCAACACGAAAACGATGAGCATCACAGCAATGGCGGGCATCACGTAGCCCATCGCCCTTTTAGCGGGAAAGTTGCGCCCCAAGTTGAACCCACGCCAGAGGAACCCTATACCGATGACGATGCCAATGGCCAGCCCTTCGATGCCTGGTATGGCGTTTAAGTCCCCGGCGCTCAAGCGGATGTACGCCCTCCATGGGCATCCCAAAAACACCAAAGCCCCAATCATGGCAAAAAAACCAAGGAAAAAACGGATAATCGGAGAAGACCCCGTCCTTGGCTTGTATTCCCCATACATTAAGGAAGAAACAAAAGAACCCAACATGAACCCGGCAAGTTCAGGCCGAACGTACTGCACCGTAGCTGCCCTGTGAAGCCCCAAGGCTCCAGCAATATCTCTGGTAAAGCAAGCTACGCAAATTCCCATGTTGCCCGGATTGCCCCAGAAGGTCAAAAGCGGTGCAAGTATGCCGACGGCAACACCCGTCAGGATCGGGCCTGTACGCGACATGAGTAAGCGATTTAAAGCACGAAACATCTTCAAATCCCACCTTTCTCGAAGTTAAAAGCAAAGGACATCTCCACCATCGATGCACCCGTTTTGGAGAAAGAATGGGACTTTAGGAATCAGATGACCGGCGAGCAGATAATTACAGAAAATAAGGAGTTCTCGCCATGCATATTTGATCGGCCAGGCAAGTTATCATCAAAACGCCGGGTGCACGAATGCGGAACCCGCATTCCAGTCGAAACTCACCGTCGGCCAAATGCGAACATCATGAGCGAGACCTCCTTTCTTGCATGAAGTGCCAGAAACATACTAACACAAATCCGAGGTGTTGCGTCAATTTCAGGAATTGTCTGACAAAACCAGGAGGGCTGTAAGAGATATATTCTTTCATGCGAGGATGCGATCAAACCGTTTAGTTTCCATTCCTTATGAGAAATATAAAAAGGGCTGTTAACCATCTCTTAATTCGTGGGTTAATTTGAGGCGTTCCCTTGGCAGGGGAATTTCTCCTCTCGTACGCAAAAATTACACACAGAGGGCCTGCCCCTACGCCGATTGTAGGTATAACGAGCCCCTGAGAGGACATGAGATCGGCGTACCCCATCTTTTTGCCCTATGAGTAGCTCTTTCAATTCCCTTTTTGGTTATGTCGCTTTTCAATAATTTCGTCCCCTTATTTTTTTAAATATAACAATGCTAAATAAGCTTAATATACATCTATAGTTAATACGGAATACTGTGAAATTGCATGATATAACATAACCACTAAAATAAGCTCCATCGAACAAAGTGCTTTATTTGTTTGCTATTTTCAAAATCTTTAATTCAAATTAACAAGCATTATTAAATTATTCTCTCAACAAATCACCTCTTTATTGCTAAATCAACGTCTACCCAAACGCCCCTGATTTTACATTGCCTTGCCAGCCTAACGAACAGGAAAAACGTCTGGCTGTATCGCGCACGAGAGAATAGAGTTCTTCTCTTTTTGGATTTTCATCGAATCTAAACTTGGGAAGTGCTATGCTCAGAGCAGCAATTACGCTACCGCTCGCATCAAATACCGGGGCACCTATGCAATAAATATTTTTGATATGTTCCTCGTCATCTATGCTATATCCTCGTTTCCTAACCACTTCCAGATCCTTTAGAAGGGCCTCCATATCTGTCATAGTGTTTGGGGTATACTGAACAAATGTTTCATTGCTTAAAAGTTCACGAATACTATTTTCCGGGAGAAAGGCAATAAGAGATTTACCGAGGGCCGTGCAGTAAAGGGGAATAGTCTGTCCCAAATTCATGCAAACCTTAATGGTATCTGTAGATTCGATTTTACTGATGTACAATGCCTTTGAGCCATCACGGACAGCCAAATTTACAGCCTCTCCGGTAATTCTCGACATATCAAGCATAAATGGGTAGGCCATTTTAGGGAGCCCTGTCTTTCTTGCAACATTACTTCCAATTTCAAAGAGTTTGTAGCTGTTCGAATATTTAGAATTTGATGGATTTTGAACTACATATCCTAGTGATTTTAAAGTAGAAATGGTGCGAAATACTGTGCTTTTTTCTAAAGAAAGCTTTTCGCTAATTTCAGTAATCCCCAGTTCGCCACACTCATCAAGGAGTTCCAAGATAGAAAATGCCCGCACTACGGACTGAAGGATTTTCTTATCAGACATGCAGTAACCTCCAATTCGCCAGCATATTGTCAATAAAAACACGCTTTTTTAAGACATCAAATTTCTTACTTTTATTCACGTCTTGTGCCGCTATGCGATACGGGTACTCATTGGAATGCCCCAGGATTGACATATACTAAAATTCTTGAGGGAAGAAAGCCTCAAAAAATAAAGAATTATGTTTAAATGTTAACTTCATCGTAGGTTTTTTCTCTAACTCTTACTAAGTTATAGAGTACTTTATTTACAGGTGTACTTATTCCAAGTTGAACTCCTTCTTTTACAATTGCTCCGTTGATAACTTCAATTTCTGTTTTGCGTTTCTTCGTTACGTCCTGGAGCATGGAGGAACGATTTTTTCCGGTCATTCTAGCCACATCCCGCACATGCTCAACAGGATCTGCCAGCTCGAGATCGATTCCCTTAGCATTCGCTATAGAAACAGCCTCACGAACTGCCACCCTGAGCAATTCGTCTGTTTCTTCAAGTTCGATCAGTCTTCCGTTTCTAAGCCCGGTTATTGCCGTAAGGGCATTTATACCAACATTTACAAGTAATTTACGCCACAAAGCACCCATTACATTATTTGAATAACATACCCCTAGACCAGCTTTTTCAAACACAGAACCTATTTTCCTAAGACTGTTGCTCAGTTTCCCATCAAGTTCTCCTATGATTGTATCCCCTGTCCCGGCATGTTGAACTCGGCCAGGGGCAAGCATATTTGCCCCATGTTCGGTAACACCAGCCAATACTTTTTCCTTTCCAACTACCTTAATGAGTTTTTCGATATTGCCCAGCCCATTCTGAAGGGTGAGGACTCTGGTGTTTTCTCCAATAAGGCTTTTTGCCCCTTCCATTGCTTGTTCCGTAACTGTAGCCTTGACAAGTACAATTACCAAATCTACTTCGCCCACTTCTCGTGGATCGGTTACGGCCTTAATATTCTTAATGATTATGTCGCTTCCATTTTCATTTATTATCAGGCCATTTTTCTGTATAGCCTTAACATGTTCTGCCCAAACATCAATTAAAGTTACATCATAGCCAGCCTTTGCGAGGATACCACCATATACACATCCCATAGATCCGGCTCCTAAAACTGCGATTTTCAATCAAGCTTCTCCTCTCTTTTAATTAATAAAATGTAAGTTTCATTTACATATATTCCTCTAACATACGCTTGTATTCCTCTGCCCTGTCGGCAAGAATATGGTAGCAATGGTCATCGGTAGGAAATTTGCCGGTCTTTACATCGTTGACATACTCTTTAAAGGCATTAATCTCTATTTCTGCAACGTTGGCATATTTTTTTACAAATTTGGGAGTAAAAGCCTGAAACAGACCAAGCATGTCTCCACATATGAGAATCTGACCGTCGCATGGACCCCCTGCGCCTATCGAATATACGGGTATCTCTAACTTTTTAGTTAGAAATTGAGAGAGTTCCGGCGGAACCGCCTCAAGGAGAAGCGCCCATGCCCCTGCATCCTGAATTGCGATGGCATCCTCTATGAGATCTCTGGCGCTTTCAGGATCCCTTCCTTGAGCCTTGAAACCACCCAACACGCCTGAGCTTTGTGGAGTAAGGCCTATATGACCCATTACGAGTATCCCGGCATCTGCTATGGCCTTTATCCTCGTTAGGACCCTTCTTCCTCCTTCGAGCTTGACGGCATCCATATCGGCTTCCTTCAGGAATCTTCCGGCGTTATATACGGCGTCTTCGTCAGATATCTGATAAGACATGAAGGGCATATCTCCTATGCAGAACGTGTTGGGGGCGCCGCGGCGCACAGCCTGGCAGTGTCTTATGCAATCATCCATGGTGACCGGAATCGTGCCGTGATAACCTAAAACCACCATGCCAAGCGAATCTCCGACCAACAGCATATCCATTCCGGCCTGCTCAGCAAAGGAAGCGGTCGGGAAGTCGTAAGCTGTCACCCAAGCAACCTGCTCTCCTTCTTTTTTCATCCTTATGAAATCGAGCCTGCTCTTTTTCTTAGCCATCAAAACATCTCTCCTTATGTTATATTATGTGCCGCATAGAAGAACATTGTTTATCATAGCAAAATATAACAAATTTTCATACATCATAGTATTTTGATTTAAAGATGTCAAGCTAAATCAATTAGACACGAACTATAGCCTCTTGCCACTAGCCGCCCTACGACAGCCTGGACGTTATCTGACCCCCAGCCCTAATACCATACCGGGTAAGGTTGACAAATATACCTCCCATGCTATATAATTCATGGTAGATTGTGCATATTTTAACATAGTGTACTTTAAAGAGTGTACTTTAAAAAGATAGAGATAATGAACTCGTTCTTTTACTAACGGCACAACATGACCTTTAAGGACATATAAAAGAAGGCCGTTCATAAACGCGCATGGAGGGAAGCTTTGCATGAAAAAGGTTGAGTATGCCGCCGGTTTTCTTGTAATCTTATGTGTAGTGATCGGAGGCAAGATATTTTTAGGCAGTAGTGACCTTTATTTCAGATTGCTAATAGGTGCAGGGTTAGGGTATACATTATCGAGGGCTTATACAGGCTTTGCCGGTAGCGTCTACAGGGCGTATAAAACCGGATCCACCAGGCTTATGAGAACGATGACGCTCATGTTTTTAATTACCGCTTTCTTGACGGCAGCCTTTTTGTTCGGATCAGATCCTGCCTCCTATAATCTTTGGATCAATCCTATAAATCTGGGATTAATCATTGGCGCCTTTCTTTTCGGCTTTGGAATGTCCCTTTCTGAATGCTGTGCAACCGGAGTACTTACAATATTTCCCTCTGCCCTTCCAAAAGCATTCATCACGCTCTTTTTCTTTGGCCTCGGAGTTTTCCTCGGTTTTCCCATACAAAGAACGGCAAGTTGGGTCAACGACTCCTGGTTTTCGACGGAGGTTGGCCTCAAGCTCGCCGGAGGAGTATTTCTCCCCGATCTTTTCAAGGGCGACGGCTTTGGAGGATATTTAGGAGCTATTTTGATTACAACCTTGTTTAGCGGGATAGTTGTATATGCGTGTTATACATACGAAAAACACAGGATTGAAACCAATACATACACAGGTCATCCCCTTGAAATCATGCAGGAACAACTTAAACCGATGAACGCAAAAACATTCAAGCTTTTTAGCGCCCAGACATACGAGCACATCTTTGTAAAACCATGGACACTAAGGGAGGGTGCTGTTGGGCTTGCTTTGCTTTTCATGTTCCTGATGGGTGTCACTAAAGCCGGTTGGGGGGCATCCACTCCTTTCGGAATATGGGTAGGTAAACTGTTTATGCTATTTGGCATGTCGCCCGAATCTATCGCCAATTTTACACATATGTCCGCCGATACATTCACACTACCCTTCTTTCGGCATGGCGCTTCGGTACAAAACTTCGGCATTCTCGTGGGCGCTTTCATATATTTGCTAACAGCCGGGCAATTTGTACAAGCGTTTAAGTCAGGGCTGCGCATGAGAAAGAAAGAGGCGGCAGTGTTCGCATTAGGCGGCATCTGCATGGGATTGGGCACTCGTCTTGCAAATGGATGCAATGTCGGGGCATTATATAGCCCTATAGCTAATCTTTCGCTATCGGGGTGGATATTTTTAGTTTTTATGGTTGCAGGTGGCATCCTTAGCTGCAAAATTAGGGGCAAAATCACCGAGTAAGTAATGCCAACAAAGTGCAAACTATTAATAAATCTGCACAGGCAAATTTGTTAATATTTTAAATTACCAGGAGGTAAGTATCGATGGGAAAAAAGATTTTAATAATAGGCGGAGTGGCTGGAGGAGCTTCCGCGGCGGCAAGAATCAGAAGATTAGACGAGAGTGCCAAGATCATTATATTTGAGAAAGGCCCACATGTTTCTTTCTCAAATTGTAGTCTACCCTACCGTCTTAGCGATACCGTCAATAAAACCGAAGATCTCATTTTAATGTCACCGGAAAAGTTTTTAAAACAATATAACATTGAAGCCAGAGTTAACAGCGAAGTGGTAAAAATCCAAAGAAACGAGAAAAAAATATTGGTAAGGGATCACGCAAGCGGCAGAGAATATGAAGAAAGCTACGATAAATTGATCTTGTCTCCCGGAGCACGCCCCATTTTGCCAAGAAGCATCGAAGGAATTGATAAAGAACATGTATTTACAGCAAGAAGCGTGGTAGATATTGACAGGCTATACACATATCTTAAAAAGAACAACATTGAAGACGTCGCGGTAGTCGGCGGCGGTTATATAGGGCTGGAAATAGCGGACAACTTACATTTGGCAGGTAAAAAGGTTTCCATAATAGAAGCCTCAGAACAAGTAATGGCACCTTTTGATAACGATATGGCCCAAATACTTCATAAAGAGATATACGACAAAGGCGTCAACCTCATCTTAAACGATGCCGTAGTGAAGATTGACAGCGACCACTTGGTCCTGGAATCCGGAAGAAAGGTCAACGCTAAGGCCGTAGTCGTGGCTGTTGGCGTTGCGCCGGATACGGCTCTAGCCAAAGACGCAGGGCTTGAAATCGGGGCTACAGGTGCAATCAAGGTCGACCATAACTACTTGACAAGCGATAAAGACATATATGCTATAGGCGACGCTATCGAAGTATACTCCCGCTTAGAACACAGGTACTTCACATGCGGTCTGGCCGGGCCGGCGCAAAGGCAGGCAAGAGCCGCAGCCGATCATATTTACGGCATCCCCTACAGAAATAACGGACATATATGTACTTCTATAGTCAAGCTTTTCGATCTGAACGCCGCATCGACCGGATTGAATGAAAAGCGTGCAAAGGCCACCGGGATTCCCTACGATTTCGTTTACATAATACCCCATGATAAGGTCAGCTTGATGCCAGACAGCAATATAATGCATTTTAAATTAATATACGAGTATCCAACAGGAAGAATACTGGGTGCCCAGGCTATAGGAAAGGGAAACGTCGACAAGAGGATTGATGTCATAGCTACGCTAATATTGATGGGCGGCACTTTAGAAGACGCAAAAGAGCTTGAGTTGTGTTATGCTCCTCCCTTTAGCACGCCTAAAGACGTGATCAACCACGCCGCGCTAGTTGGTTTAAACCTCTTGGACGGCAGATACGAACAGGTTCCCGTCACGAAGGTGAGGGAATTGGTGGAAAATAATGCCTTCATCGTCGATGTTCGCGAGAAAGATGAATACGATAAGGGACACCTCATAAATGCCATCAACATTCCTTTAAGCGAGCTCAGATCCAGGGCAAATGAAATACCCAAGGATAGACCCGTTTATTTGCACTGTCGTACAGGCCAAAGAAGCTATTACGCCGTGATGGCCCTACAGGGTATGGGATATAGAAACGTCTATAACGTCTCCGGTTCGTTCCTTGGCATTTGTTACTACGAGTATTACCAAGACCAAATCACAGGAAGAAAGAAAATCGTTACAGAATATATTTTCGAGTAGATAACGAAAAGGTAATCGATAAAAATTTAGTCAGCTTTTGCAGGGCTGGACTAGGAAATACGAGAAAGCCGGGAGCAAGTTAAAGCTCCCGGCTTTTTACGTTACCTGATGTTTTTCGCCTTATATATTATGATATACCCCTAGTTGGCCTGCTGTCCTTATGCTGTCCTTGAAATAGCACCTTCAATCAAATCACCCGTAAGATCAAAGCAATTTTAATATATTCACTTGCTGAAATAAAATTCAAGATTCAAGATCCGACCCCATTTCATAAAAGGAAGTGATATCATGTTCACGAATGAAAATAATATTGAAGATAGTTTCAAATTTGACTGGGAAGGCGGATTATCTGATGCAAACATAAAAATAAGTTCTGTTGACCTTCAGCATAAAGCTTTAGATTGGAGATAGGATCGATGTTTTTAATAGATACTAATATATTTTTGGAAATTCTTTTAGCTCAAGACAAAAATGAATTGTGCAAAAGCTTCTTAACGGACAACATTAGAGATTAAACCTCTAATCTAACAGGGCCAAAAGCTTCGACATTACTTCGCTGATAAGATCTTCATCGGCCTGTTCAATGAATCTGGCATTTCGAGCCCGCCAATCTATGTTTCGAATGGCATCTGCAAGAACAACTCCGCTCGTTTTCATGGAGTATTTCTCACAGTCTACCTCAAAAGGATAACCCTTTTTTTGACTTGTGAATGGGACAACGAGGCACAGCCCTGAACGAATATTATATTTGTAAGGAGAAAGAACAAGGACAGGACGAGGGTTTCCTCCCTGCTCGTGACCCCTTACAGGCTTTAAATCTATGATTACAATATCGCCCCGGTCCGGAAAACGGCTCTTACCACCACTCTTTTCCCTCATCGTTGCCCCAATCCGTTTCTCCGTGCCTGTTCTCCTCGGTTATTTTGGATACCAAATCGTTTAAGCAATATTTATGAGCGGGATAAAGCACGATGCGATCGTTCTCAAGCGAAACATCGACGGTAAGCCCAGGTTTCAGCCCCAATGCATCTACCACATATTTTGGCAGTCGTACTCCAACGCTGTTGCCCCACTTTGAGAGTCGAACTGAAGAAGTCATCTTAAACACCTCTTATATATGATACACATAGTATATCACATATATGTTGGATTTATATGCAAGCTAAGTTAAAGTCCTGAACATTCTACACCAAAAATTCAAGATTAAAGATCCGACCCCCATTCATTATTAACCTGCTAGCCTAAAATTCAAGATTAAAGATGCGACCCTTGTGCTTTTATTCTACCTTTTTTCCCTTTTTGGCTTGGGAAGGTTAGAAATACCGGCTTTGTTTAGATTTTCATGAATCCGGCGCTTTAACATCAATGGATAACCTCTGGAATGATATATCTTATCATAAATTTCTCGAAGTTTTTGATCAGATATTTTACCTTTAATTTGGATTTTTTGAGACTCCAGGTTCTCTAAAAAGATATCTTGAGGAATTACTAAGCCTCTATGAGCTAAATCTAAGATACATTCTTCGGTAAAACCAAATCCCTCATTTGGGCTAAACCGAACGAAGGGAATTCCCGCTCGCATTTCGCCAGGCTCATAATATTGCGTCTGAGTAGTTGTGGTTGGAGCAATTATCATAATAGAAGAGGTATTATCAAATGGATCCGGGGTATCTTTATACTCCCCTAAATAGACAAACCACCGTCGCTTCGTCTCTTCATTTGAATAAGGATACTGATCCCACGTAAAGACATCGCCCACATCCATGACAAATCACTGGCAGGAAACTAAGAAATAGTTTTTGCTTCTTCCCTGTCTTTCATGCCCTTGTAAACCAAAAAATGCTCTTCTTCAGGCGTTAATTCATTCTCGCTCTTTTTAGAAAGATCATCAAATTCGTCTTCATATCTCATTGGCATTCTACCCCTTCCATACTTTACGGCAATATCCCAGGCCTTATTCCAAGCTTTGATCTCCTTGTGAGCATTTGCTATTAAATCATCAAGATTTGCGTCATCCCTTGTATACTCGTCCAAAATCTCTTCCATTAAATCTATTTCATCGTCAGCAAAATAATCAAGGTTTGGCTTACCTACCGGTTCAACTCTATATCCCCCGTCAGCCGTCTCAATAAATTTAAACTTTTCAAATCTTAAAGAGGAGCGAAAATCGTATAAACGGTATGGAACGGGCCCAAACTTCATAGCATCATACTCCAAGCCAATACATGGAACACCTGTCTTTTTAAGCGAACGAAAATCGAGAAGTGCAAGAAACTTATATATCCAAGTTTGGCGTGGATAATATCCTTTTCTCCTATTAAATTCGAAAGCAAAATAAGCTACAGCATTCTCAAACTTCTGCTTCCTAAAAGGGATCATTTTATTATATCCCCCCTCCCCCATATACAATTACGATTATATTTAAGAGGTAAATCAATAGAAAGTTGGATAGCCAGTGTTAACTTAATTCATCATTACCGAGGTTTATCTCCGGAAGCTTCAATACCCTCATAGTATATCCTCTGCCAACATATATAATTATAATCCAAACAATAATAAGCGAAACCAGTCATCACTGGTTAACCATGCATCTATGCCAAGTTCGTTTCGCCTATTTACTGCCCAAGCAGCTTTAAAACTTCCTCCTTCGATTTGGCGTCAAATATGGCTTCGGCCGCGGCGTCGAGTTTAACTTCGTCGGTGACGGAGCGGATCGTCTTTTCCTCAGAAGACGACAGGCCAAATTTTCGGCGCAGTTGTTTTATAAGCAGATCTTGTTTTCCTTTGATTGTGCCTTCTTGTTTGCCTTGTTTTATCAGCTTTTCTGCAAAAGACGGCATAACTTTTTCACCTCCAAGTTCTTTTACTATCCGTTGCGTTGTAACCTTTGATCTTCGGTGGGAATTAGCTTCATTTCCTTTAGATCTATCTGGCTTGAAATGTCTTTTGGGAGGAACTTCTTTATAAATTGTCTTACGTTTGCTTCATCTGACATTACCCTTTTAAAGAGCCTGTCGTGGGGGTCTTTGGGAGTTAAGTCGTCTTTGGGCACAAGGGGAAACCTCCTTTAAAAGAAATTGGGCAATATAATTTAGTAGCTTAGAATAACATTAATAAGCCTGCTGAAAAAGCAAGCATATATTGCGTTACTTGCTAATGATATCACAAAAGAACGCCTAAGATAACTTGATCTTCAGTCCAAATTAAGCCTTGGGCATTTACATACAAAAGAAACAATTAAGCATTTTTGGCAGCATTGTTAAGCTGTTATACTAAAATTCAAGATTAAAGGCCCGACCCCGGAGTTTTCCGATCCCTAAATCCTGCGACATGTAATGACAATAAAAAATAACCTTAAAGTTTTAAGAATTCATCAAGAGAAATGCCGACCTGGCGCAAGATGTTCTTCAAAGTCCCTCGCTTCAGCTCTTTATGATCCGGTATAGTTACGGTCATTTTAGAGGGCTTCTCTCTGCGCAATATCATATGGCTTCCCGATTGCCTAACGAAGACAAAACCAATCTTCTCCAACTTTTTCGCTACATCTTTTCCGGAAAGGTTAGGCAGTTTGCTCATCAGAAAGAGATATCTCTACAACATCGACAATAACATTGCTTTGCGGGATTTCATCGCCAAATTGCTCGGAAACTTCTATCCACCCTTTGATGGCTTCCTTCACATTCGTAAGCGCTTCTTCGTAGGTATCACCTTCGCTAATACACCCAGGAAGCGAAGGGACATACACAGTATAACCGCCCTCTTCCGCAGGCTCGAAGATAACTTTATAAGCTTGAGTTTTACTCATCGTCTCAATACCTCTCTTCAATCAAAGTCACAAGCTTACCATCCCTGTTTATGGATTGTATCATAAACCTTCATAGCAAGCAGACATTTGTAATGGCAGACCCCAGTACCAGTGTTTCCCCTTGACGATCAAAAGTAATATGGCTACATTGTTATCACAAACAGGAGGTGTTTGAATTGAGGCGCGTTTGCGATTCGTCAATTCGGGTAAGAATAGACAGCGACACAAAAGAGCGAGCATCAAAAGCGCTGGACAGGATGGGCCTTTCGGTCTCTGATGCCGTTCGGTTGCTATTGGTTCGAATAGCCGAAGACGGTCGATTCCCCTTCGATCTAGAGGTGCCAAACGCCAGAACGAAAAAGGCAATGGTCGAGCTTGAAGAGGGAGGCGGAATATCTAAAACTTCCATAGAAGATGCGTTTGCAGATTTAGGGCTCTAAATATAACTGGGGTCACATCTTTAGTTTTGAATCTTGACATTTTCAGAAACCCCCGTTACACCTTTAAAGGTATTCAGCCGGAAAATTCAAGATTAAAGACGTGACCCCAATGCAATTTACTGCCCAAGCAGCTTTAAAACTTCGTCTTTCGATTTGGCGTCAAATATGGCTTCGGCCGCGGCGTCAAGTTTAACTTCGTCGGTGACGGAGCGGATCATCTTTTCGTCAGAAGACGACAGGCCAAATTTTCGGCGCAGTTGTTTTATAAGCAGATCTTGTTTTCCTTTGATTGTGCCTTTAATCTCGCCTCTTTCTTCCCCTTGTTTTATCAGCTTTTCTGCAAAAGACGGCATGATTTCTTCACCTCCAAGTTCTTTTACTATCCGTTGCATGGTGTCTTGGTCTACGTCGAGTGTGTAGAATAAATAAAGGATCAGTATTATCCTTTCCTCTTCGGACAGCTTTATTATAACAGCTATCCTTGTGATTCCCTCTATATCATGTAAGGCTACAAGCTTCATGATCATTAAGCTTGCCATCAAAAAGGGTGTGGACTCTGCTTTTTGTTCTATCTCGTCGTTAGGAATTTGAGTTAAGTCTATTAGTACATAATTGAATTCAGGGATGAAAGGTTTTATGGATTCGTTTAAGCTGTCGAACTGTCCTTGAAAATGAGTAGTTATGTTCCAGCTTGAAAAGCCGTGATAGATGACTACGGGAATTATAGGTGTAAGTGGTACATTTTTCTTTCTCTGTTCATCCCACGTTACGGTCATATAGCTTAGTATTTGAAGTAAAACTCCGGGATCAGGGTATGACTTGTGCTCAAATACGAAGTAAAGCTGTCCTTTGGTGTCTGATATATAGCATTCAACGGCTATGTCCATGTAGTACTTGTTATAGCCTTTGATCTTTTCTGTTGGGATGAGCTTCATTTCCTTTAAATCTATCTGGCTTGAAATGTCTTTTGGGAGAAATTCCTTTATAAATTGTCTTACGTTTGCTTCATCTGACATTACCCTTTTAAAGAGCCTGTCGTGGGGGTCTTTAGGCGTTAGGTCATCTTTGGGCACAAGGGGAAACCTCCTTTGGGTTGAAGAATGATTTTAATACAGCAATCAAGGCAAGAAAATGCTTAAAGCTGGCATATATTGCGTTACTTGCTAATGATATCACAAAAACATCGAAGGTAACTTGATCTTTACTCTAAACTAAGCCTTTGGCATTTACATACAAAAGAGACAATTAAACATTTTTGGCAGCATCGTTAAGCTGTTAAACTAAAATTCAAGATTAAAGATCCGACCCCGGAGTTTCCCACCATTGTTTACTACAATCTACTCTTCCTCGCTAACCTCTTTTAAAACTTGCTTATAAAGTTGTTGACTTACTCTAAACCCGGCTTTCATCTGTAAGGCATCCAGATATACTTTAAGATTATCAATAAGCCCTTCTTTTTTGGCCCATATTAATAAGCCTATTGTCCCTAGGACTTTTAAGCCCAGTTTCCTAGCGAACTCTCGGACCTCCTTTTCGTCAAGTAAAACTAACCTGGCTCCCATTTCAAGAGCCAAAGCAATAACTTCAGCCTCTCCATAGTCCAGCTGAGTGACAAGTATTTTCACGATCCACTGATTTTTAACCTCTTTTACTTTAATCCAACCGGATGCTGCAACCTCAAGAGTACCTGGTCTGTCCTTTCCTTCTATCACTACCTCATTCCAAACTGCTTTTGGGATAAAAAGGTTTTCGTTCTTACATATATTTTGAAGCAAATTCAACATATCGATCGAGCTCAACGCAATCAACACCGAGGAATCGCAGATCACTGTCAATCTAATTCCTCCAAAACCTTTAGATCTTCGCTTAACTCTTCAAGATCGTAATGACGCAAGATATCTTCTTCCCCCAAAAGTTTGGTGAATTCCCACTTTGTCATCCCTGCAAGTTCGCGAGCCTTTCCAAAACTTAAAAGACCTTTCTCATATAGTCTTAAGGCAAGCTCTCTTTTTAGCCGTGCGGGCATCTCTTCTCTAGGAAGTTTTATGGACATGACCAAATCATCGGGTAACTCTAATTCAAATCCAGACATTATGACACCTCCTCAAACTTGCTGCTTCAACAACAAGAGGCCTGATGTTCGTTTAACATTATATCATTCACAAGAATAAGATAACTATCAGGGCCTACCGTTCATTTAGCGCACTAACTGGGGTCACATCTTTAGTTTTGAATCTTGGCATTTACGGAAACCTCCGTTACACCTTTAAAGGTATTCAACAGGAAAATTCAAGATTAAAGACGCGACCCCAATATCGGCCGCAATATTTCTATGAACTTGGGTACTACCTCATAAATATCGCCGATAATCCCGATGTCGGCATATCTGAAAATGGGAGCCGACGGGTCGAGATTTATGGCGATGATTACCTCGGAGTCCCTCATTCCCGCCAGATGCTGCGGGCTTCCCGAGATACCACAGGCGATATAAAGTTTTGGCTTAACCGTATTGCCGCTAAAGCCAACCTGATGTTCCTTCCCTATCCATCCTTCGTCCACCAGAGGCCTGCTTGACCCGACGACTCCTCCCAAAAGCTTTGCCAGCTCTTCAAGCATTTTGAAGTCCTCCGGCCTTTTAAGTCCCCTTCCGCCCGATACGATGACTTCGGCGTCGGCAAGGTCTATGCCTTCGATTACATGTTCGTCAATTACCCTCCAGGAAGGGTTGCTCGAAAGCGGCGTCATGTTGACGACTACGCCCTCCCTATTTTCGTCCCTACTGGCACGCTGCATGACCTTGTATCGCACCGTCGACATGCTGGGAGTGGTCTTGGTCTTTATGTGAGCCAAAATATTTCCCGTGAAGGC
>Ga0209608_1001860_pt1 | contig 16128 bp, 14 predicted proteins | sample AD_UKC130_MetaG_FD_184428 | JGI IMG/M metagenome (GOLD analysis project Ga0209608, IMG submission 184428) | Active sludge microbial communities of municipal wastewater-treating anaerobic digesters from Canada - AD_UKC130_MetaG (SPAdes) (version 2) | ecosystem: Engineered > Bioreactor > Anaerobic... | reverse complement strand
AAGGGCACACCGGCATGGTTGTGTCTGCTACGTTTAGTCCCGACAGCCGGCGGATTTTGACCGCGTCGTTGGATAACACGGCCATCGTGTGGGATGCCACCAGTGGCCGGAAGCTTTTGGTATTAAGGGTGTCAGAGTGACCGGCGTTGTTGCCGCCAGCGGGGCCCACCAAAGGGACCGCGGCGGCTGGAAAGGTGAGGTTCGTAGTGAGATGGTGTGGTTTTACCAGTAGGAGGCTCGTATGCAATCGAAAAATTCGCTTCTGCGGCGTGGCGCCAGCCAGGTGGTGACCGCATTCTTGGTCTTAACCATTGTGGCGCTACTAGGCGTGATTGTAATGTTGTTGATTGGGCGTGAGTCGCCCCAAACTGCTGACAATAGGGCGGCGGCTAAGTCAGAGCAAGTGTCGCCTAAGTCAGGCGAGAGTGCCGCTGCCCCGCAAGAGCCTAACGTCTCTCCGCCGACCAAGTCATCTACGCCTCCCTCGCCGCCCAAGCCGGCTCCGCCTCCGCCGCCCAAGCCAGTGGGGGATCCCGAACGTATCCGAGACGTCCTTCAACAGGGTAAGACATACGAGAGCACGCTCAAGGTCGGCTTCCAGGCCGCGGTCATCGATGCCGATTGGGGTGTCAGACAGACCATATCCCTCGTTTACGAGGCCGAGAACCGTATGCGGCGTACGGTGGAGCGAAACGACGGCCAAACAGTGGTCCTGCTGTGTCACGTGGTAGAGAGTCGGGCGGTGAAATTGCTCACGGATGTCGAGGTGACTTTTGACCTGGGCCAGCCCGGGACGCTTCTCCTAGGGGCGCTGGACTACTGGCTTACGGGTGGGCAGCTTACTGCCCCGGCGGTGGTTGCGGCTCCAGTAGCGGAAGCCATTTTGACCGAAGCCAGCCGCGCGGCGTTGAAAGGGCACACGGCCAAGGCCAAAGCAATGCTCGATTCCCTGGCCGGCAAGCGTTTCCGTGTCACCTATATCGACGGCAAGGGCCTGGTGAGCCTGGAGCCCGTGGGATGCACCTTGACAGAAGAAGAGCGTGACTACCTGGAAGGTATGTCGGTGCTGGGAGATTGTTACTTGTTGCCGGACGTCAACAGCCGGCCGGGCCAATACTGGGATGTCGAGGCGAGGGAACTGGTAGAATTCTTGCCCCCGACGTGGCGAGGTCGGCCCTCAGGGGTGGTCACTATCGAACGGGGCCAGGATTTCAAGAAAGGAGACAAGGACTATGCCACGCTGAAAATCCGGACTGGGACATTTCAAGTAAACGCCTCGGACCGAAGTCGCCGGCGATTAGCCGATGTCACCCCACGGGGTGAATTGTATTACAACATTACGGATGGATATATCGACCGCGCCGAGCTACGGGCGCGGGCTTCGGTAGAAGACGTATCGACCGATCATTTGTTGTTCGAATCGCGATTCCAAACGGCACCGGAGCTGGAAATTCAGTACACTTGCCAACGATTAGAGGGACCAATGGGCTCGGGGGAATAAACGATGTCTAAGTGGACAGAGGAGTCACGGGTGGTGCCGTTCACCTCCTTGCCGTTGTCGGTCGGTCGAGCACCCGACTGTGATTTATGTTTGAACGAGCCCACGGTGTCGCGCCGTCATGCGCTAATTTTCCGGCGAAAGGATGACATAGTCGTATCGGACCAGGGCAGTCTGTTCGGAACCTTTGTCAATGGACAGCGGGTGCGCGAGTGGGTTCTCCGACGGGATGATCGCGTGCGATTTGGTGCGCGGATAAGTTACGTGGTGCAGGAAAATGGATTGCAGCGCGAAGGCCTGGGCGTGGCGGCCCTGCAAGTGCGAAATGTAAGCATTGCACGACAGGGGAGAATGCTGGTCGAGGGAGTCTCGGCGGTCTTCACGACGGGCAATCTGGTGGGGATCCTCGGACCGAGCGGACTGGGCAAGTCACTCCTATTACGCGTGCTGGCTGGGTATAACCAGCCGGAGGAAGGGCAAGTGGTTTGGGATGGGTACGATGTGTGGGCGGACCGTGAGGGGTATTTAACGCAGGTCGGGTTTATTCCGCAAGCGGATGTGCTTTATGAAACACTTTCTGTCCGTGAGAACCTAGAATACGCTGCCCGACTCCGTCTTCCCGGCCTTTCGGAATCCGCCCGGAGGGAACGCATTGAGGAGGTGCTGGATCTACTTCAACTGAAGGAGCACGCCGAGAAGCGCGCGGTGGTGCTTAGCGGAGGGCAGCGCAAGCGGCTAAGTGTGGCCATTGAGCTGCTGCGCAAGCCGCCAATTCTGTTACTTGATGAGCCGACGACAGGTTTGGATCCGGGAAACGAGTTGCGGTTAATGGAAAACCTGCGGCAGGTGGCAAGTCGCGGCACGTTGGTTGTGTTGTCAACCCATTCGCTTGCGGCGCTGTCCTTAATCGACCAGGTTTTGGTGTTGGCGCGGTACGGGGGGGTGGGCCGGGTGGCCTTTTGCGGGCCTGTCGAGACGCTCCGGAGTCGCCTTGCAGGCATGCATCCAGCCGACTGGTATAACGCGTTGGAACAGGGCCGGGTGGCGCCCAAGCTCCCAGGGGGACAACGACCTCCGGACGGCACACATGGTCACGTGGCGACGGCGACGCAGGGCGACCTCTTGGACTCCTGGGCCGAGCGATTCCCACCGCCGCTGGTGCTTCCCCTGCGACGAATTGCGCGCCGCCAAGGAGGCGCTGCCTGGTGGCACCAGTGGGTGGATGTGGCCGTTCGGTGTGCCAAGGGCATCGTTAGGGATCGGGCCTTGGTGGCCATGATGGCGGTCCAGCCAGTTCTGCTAGCGCTGTTGGTGATCCTTTCGCAAGGTCGCGCCTCCAAGATAGACCCCATCTTGTTTTTTACGGTGGTTGTGGCCATTTGGCTTGGTATGAACAATACGGTGCGGGACCTTGTTCGCGAGCGACGGCAGTATCTCCGTGATCGCATGGCAGGCTTACAGGCCGAGGCGTACCTGGCGGCTAAGGTAAGCCTTTACCTGGCCATCGGCATAATCCAGCTCCTGGTCTTTTTCTTGTTAGTGAGATTGGGCTGTTCACAAGCGATCGACGAAAGCCTCGCCAAGAAGCTGAGTGAGACAGGTGACCTAGGCTGGTTGACAACCTTGAGCCTGGTGTACCTGTGTGGTGTTGGGCTAGGTATGTTGGTGTCCACGTTGTCGCGGACGGAAGAGGCGGCAGTGGCCAGCCTACCGATACTCATCCTTCCCCAAATCTTACTGAGCGCGGTCGCCACGGGCGATGTGTACGAACGGTTTTCGGACCCCCGTATATGCCGGCCGATTGTCGTCACGCTGAACCCCGGCCTGGGTGAAGCGCGCGAAGCGGACAGGGACAGGCAGAAGAGCGCGTTTGGGCAACTAGGCTGGGCAGGCACTGTGACCGACATATTGTCGATGTGCTGCTATAGTCGCCCCGCATTGCTAGTGCTCCAGCGTCCGAAGGTGCCGGGATACTCGGCGAACATCTGGTTGGCGGACCTCTTCCATTTGCTCCTGCTGCTTTGCGCCACGCACGGCGCCATGTGGGGGCTTTTCCTCAAGTACGAGAGCCGCTGGCCTACGTTTGTGGCATTGTAATAAGCGGTAGCGTCTTGTTTGATGTCTTCACGTCCGGAACCCTTGGCACTGCGATTTGCGTCGTTGCCGGACAAACGGTCCATAGGCACGTACGATCGAGCCGCTTGCCTTGTGAAGCACCACTTCGATGCAGTGGCACATCGTGTGCCGAAACTTGACACACCTACGTTAGCAAGCGGCACCAACTAGTTGGGTGGCGGTGGGCAGGGCCCTAGAGCCGAGATGTCGACCGAGGGCATGAGCCACCTTACAACACAGGTCCATCGTCTCCCTGAATTGCTCAAAGGTGAGGGATTGATACCCGTCGCTGAGGGCCGCCTCGGGACGAGGATGAACCTCAATGATGAGTCCATCCGCCCCTGCTGCTACGGCCGCGGCAGCCATCTGTGGTACGAGGGCGGTATGTCCCGTCCCGTGGCTGGGATCCACAATTACGGGCAAATGCGTTCGCTGATGAAGCCAAACGACAGTCGCCAAAGAAAGTGTGTAACGTGTATGCGATTCGAACGTTCGGATTCCCCTTTCGCACAGGATCACGTTGTGGTTGCCGGTGTTGAGCACATATTCGGCGGCGAGGAGAAGTTCTTCTGCGGTGGCCGCCGGCCCTCGCTTCAACAGGACGGGTTTGCCCGCCTGCCCGGCCTCTTCCAGAAGCCGATAGTTTTGCATGTTTCTCGCGCCGATTTGCAAAATATCAGCGTATTGTGCTACCAGTTCCACATCTGAGGGCGTGATGACCTCGGTCACGACGGGCAAACCGGTTTCCTGCCGGGCCAGTGCTAAAATCTTGAGGCCTTCCTCTTTTAATCCTTGGAAACTATACGGACTGGTTCGAGGTTTGAAAGCCCCTCCGCGCAAGCCCGTCGCTCCAGCGGCTTTAACCGCCCGGGCTGTGGATAGTGTCTGCTCTTCTGTTTCCACCGAACACGGTCCAGCGATGACACCGATATGGGAATTGCCGCAAACGAATGGGCCGACCCTGACCACCGTGTGTTCCGGATTGACCTCGAGACTTGCCACTTTGTAAGGAGCTAGAATGGGAATCACCTCAGCCACCCCGGGACAACTCTCCAAAGAGGCACGATGCTCGTCCCGCTTATCGCCGATGGCCGCAATCACTGTTCGCTCCGTCCCGTAAATCACATGGGCACGCAGTCCAAAGGCTTGAACGCGGTCAACCACGTATTCGATCTGCGATTGCGATGCACCTCGTTTCATGACGACAATCATGGGCGGCAGCTCCTTTCTCAGACGTTAGCCACGATCTTGGGAAAAACAAAAAAGCCCTGGCGACCTTTATGGGTTGCCAGGGCTTTTTACTGTCTGCGTCTATCGAATCTCGCTGCTACAGACCTCCTCCGGCCCCGCAACCCTGCGGGCTAAAATAAAACCAGTAGTAGGTCTTGCAGCAGGTACTCATGTCCGATCAACTCACTCGGATGTTAACGACTCTACTAACTATAAGTCGCCTCAAGCAAAAAATCAATTCCTTCGGCAAACAAAGTGATTATCGGCCAAGCCTCGCTCAAACCTTTAGTGACAATGCTAGGCCGATTCGATTTCTACGGCTACCCCCACGTCTGGGGGTACACCTCAAAGATCAGGCTACTCTAAAAGCCCGACCCGTCCATTGGATTGCGCCAATTTCTTGGCTTCCGTGTCACTCATCTTCGACGCTGTCTTTTCCGTGAGCATATAATTTCACTGTCACAATTGTGAGACGAATCCCTAGCTTACGTGGAAAGGAGAAATTCATCGTGTCCGATTGGGTCGAAGTAGGTCAGCCGGCGCCGGACTTTACACTCCCGTCAGATAGTGGAGAACACGTCCGATTAAGCCAGTTTCGCGGGTCACCGGTCGTCTTGTACTTTTATCCCAAGGACGGTACCCCAGGATGTACGCGCGAGGCCTGTGCCTTCCGCGATTTGAAGCAAGAACTGGTGAAACTCGGTGCGGTGATTCTCGGTGTTAGCCCCGATGGTGTGGAAAGTCACAAGAAATTTCGCGAGAAGTTCAATCTGAACTTTCCCCTTCTTGCTGACGTCGATCATAGCGTGGCGGAAGCATACGGTGCCTGGCGAGAAAAAACCCGCTTCGGAAAGAAATCCATGGGCATCCAGCGTTCCACCTTCTTGATCGATGCCAATGGCGTTGTCAGAAAAGTATGGAAGAACGTTCAGGTTGACGGTCATGATGACCAGGTACTTGAGGCCCTCAAGGCATTGACGCAAGAGTGATTTCTAGGCACGGCTATAACGGCTTGGTGGGTGATCGCGATGTACCAAACTCCGCCGATCCCTCGCAAAATCTGGAACACTGATTTATGAAGCGATTTTGGTTCATCCTGGTCAACTGTGGCGCGATTGTGCTAAGCGCTGGGTTGGGTTGTCGAAATGAACGAGAAGCGAACGTGACCGTTTTGGAACCTCAAAAGACGATCATCGTTCGTGCCGAAAATACCGCCCAGCCACCTTTGCCCGCCCAGCCATCCGGCGAGCAACCGAACGCCCCCACCATCATACCGCAACCGGGCGATAGTGTGGGCAACGCAAAACCGGAAATAACAGGCGCAACGGCGAACAATCGTCAGATCGTGCTGGGGGGACGATTCCGGGCCACAGTGCCGGCTCATTGGGTGGCCAAACCGCCGGCGATTTCGTTGATCGAGCACGAGTTTGCCGTGCCCTCGACGATTGAAGGCGAGCCAGATGGGCGGGTGACCTTCTCGTCAGCACGTGGAGGTGTCCAAGCCAACATAGAACGTTGGGCAAACCAGTTCCGCTTTGCCGCCGGTCAGGACCTACGTCAGGCGGTCAAACATGAAAAGACTTCCATTCTCGGTGAGAATCTCCATTTGGTCGATATCTCGGGAACCTACTTGGAGACATTCGGACCGAGGATGGAAAAGGCCGTCGAGCGAGAAGGCTATCGGATGCTTGGGGCCATCATTGAATGCCAGGACGGTTTTCTCTATTTCATCAAGTTCTACGGTCCCCAGGCAACCGTCAAAGAAAACGAGTTGGCCTTCCGGGCGATGATCGAAAGTTTGCAGGCCGTTGGCCCACAGTAAGCAGTGCTTGTCGGCGATTTTTGTGCCATCCCTGGAGCCGTTTTTCCCGGTAAATTGGGCACCCGATCTTGACGGGAACGAGACAATGGCATATGGTGATAACAGAACGGCCCATGTGATTCGGGCCGGTTATTGGGGTATGGTGTAACGGTAGCACGACTGACTCTGGATCAGTTAGTCTAGGTTCGAATCCTAGTACCCCAGCTAGGCACTATTCAAAACGAATGCCAGCGGGGCGCGGCGATTTCTGCTCTCTTGGTCAGGAAATTAGTGGGCCGTTATCTTAGGCCCTCTCGACTTGTGACTTCTCGATAAGAAACCAAGCCATCTGAGGCAATGGGCGGCCCTAGCAGCAGGTTGCTTTCTGCACGACGACCATGAGGCGGGCTGTACTTGGCACGAGTCGAATTCCAGTTTCTCCACGGGTTTCACCGCGGAGTTCCGCAGAAACCAAAAAGCTCAAGGTCTTGTACTTCGCCAATGAGTTTAGAAAGCCAAGTCGTTTTATCAAGCGATCGGGGCCGGCGCACATGGTCGTAGAGAACGTATCCCCAAAAGTCCCCCTCTCCCTCCGGGAGAGGGTTGGGGTGAGGGCAAGCGAACCCGGAATCGATTGAGAAAACCGGCAGCGATTCGAGTCACCCTCACCCCCGCCCCCATCTCCCGCGGAACGGGCCAGAGATTATGGGATAGGCTCAGAAGAGTGATTGTCCCGCGGTGAGGCAAGTGATTGGCTGGTAGAGGTGAGCGTGTAGGACCAGCGGCAACCGTGATCAGAAACTGGGATTGAGAACAAATCCCAACCACCTTGTCAAGATGGTTTCTGCTCGAGATGTGCAGAGGTCCTTAACAAATCAAAAATCTTGCAATTGTTCTCTTGTTTCATTCGTCCTGATTCTATTAGGATGAAGCTGTTGGGGATTTGGGCTCGACTTTGGTGACGTATGCTTGATTCACAGTCCCTCACCACGGGGAGAGCAGGCGATGATCCGTTACATCTGCGATCTGTGTCGGCGAGAGATCGATTCAACCCGCGAAGTGTGTTACCACGTGGAGATTCAGATTTCGGCGGCCTTTGAGCCAGTCACGGAAGACGAGCCGGACGATCGCGATCACTTGGAAGAGATTCATGATCTTCTCGAAAGCCTCAACCAACTCGGTGACGAGGCCTATGAATCGGCCCATGAGACGTTACGGTTCGATTTGTGTCCCCAGTGTCGGCGGCGATTTCTTAGCAATCCGCTGGGGCGCGATGCCGGAAAGCTCCTGGGCTTTAGCAAGAACTGACAGCGTCCCCCGGTGATGAAGATCTTACGAACCGCTGCCGGGTAACATGAACTGCTGCCCGGGAAAAGGTGGGATCGGTCTAAAAAGCCCATCCTCAAGGTTTGTGTCTTTCAAACAGGTCTGGAGACGGGGCCAATGGTTGCTCGACGAACCTCCATCCCATTAGGCCCACTTCTTGGTTCGTGGTTAGCCCCGAGTCGATTCACAAAGTCTCGTCGAAGACGTAAGCAACCCGCCGCTTGGTTACTGCTCCTCATTGTCGTTCTGTTCGTGTTCTTTCGGGTGTTCGTCCACCAAAACCCATTCGACCGTAGCACAGAACCATGGCACGAAGGGACCTACATGGTGGAGCGGGTTGTGGATGGGGACACCCTCAAGTTAACCAACGGAGAGACAGTCCGCCTCATCGGGGTCGATACGCCGGAAACCGTCAAACCACACTCGCCCGTGGAACCTTTTGGAGAGGAGGCGGCGGCGTTCACGAGAAGGCTTGTGCAAAACAATTCCTTTCAGGTTCGTCTGAGCTTTGACTCTCAGCGACGGGACAAGTATGGCCGACTGTTGGCGTATGTCTGGGCTGGTGAATACTTCCTCAATGAGGAGCTGGTCCGTGCCGGCTTGGCCCGCGTTGAAACCCAGTATTCGTATTCACCGCTCATGAAGGAACGTCTCATCCTGGCCGAAACGGAGGCCAAGGCTCAGCACCGCGGGATTTGGTCACTATCAAATTCCGACAAGTAACGGGCTTGTGGGTAACAAATTGTTCCGTTCCGCCATCTTAAAATCGAGGACGGTTTCCCCACAGAGTCCGCCCGCAATAGCAACCTTATCTTCGCACTACTGGCGTGCGAATCGCATCTTTGCAAGTCAGCAGTGCTTGGATACATACACGCCCGCAAGACATTGGCACAGCCTTCTTCACTGCCATCGCATATCGGCACCCTCTTGCGTAGGTCGCCGTATGGTGTTACATTTTCTCGATGCGTAACATCGCCGCCATCGGCTGGTGGACATATTTCGCTGCATTTCTTGTGCTTGGGCGATTGTGACACCGTTGTCTAAGAATTGGCGCCGTCAGTTACCCCATTGTGGAGTTGGTCTAAAGACGTGAAAGGATCGCAGCCATGTTGTGCCGCTTGAGATGCTACTATGTGCCTCTGACCGTCTTACTTTGGGTTGCGAGCAACTGTCCGGGCTCGTTTGGGGCCTTGCCCGAAAGTTCCCTTTACCTTGTTGGTGTCGGTCCCGGCGATGCAGACTTGATCACGCTGCGAGCCATCGAAGCCATCAAAAAGGCTGACCTCGTTTTTTGTACCGATGGGCTTGAGAAAGAATTTGCGGATTATCTCTCAGGAAAACAGGTCATCACGGGATACTGGCGGTTGTTTGAGTTCTACGGGCAAGATATCAGTCAGCTTGAGGGTGAACAACGTGCTCGCGCCGAGCGGCTTGCTCAAAAACGAAATGAATTCATCCAATTAGTACGAGAGAGCGTCGCGCAGAAGAAAACGGTGGTCATTCTCGATAGTGGGGATCCCTTGATCTACGGTCCTTGGGCATGGTGCCTTGAGGAGTTCGAGGATTTGAAGCCCGTCGTCGTGCCAGGCCTAAGCAGCTTTAATGCTGCCAATGCCGCACTCCGTCGAGGGGTTACCAATGCTTCGAAAACAAAGTCGGTGATCCTGACCGCGAATGATTGGCCGGGCAAAACGGATACCATCGAAAAGCTCTCGTCCCTCCAGGCAACTATGGTGATCTTTACCATGCGGGCTGAATTCGACTATTTCATTCGACAGCTTCGAACGCACTATCCTCCCGAGACTCCTATCGCGGTGGTCAAATACGCAGGCTACGTGGACCGCGAAGAGGTCGTCCAATCGACACTCGGTCGAGTTTATGAGCAGATCGATCCCGCAGCCCTACCGTTTGAGTATTTGATTTATGTGGGCGACTTCCTGACGTACCGCCACAAGTCGTCCCAACCCGTCACGAGCCCAGCCAGAGAGTAACCTATTCGACCGCACTCGTTGCCATTTCGCCCGGGCAGTACCGAGCGTCCATCCTTTGACACCAAATGTCCACGCATCGTGGGACCAATCTGCGACCGTAGTGTTGACAGATGCCCTTCGGAAGATGGTCACCTGTCCCCAATTTGGGGAACTTGTTGCTTTCAACGCCGCGCGCTAGATTGGTCTTCTAGAAGGAACCATGAAGTCGGGCGATTAGCTGGGTTGGTCTCAGTCGCTGGTCAATTCTCTGATCCACCCGCTGAAAAGGAGGTTATTAGCTTTGGCAGGAGACGATTCGCGGCGCACTCAAGACAACCAACTTTCCCAGCTTTCCGATCTCGTCGGTCGTGTACCTCCCCATAGTGTTGAAGCTGAGAAAGCGGTGCTGGGAAGTATCCTCCTGGATCCGCGGGTCTTGGATGACGTGGCGACCCAACTAACGGCGGACGATTTCTACGTGGACGCCCATCGGCGAATCTACGCGCGGATTCTCGAGATGCACTCGGAGAACCGCACGATCGATTTGATGCTCTTGGTGGAAGAACTTCGCCGACACAGCGAGTTCGAGGCGGTGGGTGGAGCTGCCTATCTTGCCGAAATTGCCCAGTCCGTGGCCGTGGCAAGCCATGCCGTCTATTACGCCGAGATCGTCCGCAATCACGCCTTAACCCGCTCGCTGATTCATGCGGGAACCGATATCGTTCGTGACGCCTTTGACCTCAGCCTCGAACCGAGAGAGATCATCAATCGGGCAGAAGAACGGATTTTCGCCGTTCGTGATCGCCGTTCATCTGGGGATGCCGTTCCCGTCAACGACGTCCTGTTTGAAGCGTTTCAGATGATCGATCGCAGAATGCAGGGCGAAGCGACGGGGGTGCCAACAGGGTTCACTGATCTCGACAAGTTGACGGGCGGGTTGCACGATTCGGAACTGATCATCCTCGCCGCCCGACCGAGCATGGGAAAGACAGCGCTGGCGACGAATATTGCGGAGCATGTCTCCGTGGATTCCGGGTTGACAACGCTGTTTGTCAGCCTTGAAATGTCGCGTCTTGAGCTTGTTCAACGGATGCTTTGCTCGCGGGGGAAGATCAACGGTCATAAGTTCCGCAGTGGTTTTCTCTCCGCGGAAGATCGGGAAAAACTCGTAAGAGCGGCAGGGGAACTGAGCCGTGGCCAACTATTGATTGACGATTCCCCCAGCAAGACCGTTACAGAAATTGCGGCCGTGGCACGACGTTTAAAACGCCGCGCAGGCCTCCGATTGATCGTCATTGACTACTTGCAACTCATCGAACCTGACAACCCCAAAGACCCGCGACAAGAGCAGGTCGCCAAGATTACGCGGCGGCTTAAGACACTTGCCAGGGAATTGAAAGTCCCCATTCTTTGCTTGGCCCAGTTGAATCGCCAAACAGAGGTGGCCAAGGACAACCGCCCACGGCTCAGCCACCTTCGAGAATCCGGTGCCATCGAGCAGGATGCGGACGTTGTTATGTTCGTTCACCGTGAGGAATACTACCACACGAAAGAAGAGGCACAGGCACGAGGGCTGTGTGGCCTGGCAGAGGTCATCGTGGCCAAACAGCGCAACGGGCCAATCGGCGATGTTAAATTGACCTGGCGAGAAGAATATACCCGGTTCGAAAATGCAGCGGCCGGGGACTTTGCTGAAGTCGATTACGTCCCGTACGAGGACTCACCGTTCTAGCGGCCCACCCCGCGCAAAATTACTTTCGCTTTGCTCGTATTGCAGTTGTTTGGACCGAGTTCCAAGTGCCCACATTAACCCTCAATTGATTGGAATAACCACTGCATATATGGCGGAAAGCCTTGGCATATCGGAAGGCCAATTATCTCAGGGACCTCATACGGGTGTTGTTTCCGGACGAAATCTGCTAACTTTTCGAAGGCCTCGCGAGTGGTTTTAAGGAGACACAGCCACTCCTTGGCCGACTCAATCTGCCCCTGCCATCGATAAATACTGTCGATAGGACCGAGTATTTGCACGCACGCGGCCAAGCGGTTCTCCACCAGACCTTTCGCCACACTTTCGGCACTTTCCCTGCTGGGAAACGTGACCATCACTTGAAGGGCTTCTTGCTTCATCCTCCGTTCCCCTTGCCGTGGTCAAGCTTGAAACGGCACAACTCTTGCTCTCAACCCTGAGAAATTGTCACCGAGATTCGTCCTTTTTGCCAACGGTCCCCTGCGAGCGTACGTCACGCAGCGGATTCTTTTCAACCGATGAGCCTTGCCCCTTGGCCTGTCTTGCCAACTCCAGCGCCGAAGGCCGGTAATCCACCTCCTGGGGCAGTCGGTCGGGAGAGGCGGGGCTTTCTGCAGAATCCCCTTTATTGACGGGCGGATCAACCACTCGCAGGAAGTCGAGGTCAATGTCGTACCATCCGCGGTCTGCACCCGAGTCGAATTGCACGAGTGCTCGGCCGTTACAGTTCACTGTCTTCACCTGCCCTATTTTCCCTTTGAATCGCAACAGTTCCGGTCGATCCCCTTCGACGATGACAAACTGGTTCTCGTACTCAAACCGGAGACTCCGCAAGCGTTCAACATCCATGGCCAACAACTCCGCCAGCCTGTTATCTCATCGAAGCATAAGAATGATTATTGCGTCCCATCGCATTCAAGAAGCTCACCTTTCATGGGTGGTCAAAAGGGCGAACAGAGACCGAGGTCCTTAGTTCTTACTGACGCCGCCAGCAGCTTTCATCCGGGCAGTGTCTTCGGCGACTTTCCAACGAAGATAGGCATCCAAGAATCCTTGGATTTCGCCATCCATCACCGATTGGAAGCTCGTCTCCGTGTATCCCGTTCGCGCGTCTTTGATCCGCTGCTCCGGATGTTGGAAATAGCTGCGAATCTGCGAACCGAAACCCACCTTCGGGGCGGCTTCGTACTTAGCCGCCATTTCGGCCTCTCGCTTCTCTTCCTCAAGACGAGCGAGTTTCGCGCGGAGCATCCTCATCGCCATGGCCCGATTTTGATGCTGACTCCGTTCACTTTGGCAGGCCACCACGATTCCCGTGGGAAGGTGCGTCAGGCGAACGGCACTTGACGTCTTGTTGACGTGCTGTCCGCCGGGGCCGCTGGCACGAAAGACATCCTCGCGGATATCTTCTTCCCGGATTTCGATCTCAGCCTCATTTTTAATCTCCGGCGAAACATCGACCGCCGCGAAGCTGGTCTGTCGCTTGCCCTCCGCATTGAAGGGGCTAATTCGGATCAAACGATGGATGCCCGTCTCGCCTTTAAGGTAGCCGTAGGCCATCGGGCCGCGAATTGCAATCGTAGCACTGTTGATACCGGCCACATCATTGTCAATGCGGTCCAAAACCTCGACCTCATAATCGTGGGCCTTCGCCCAATTGATGTACATGCGGAGCAGCATCTCCGCCCAATCATGGGCGTCGGTCCCCCCATCGCGGGCATTGATACTAACAATGGCGTTGCAGTTGTCGTGCGGCCCGTTGAGAAGCGCCTTGATTTCGAGATCTTCGACAAGTTTTTCCAGTTTGTTCAGCGCGTCGGGAACCCCGTCTGCTAGTGAAGGCTCCTCTTCGGCAAGTTCGACCATCGCGTCGATGTCTTCGAGCTGCTTGATGGCTTCCTCAAGAGGCTTGAGAATCGCGCGAATCGACTTCAGCTCAGCCACCATCTCTTGCGACTTTTCAATGTCGTCCCAGAAGCTGGGCTGGGCCATAATTTGCTCAATCTCGGACTCCCGCGCCTTTTTGCTGGCGTAGTCAAAGGGAGTCCCTTAACTGCGTGAGGCGTTCACGAATAGATTCCGCACGATTAATGACTTCGCGTTCCACGACCATACAATCTCCTCTGTCGATCAACCCCAACTGGAGGGCAGCTTCGCGTTAATGGTCCAACTCACCTAATGTCATTTTAACGAATGGTCGGCCCCGTTTCCCAGCCCTATCTGAACGCACCCAGAAGCCGCTGACGTGACAGCCGCTCACGGGGAATAGAGCACCATCACTGGAACGACGCCGGATTTTCGGCCACGCAATCTCGTGGGCCTTTGCAAGACACATGCCGTCGCGTCCGCCGAAGTACTAATCGGCATTCCATCATCAGGTACCTCAGCCGCCCAGCGCACGGGCCTATAAGGCTAATCTGCTCCAAGACTTCGGATGACCCTCCCGAATTGTTTTCCGCCCACGGCGAAGCACGCTTCACCAAGATGAACGCACCGCCAGACCATGTCATACCCAGGGCAAAGGGAGTGGCGTAGAATCATAAGACGATACGGTCCGCCGGCGGCTTGGGTGGCAATAGTCGTGCCTAAAGCGCCCCTTTGGACAGATCTTGGTAATTGGAGGAAAGTTGTTGAGGGCACCTAGGCGGGTTAGCTTAAATTTCGTTCTCCAAATACAACATTAAAGTTATTGACAAATGCTTGACACGGATTGTTACGATTACGAGCTTCCTAAACACTTGATCGCCCAAAGTCCGCTACCTAACCGTGCCGATGCCCGGCTGATGGTGGTGAACCGCGCCACAGGCGAAATTGAGCACCGGCATGTGCGCGATCTGCCGGAACTTCTTAGGCCGGGGGATGCCCTGGTCCTAAACAATACCAAAGTGGTTCCGGCGAGGCTGGTGGGCTATCGGACGGCCACGGGCGGTCGGTGGGAGGGTCTTTTTGTCGAGGCCGATGCCAGCGGAGTGTGGCACGTCATCGGCAAGACCCGCGGCAAGCTTCAGCCAGGCGAGAGCATCACGTTGGTCAATTTACAGGGACGTGATGACATCCGACTTTTTGTGATCGGACGGATCGCCGAGGGTGGGTGGCTTGTTAGCCCTGACACCGCCGAGGACTCATGGGAGGTCCTCAACCGAGTAGGGCGCGTGCCACTTCCACCCTATATTCGCGGTGGCCAAATGCTAGAAGAGGACCGCAACCGTTATCAGACCGTTTATGCCGAGGTCCCTGGCTCAGTGGCTGCACCAACCGCCGGCCTGCATTTCACACAAGGATTGTTGCGAAAGCTAAAAGAGGCAGGAATCGAAATCTGTTATCTCACCCTTCACGTGGGGCTGGGGACCTTCGTACCGATCAAGACCTCCCGTATTGAGGAACATCGGATGCATGCTGAATGGGGGACAATTTCGGAGGAAGTGGTGGAACGGCTAAAACAAATTCGCAGCTCTGGGGGTCGGATCGTTGCCGTAGGCACAACGGTAACGCGGCTTCTGGAAACGGCGGCCCTCGATGGCGAATTAAAGGCATTTTCAGGAAGAACGGACCTATTTATCCGACCGCCGTATCAATTTCGAGCGGTTGACGTCCTAATGACCAATTTCCATCTTCCGCGGACAACCCTACTTGTCCTGGTCAGGACATTCGGGGGAGATAACCTTATCAAGCGGGCGTATGAGGAGGCAATCCGCGAAAGTTACCGATTTTACAGTTACGGAGATGCCATGCTCATCTTTTGAAGAGGGTTGTTGCATGGGAAGTCGAAACTGGATCTCCAACGATTTGGATACCGGAAAGGAAAGAGATATCTATGGCTTCACTGGACACGAACGAGAAGGTCCTCGTCATACCCACATCGCTATTCCGCAAACTTGGCTACTTCCAGGGGTTTAGCGGAGATATCGCCAACTACATTGACGACATCTCCAATCCAGCAAACACCATGTTCCGTCCGCGGGGGGAAGTTGAACCTGATCCGCAGTTCAAACAGCTTATCCCTTACGTCATCATTTGCCACAACCAGGGGCAGACCTGGCAGGTGTTCTCCTATACGCGGGGCACGGGCCAGGGGGAATCCCGACTCCATCGCAAGCGGAGTATTGGAATTGGTGGACATATCTCTGACCGAGATTTGACGGAGGGAGGGAACATCGTCTTTCAGGCCATCGAACGGGAACTGAACGAGGAGGTTGCCGTTAACAGCAGTTATCGGATGGAATGTGTCGGATTAATCAACGACGACACGACAGATGTTGGCCGCGTCCATTTGGGGATCGTTTATCGGTGTATCGTGTCCAGCCCAGCCGTGGTGCCGCGGGAAAAGGAGATCGTCAGTCACGGTTTTCTGCCCGTGTGGGAGCTGGTCAAACACTGGAATGAGTTCGAGACGTGGTCCCAGATTGCCCTCAAGGGTGTTTTTGGAGTTGAACCACCT
>Ga0209608_1001859_pt1 | contig 16142 bp, 9 predicted proteins | sample AD_UKC130_MetaG_FD_184428 | JGI IMG/M metagenome (GOLD analysis project Ga0209608, IMG submission 184428) | Active sludge microbial communities of municipal wastewater-treating anaerobic digesters from Canada - AD_UKC130_MetaG (SPAdes) (version 2) | ecosystem: Engineered > Bioreactor > Anaerobic... | reverse complement strand
CCAGAGCCTGCGGGGGGCCGATCCGGAGATTGACACGATGACGAGGAGTTGTCTTGGTGGGTTGGAGGAATTATATTCCAAAAGCCCGAATCCTGGACGAGGTAATCAACGTGAAGGCAAGCGATCTAATTTCCGAAGCCGCCGCGCTGCCCGTCGAAGAAAGGGCTATGGTCGCAGAGTCCATCCTGCGGACGCTCAACTCGCCCGATCCAGACCTGGATCGCAAGTGGGCGGAAGCGGCTCGCCAGCGTCTGGCAGTACTTCGGTCTGGCCAGGTGAAAGGCATTTCTGGGCAAGAGGTGTTCGCCCGCGCCTGGAAGCAACTCGGGAAATAAACTTCACCTTCCACCCTGAAGCGGAGCGAAAATTACTCCAAGCCATAGACGATTGAGTCGCAGTGCGCCATCAACAACGGAGCGTTGAAGGGGAGTCGCATGCTCTGGATGTACCTCGGTTTCATCACGCTGGTCTTGATCCTCCTGGCTCTGGATCTGGGCGTGTTTCACCGTCATGCCCACGTGATCTCCGTGCGCGAGTCGCTGGGCTGGTCGGCGTTCTGGATCGCGTTGGGCCTGCTGTTCAGCGGCTTCATTTACCTCGGGTACAACAACCACTGGGCGGGGTTGGGTCTGACGCCGGACATCATGGCGAGCAAGCCCGTCGAAGTCGAAGGCGTGGGCCTGGTGTACAACAACGGTTCGCAGGCCACGCTCAAGTACATCACGGGCTATCTGGTCGAAAAATCGCTGGCGGTGGACAACATCTTCGTCATCGCCATGATCTTCAGCTACTTCGCCGTGCCGGCCATGTATCAGCACCGCGTGCTCTTCTGGGGCATCGTGGGAGCGTTGGTCATGCGAGGCGTCATGATCGCCATCGGCGTGGAGTTGATCCATCGCTTCGAGTGGATCATCTACGTGTTCGGCGGCTTCCTGGTGGTCACGGGCATCCGCATGCTGTTCGCCGGCGAGAGCCACAGCACGCCGGATCGCAACCCACTCGTAAAGCTCGCTCGGCGGCTCATGCCCATCACCGAACGCTATCATGGGCAGCACTTTTTCGTCCGCGGCGGCAGTGCCGCTTCACATGAGCCGCCGGTTCCGGGGGCTGAGGCCGAAACCGATGCCGTCGCCGATACCGCCAAGGCGGGCGCGCTCATGGCCACCCCCCTCCTGCTGGCCTTGATCATGATCGAGTTTACGGACCTGATCTTCGCGGTGGACTCCATTCCGGCGATCTTCGCGATCACAGCCGATCCGTTTCTCGTCTTCACGAGCAACGTGTTCGCCATTTTGGGCCTGCGGAGTTTGTATTTCGCCCTGGCGGGAATGATCGACAAGTTCCACTATGTGAAGGTGGCGCTCTCGTTCGTGCTCATTTTGGTGGGCGTGAAGATGCTCACGCACGTGCGACTCAAAGCACTGCTGGGCGAGAACTTCAATCTTTATCTCCTGGCGGCGGTTCTAACAATTCTCGCCCTGGGTATCGTGGCGTCCATTCTGCGACCAGCGAAGAAAGAGTAAGCGGAGGCTGGGGACTGGGGACCAGGGCCTGAAGGCTGGGGATTGGGGCTTGGCGACAGCAGATCGGGTGGGGCGGGCGTCTCGCGCCTCGGCCACGACAGCAACACCGTCAATCGAAAGCGACGGCAGCCCCGGCGCAGCGTCCGGCAACCGGCCGCTTGTTCGCTCATAGTTGCACACCTATAGGGTGCAATGCCTGTTCGCCTCCAAGGGGCGAACAGGATCAGCGCACTGAGCCCGTTACATACTGGAATCGTGCAACATTATTGTCACGACAATCCATGGCAGGCAAGATGCCCGTTCGGAGACTCTCTGTCGCCAGGCCGCAGGCCCTGGTCCCCGGCCCCCGCCTACGGTCCGGTGATGCACCGCTGGAACTCGCCGAAGTCGGACTGATCCACATCGCCGTCGGCATCGAAGTCAGCGGCGATATGACCGTCGGTGTCGGGCACCAGCGGACAGCCGGGCGGCAGCGCCTGCGGGTCGTAGCCCACGCCGGGACCGCTGCTGCATTGCGTGAAGATCAGTACATCGTCACCGTCCACGCGGCAGTCAGCGGTGAAGTCCGCCTGTATTGCCGTGCACGCGGTCAGCGGATAGTCGAACGTACCATTAGGCACGCCCGCCCCGTTGAAACCGCGCACGTGCAGATACCACGTGCCCGCGGCTTGCGGCACGGTCTCGAGCTCTCCCGCCGACCACTGCGGCTCATCGCCGGTGAACGTATAGGTCGGACTCTGGTCCCATGCGTACTGATAGTACTGGACCTGCCCCGAGCCGAAGCCCTGGACCGCGCTCCAGGCGACGCTCGTGCCGACGGTGACGGCGCGACGGGCCGGCTGGATGCTCTCCGTCGCCGGCGGGGCCGACAACGTCCAGACCTCGTCCACGATCGAATCGGCTGTCTCGATGGCATCACCGTTTCGCGCGCGAGCCACGAAGCCGTATCGCGTGTTGGGGCTCAAACCCGCGCTTGTCCAGGCCGTCTGCGACGTCTGCCACCCCGAATGCGTTCCCAGTGTCACATTTTCGACTCGTACGCCCGAGCCTCCCGAAGCAAGATTCGAGAGCGTGCCCGCAGCCGTCGCGTCCACGCTGGTGGGCGTGATCGTGCTGAAGGTCACGCCGGTGGGCGTTTCGATGGCTGAGTACTTCGTCTGACCGGCCGAAGGCGCAGAGGCACCGGCGGCATTGAAGGCAACCACCCGGCGGGTGTGCTGAGTGTTGGGCGAGATGCCGGTGGTTTCATCCCAGACCACCGTATCGGCGGGCAGATCGCCCGACACGCTGGTGCCCTCGGTCGTGATGACGCGGTAGCCGGTTTCACCAGCCACATCCGACCACATCCAACGGATAGCCGTAGTGCTCAAGGCCTGCGGCAACCCATCAGCGGGTGTGGCGGGAATCGCGCCGCAGGCCGGCTCGATGTCGTCCACCCAGACCGTGCCGCTGGTCGACGTCGTGGATCCCGCGTCGATGTACACGGTGATCCGTCCGGCCTGGGCCGTTCCCGTCCAGGTATTCTGAACCCAGTTGGTGGACGTAGCCGTGGACCACTGCACGGTGGAACTCGCCGCATTCGTGCCGCCCAGCGGATCGACGCCGAGATAAGCAGCAATCTGGTTGTTCGAACACTTGACCCACATGCGGACCGTATACGTCTGGCCCGGCGTGGTGGCGAGCTGCTGGAAGATCCCGCCTTCATTGCTGCTGTTGGCGGAGTAGATGGCCTGGGCCCGGCTTCCGCTGCGGAACTGTGTGGTCGATTCCGAGCAGGTCACATTGCCGGCGTAGTTGAACTTGGTCCAACCGTTGGCCACGCCGCTGGTGAAGCCCTCTTCGAACCCCGCGTTCTGGAGGCAGTTCAAGCCGGTGGCGCCGCCCACCGTGTACGGTCCCAATCGGAACACGGTGGGGTTGACGGCCTTGGGGTTGTCGTTGTTGTACGATCGCAGGTGCAGGTACCAGTCGCCGCTCGCGCCGACCGGCAAAGCCAGCGAACCGCCGGTCCAGAATTGCTCGCCTGCCCAACCGGGTGACGTGCCGGGACTCTGATTCCAGAGGTATCCGAACCGGCCCACTCGAGCAGGCCCGTCACCAAAGCCGTTGGTCGCCACGAACGTAACGACGGCTCCCGCCGACAAGCCCGCCAGGCTGTACCCCTTGTCGCTGGTGATAGTCGGCGTTGTGACGCCGTTACCGTACGTCGCCGGCATCGCCAGTGTATACCTGGTCTGTCCTGCCGAGCCCGCCGATTCGCCGCACGCGTTGAACGCGAAGATTCGCCGCTGATATCGCGTGTTCGCCGTGAGGTTCACTTCCTGCCAAGCCGTCACATTCGCCGGCAGCTCGCTGGAGACGGTGGTACCGGTCGTATCCTTGACGCGGTATCCGGATGCGCCGGTGACGCCGGCCCACTGCCATGAGATCCGGTCCGTCGAGAGAGCGGTTGCCGAACCGTCGGCCGGCGCCGGAGGCGGCTCGACGCTCAGCGTGAGCACCGCCTCGTTCGACGTGGCCGTGCCGTAGATGTTCGTGACCACGCATCGATAAGCGGCCAGGTCGTCTGCATCGGCGTTGGTGATCGTCAGCACATGACTCGCGACGCCCGAATAATGGCCGCCGTTGGTCAGGTCCACCTGGTTCTTCTGCCAGCGATAGCTGAGCGAACCGCCGCCAGTGGCGCCGACCGTGAACGAGGCCGTCCCACCATAGCATCGCTCCTGCGACTTGGGATGCTGCGTGATGACCGGCGGCTGCGGATCGGTGCCGACCAGATCGACCACGAACCCCATCTCGATCGGCGGCGTGCCGGAATTATCGTCATCGTCGTACAGGCCGTAGCCGGCCAAATATCGACCGTTGCCCGAGACGGCGTTGACGCGGCTGAGGCTCGTCCATCGGCTCAGGTCCACACCGGCGGCCATCAATTCGGCGTGCAAGTCGTGTACGCCCGCATTGTCCCAGTAAACGGCCTTGTAGCCGGCATGCTTGAACAACCCGTAACTGCTGCCGCCGATAATCGGATTGGTGGCGTGATCCGAGACGCAATAGGCGAAGCTCTGCGTGTCGCCTGCTCCGAGCACGCCCAGGTCCACCGGCCGGGGCCACGACAGACCCGGCTCGAGCGCCAGTGTCGGGTTAGCCGGCACCTGCCATTTGAACGCGTGATAAAGGCCCAGGTCGGATGGGTTGTACGTTTGGTAGCCAACCGCCCAGGTCGCGCTGCCGTTGATGGCGGTGGCGCGGCTCTTGTAGTAGTTCGAATCACCGTAACCGGCAAACCGCTTGAGCTGATCCCAGCCGCAGTGACCGCCCCCGCTGCAGTTCGCGTTCCAGTTGAAGATAAAGATCGCGTGATCGTAACGCCAATCCGGATTGGTCTGACCGTTGCCCCAGTTGTTCTTGCCCACGGCCCAGCCGTTGCGGGCCACGCCGTACGCGTCCTGGTAGTAACCCCAAAAGTCGATCCACGAATGATCGCTCGCCCGGTAACGATACGCCTTCTCGTTTTCCTGAGGATAAGAGCTGCCGACGATCCAGGTCTCCCGCGTCGCCGAGTCGTGGCTGATCGCGTAGACGCTGCGCACGTTGGCGCTGGTCTGAGGCGGGTTGGCGGGCAGGAGCGACCAGGTTCCGTTCACCCACTGACGAGCAAGCCCGCCGATGTTCCCGCAGGCGACCAAGCTGCCGTCGCTGTGGCTCGCGCAGCCGGTCACGTAGCTGTTGCCGCCGGAGTTGGAGGTCATCTCGCGCAAGCCAGTAAGCTTGGACCAGTAGAACGGGGCATCGACGGTTTGGCCGGTGGCGGGATCCCGCTTCTTGCTGTTACCCACAACCCGGGTGCCATCCTCGGACATGCCCACGCATCGGCTGTACTTGCCCGGCGTCTCCTCGAGCACGCCGGTGACCCAGATCTGTGCCGCCCGGGAGACGTCGACCAGCATGACCAGTATCAGCACCGGTCCGACCGCTGCAGAAGACCGCGTCCGCATGAAGCCCCTCCGTTGGCCGGGATACCCGGCGGTTGCTGACCATTGAGATGCGCGAGACGCTCCCACCCGGCCTTTTCGGGCAAGTGGTGGGTGGTTCTCGAAAGACAGGCCCTCCAGGCCCATTATCCTGTTTTCGTCCACAATCACAAGCGGATTTAGTCGACGATACACCGGATCCAGTCGCGTGTCGCGGCCCAAGTCCGATCGCAACCCTTCTCAGGGGTTATGCGGTCGTCCCCCTGAAAAGCGCGCGGTCCTGTGATATACTGGCCGGTGCTGCGGGCCCATAGCTCAGTGGTTAGAGCGGGCGACTCATAATCGCTTGGTCGGGGGTTCGAATCCCTCTGGGCCCATCAGAACCGCCGTCCGAATTTGCCGTTGGGCAGGTCGACGGCGGTTTTTCTTTTGAGGCTCGCCGCCGGTTCAAACGACGGCGCATTCTGCCCGTCTGATGCGGGCGAGGCGCCCGCTCCCCGATCCCGCCAATCACGGCGGCTCCCAGGCCGGCCGATAACATCAGGACCGAACCGGAGGTGGCGGTTCTTCGCGTCCGACGCAGTGGATTGCCGAAAGACATAGTATGTCGAAGCACACGCGGATTGTTTTCGCACTATGCGTCGCAGTTGTGCTGGTAGCCGGCATTTACGGACGTGTGGTGCACTTTGGTGAACGTCCGTTCTGGAGCGACGAGGCGTGGGTTGCTGATGCGATCCTCTCGCGCGGATACGGCGAATTGCTTCGGCAAACGGAACTGCCGCTCCCGCCGCTGTTCGCCGTTCTGGGCAAAGTCAGTTCGGGCCTTGGGTTCCGCCCCGAGATCGGCTTGCGTCTGGTGCCACTGATCGCCGGGCTCCTGGTTCCGCCGCTCAGCTATCTGATCTTGCGGACACTGCGCGTTCCACGCAGCATTCAGTTAGCCGGCGTGGCGTTGTCGGCCGGCAATACCATGCTGATTGTCTGGTCGCGGGAACTGAAGCAATACGGCGTAGAGGCGTTTTTGTTTCTGGCACTGGCCTGGATGGTGCTTCGGCTGCGCCGGAGTCCCCGCACGTCCGTTCCGCTGGTCACCGCCATGCTGATCGTGTGCGGCGTCGGCCCGTGGCTGGGATACGGGTTCGTGTTCGGTGCCGTCGCGCTCATGGTCGTACTGCTGCGATTGCCGCCGCACCGGGGCGGATCGCGTAAACTCCGGCCGATCGGTTTGCTCGCCCTGGCCACGCTCGCTCTCTCCACGTTCGTGCTGCTGCGAACCGTGGCCTCGGCGCAGGCCAGCGATCCCGGCTTGCGGCAATTCGCATCCTGGTGGTTCATTAATCCCCTGGCGGTCGAGAGCTGGTTGTCCACCGCGACAAACTTCATCTTCACGAGCTACCTGATCGTCGTGCCGCAATACCTCGCCGCTGTCCGGGCGGACCAATTGGTCCTCCCCGCGCTGGTCACGGGCGCCGTCTGGCTGTGCGTGCTCATCGGCCTGTGGAGCTGGCCGCGGCGAAGCCGAGCGGAGATGAGCATCATCGTACTCGGCCCATGGGTTCTTCTTTTCCTGGCCGCGATGGCCGGGCGATATCCGTTCGGCAATCCGCGGCTCATGGTCATGTGGGTGGGTCCGCTCGTGTTGGCCATGGCGGCAGGCCTCGTGCACCTGTGCCGCGGTCTTTCGATCGTGGTCATGCAGCGAGGCGGGCCGGGCCTCGTGCTCGCCTTGGCGCTGTCGGCCGTCCCGCTGGTGCATTTGATGGCAAGGCCGGGCCGGCACACCGCGTGGACGTATCACGACTTTCCAGCGCTGCTGCGGACGATCGACAGCGAGTGGCGTCCGGGTGAACCGATCCTCGCCACGTTGATGGCATCGGCAGCCGTGAAGCATTACGCCGCCCAACGGCAGATGGCCGTGACCACCATGCCGGCCAGCGGCGGGACCTGCGCGATCCCCGGTGTGGATTACGACGCCGTGATTCGCCAGGCGGCGTCCACACTCAGTAATCGGGTCTGGCTGCTGGCAGTGGACGGCCCCGTTCCCGATGTGACGCGGGATAAAGCCCTGGCGATTCTCGAAGAGCTGGGATTCGAAATCTCGGCCCGCCCCGATCCGGCCGATCATCCGTCGTGGGGGACGGCGCGGCTTTGGGTGGGCCAGCGCCGCAAACGCTGAGCGTCCATGTGGCCGATGGCGACCCCAACGCGGCCAGTTGAGGACCCGCGCCAAAATGCAAACAGGCCATGCGTGCCGAAGCACGCATGGCCTGTCGTATCCTACTCTTCCCTGGAATGGGCGAGCGTATTGCCCGCCCGGGTGATTACCGAGTGATTACCGACGACGACGCACCAGGGCCAGGCCACCGAGGAGCACGAAGATCGCGGTGGCGGGCTCAGGCACGACGGCCAGGAAGCCGACATTACCACCGTTTCCGTAGCCGGTGATGTAGGTGACACCGTTGACCGTCTTGATGGACGTGATACGGTTCGCAATCGTCAGGCCCTCAGGCAGGCCGCTGATCCCGTATCCGGCCAAGTAGTCCCCGAGGGGCATGCCGACAGGCTGGCCGTACTGGTTGAGCTCGGTCAGATCCCAAATCCAGGCATGATAGACACCGTTGATATACCCATAGCCACCGGCAAGCGTGCCATCCTCATTCACCGCCAGGGCGGCACAGGTGGAGGTGGCACCCGGAACGTCCTCGAGCCACTCGGCCACCCAGCTATCACCGCTCTTGTACCAGTAGGACTGATAGAGAATGCCGCCGTACATCGCCGCGCCGACGATGACGTTACCATTTCCCGCGATGTCATAGGCCTCGGTCCGGCCGTCGCCACCGGCGGGCACGGGCAGGAGCGTCGTGCCGCTGGACGTATGTACGTAGCCGTTGACGACGTTGGCCGCGTTGCGAGTCGTGCCGACGGCGATGCCGGTCGGAGTGATGCTGTTCACGCTCGACGATCCGCTCATGCCACCGAAGGCATCCCACGTCGATTCTCCGGTCGTCGTATTCACCAGCCAAGTACCGACAACCTGGCTGTTGCTGCTCTTGCCGAACGCGTAATAGCTCACACCGTCGCTCGCCACCCGCATCGTGTTCGGCATAGCGATGTGCGTGCCGGTGTTGCCGATTTCATTGTTGAGGAAGTGGGTGCGCCAACCATTGGCATCCTGGCCGACCGCACCGGGCTTGTTCGTCCAGGTAGCAGCGCCACCGGTCCCGGCCGCTCCGTGCCGGCCCGCCACGACGAGGCTGCCATCCGGGAAGACATCCAGGGCAAACGAGTTTGTTGAAATCGTCCCCCCCTCATTGGCTGGGAGGAACGTGGGAGAGGACACGGAACCGTTCGAATACGTCCAGTAGGCCGACCGGTACACGGACCCGTCATGGGCTTGACCGCTCACGTAAGCCTTTCCGTCTGGCGTGGCTGCCACCGTATAGCTGATAGAATAGGTGGGAAACTCCCCCTCTCCCGGCAGGACGTAGAAGCCGGCGGCGAACGCCGACGACGCCGCGCCTATGACAAGTGCACTCACCAAGAGTCTCTTCATCGCTCTCCTCCTCTCACTTTCTGATTCGAGGCTCAAAACGACCACAAAGAAATGTCCGGGTGGAGAATTCCACCGCTCCAATCCCCACGAAAGTACGCTTTCCCCCTCCCTCCTCTCAACGCACGAAACTGACAGCCAGAAATGCCCCTCTTCGTGCAGAGTCTACAGGGACGGGACTCTTTTGTCAACCAAATTTAAGATAGAATCATGTGAATTTGAGCCGACTCAGAACGTCGGGACGGCGTGGGGCCCGCAGAAGCATTGACCTGCAGAGGATGCGTGTTCAAGCGTTGCCCTGCTCGCGTCGCGATTATCTGACCCGGCACCGGGACCCGCCGCGGCGAAGGGGCCCCATAAGACGTCCAAGGGCTCAAATGGGGGTAAATGAAGCTGTTTTTCGTTGACAAAAGCACGTGTATCATGTAGACCATATATGGGAAAAGCGTCTCATTCTGCAACGTCCACATCCTAATGGGAAGCGAGAGGCTGTTTCCCGCATGAGCCGTGCGAGACAGCCCGGGTCTGTCGGGCCACGTTGGCTGCACTGCATGGGAACCAGAAGTTCGAGCTTCTGGGTCGCGCAATATTGGATGTAGCGTCGGCGCGCCGGCCGGGCGGGCAGAGCGCACCGATACAACAAGCAAGGGAGGAAAAGCTGTGAAGCGTACCTTCGCGATGTGTACCGTAGCCTGTCTATGTACCATCGGCATCATCGGACCGGCAGCGCACGGCGCCGTCGTTCGGCCTGGAGGGGATCCGGCTTGCGAACGCATTCTCTGGGCAGACCCGTTCGACTTCTACACGCAGTGGGCCTTCGACAACAAGGACAACCCGGCCTACCCCAACGGCACGCTGTGGCAAGGGGGACCGATTCCTGCAGGCGCGGTGGATCCGGACGACACCCCCGATCAATGCGACCGGCTCTGGCCCCAAGTGGTCATACCGCCCGTCGCACCGAATTGCGATGACACGTCCTGGCAGGCTCCCAACAGCGACCTGGCCAGAGCCAACTGGGTGAGCAATGACTGCCCGGTCATCACCAGCCCGCGCGGCATCGAGGCTGAGCCAGGGCGCCTCGACATCATCTACGGCGGCGGCAGCGCCCGGGACGACAAATGCTACGGAGCAGGCCAGATCAGCGAGACGCTCTTCATGAGCGCCCAGGCGAATTACACCTGGGGAACCGGCGGGAGCTACCACTCCATGCCTCAGTTCACCTATGACCTGACCGACCGCATCAACGCCATGGCAGAGGCTCGCGGCCTGGGCGTCAGAAATGCTGTTAACGGCACCGATGAGAACCCGTTGACCCTGATTTTCTATCTCAGATCCGGCACGTGGGACAATCCATATGCGCCGTACAATAACTCCTACGTGGAGCTCTCCTTCAACGACGACACCGCCCCAACCGACTACGTCTGGCGCGGCAACCCGGTCGCTCCACCCAAGGGTCAGGTGGACCCGGAATACTGCCCGCAAGGGCCCTACCCGGTGATTTGCCAGCAGGCCCGCGTCCTCAATGACGACGCTTGCGTGGATGGCCAGGATTTGGCCTGGCTCAACAACAACTGCCCCGCTCTCATCCCGCCCTACAACCCGGAGACGGGCACGGGCAAGACCTGGGCCAGCATCGCCTTCGGTCTGTTGGCGATCATGGATACCGATCCGTGCAAGTACAATTGCGCAACGGCTCACGTGCCGACCAACAACCACTTCGCGGTCTTCGACGGAAACAAGTGGCAGCAGCTCCGGGCCGGCCGTTTCACTGGATTGGCTGACGGATACAACCAGTGGCCGCCTGAAGAACACATGCAGCCCGGAGGCACCAGCAACGACTTTGTGACGCACGGCGGCGACACAATGGTTTACCTGAAGATCACGACCAACAACATTCTCATCTACGCCCGGAACTTCGATGGCCAGGGGGTTTCCAAGCAATGGCATGCCACGGTGCCGCGTGTCTACAAGGGCGGTTTTAACAAGATCCGCTGGGGCGTCGGGCCGGGCTGCGAGCTGGACAAGGACACGGGTGAATGCAAGGTCGGCGGTACACCCAAGCAGTGTCTGACGTATTCGTCGGCGACCGAAGGCTACCGCCGCACGATCATGGACTCCATGTCGCTGCTGGACGGCGTCCTGGAGTACATCGACACGGTGAACGGTGCCTGCTGCAACCGGAAGGACGGCACTTGCACCATCACTGACCAGGCCACATGCCTGGCGACCCCGGATGGTCGCTGGGACGGCGTCGGCACGACGTGCGGTCAATTCCAATGCTGCCCGAAGCAGTACGGCGACACCGATGGCGACGGTGACGTGGACATGACGGACTTCGCCTACTTCCAGCGTTGCCTCAGCCAGCCCGGCCAGCATAACAGCGACGATCCGTTGTGCGAATGCTTCGACGTGAACGGCGACGGGATGATTGACATGATCGACCTGACCGCGTTCACCGGCAACGGATTGGAGCCCAGCGACCCGAACTACGTGCCGGGCTGTGCCAGCGGCGCGGGGGTTCCGGCCGATCCGAACTGCCACTAATTCGCTTGGGCATCGAACCGTAGGAAAGGCCGCTCATCAGCCGACGCTGATTGGGCGGCCTTCTCTGTAAGAGAGGCGGGCAAAAAGCGCTTTACAAGCAGCGTGCTTTTCACTACGCTGCCATTTGAGATGGACGAGAATGCCCGACCTCTGAGCTTGTTGCGAAGCTTCTCCGACGACGCGTCGAAGCGGGAGCAGGCGTACTATCAGCTTCGACGGCTGCTGATTCTGCAGCAGATCCCGGAGGGCACCCGGCTGCGCGAGGCGGAATGGACAGCTCGTTTCAATGTCAATCGTTCGGCCCTGCGGGAAGCCCTGGCCCGGCTCGAGGCGGAAGGCCTCGTGGTCATGGGGTCCAAGACGGGCTATTTCGTGCCCCGGCTGACGCTGAACGACATCCGCGAAATCTTGACCGTCCGCGTGATGCTGGAAAGCGGGGCCATCGAGCTGGTGTGCGAAAACGGGCTGAACACTCCCCGTCACCTCAAGCGGATGCGTCAGGCTTGCGATCAACTCGAGCGGTTGGTCCTCGACGAATACCTGCTGGGTGCCGTCGAGGCCGACTGGCGCTTCCACGAATCGCTCATCCTCGCCTCGGAGAACCGCCGGCTGACCATCGCCTACCGGCATTCCCCCATGCTCATCATCCACCCCGAGGTACTGGCCGGCAAGCAGTGGGAACAGACCATGCAGCGCACGGTCCAGGAGCATCGCACCATCCTCGACCGGATCCTCGAGGGCGACGCCGAGGGAGCCAAGGCCGCGCTGCGCAGCCACATCACCGACCATTCGCTCAACGTCAAGAGCCAGGCCCAGGCCGTCTGATTGTGTGGCCACCGCACGACCGGAAGGGAGTATCCTCTCGTATGAGGCGCTGCGCCCTACTTCTGGCATTTATCGCCGTCGCGGCCCCCTGTGCGATGGCGGTTCCCGCGGCACACGAGGGTTCCCGCGCAGCCGCAACGCAGCCGAACGCGCCGGCACCCCTACAGGTCGGCCGGTCGCGTCAGGTGTTCGTCGATCGCACGTTCCTGGCCGCCGCTTCGGGCGTCGAGCTTCGCGTCCACCCGCCCCGCAAGACGGGCGAGGCCACGATCCGCCCCGAACACGCGTGGGAGAAGGGCATCGGGCCTTACAGTTGCGTTCTCGAGATCGACGGCAGGTACCACATGTGGTACCACGCCATGAGCGCGGAGAATTGGAACGCCGACGCACTGGTGGGAGCCATCTGCTACGCCCGCTCGACCGACGGGATCCACTGGGAGAAGCCCTGGCTGGGGATCACAGAGTACCAGGGCAGCCGCGACAATAACATCGTGCTGGGCTTCGGAGCCGGCGGCGTGAATATCTGGCAAGAAGGCATGATGGTCTTCGTGGACCCCACCGCCCCTGCCGACGAGCGGTTCCGGTTGGTCATGAACCTCAAGCACGTCGCCCCGGGCGTTCACGTGTTCTCGTCGCCCGACGGGCTGCACTGGCGACTCACGCATCGGTCGCTGATCACGGCCCGGCCCCAGGCCAAGGGCCATCATTTGGACACGCAGAACGTCCTGTTCTGGGATGCGGCGCGCGGCCGATACGTGGCCTACGTTCGCTACAATTCGAACCTGCCCGGCTCACAAGGTCGATCCATCGCCCGAACCGAATCGCCTTGGCTGGGCGGCTTTCCGGTTGTGCAGGACATGCAGGTCGTGCTGGGACCGGATGCCCAGGACCTGATGCACGGCGAGACCAACGCGGTGGACTACTACAGCAGCGGCGCCCTCCGCTATCCCTGGGCCGCCGATGCCTACTACATGTTCCCGGTGGCGTACTATCACTACCTGCGAGGCGTGCATCGCGAGTTCGGCGACGAAGTACCCACCAATGCCGGTCCGCTGCACACACAGTTCGCCGCCAGTCGCGATGGAATCCACTGGGAACGGTTCGATCGCCGGCCGTTCGTCGATCTGGGCCTGCGGGGCGAGTTCGACTGCTATGCCGCCCGGATGATCCACGGCCTGGTTCCGGCGACCGACGGGCGTCACATGTACATGTACTACCTGGGCAGCGATTGGCTGCACGGGTGGGATCGCGACGACCGCAACAAGCGTCTGCTGACCGGTGCCGGCCTGGCGCCGCCCAACAACACCACGATCATCAGCCGTCTCGTGCTGCGCCGCGACGGCTTCGTCTCGGTCCGCGGAGCATACACGGGCGGCGAGTTCATCACGCCGCCGCTGACGTTCGAGGGCGATCGACTGGTGGTCAACGTGGACACGTCGGCCACCGGCACGCTCCGCGTCGAACTGCAGGATGCAACCGGCGCTGCCATTCCCGGGTACTCGCTGGATGAGTGCGACCTCGTGCACACGGCCAACGAAATCAACCGGGTGATCACCTGGCAGGGTCGCTCAAGCCTCGGGGATCTGTCGGGCAAGGTCATCCGCATCCGGTTCAGCATTCGCGACGCGGACTTGTACGCGTTCCAGTTCATGAGCGACTGAGCCTTCGCGGGCCGTTCGCTCCGTCGCATGCAATGGGCGGACGCAGCGCCGCCCAACAAACACAGTGGGGGTTTGTGAGATGACTGTGTATCGCAAAATCGTTCTTTCCTGGGCCATCGTCTGGTTGACGGCCGCATCCGTCCTCGCACAATGGACAGAGGTTGCACCGGGCATCGAGTACCGCTCGTTTACCATCGCCGGTCCCAACCGGGTGTTCGTCACCCGTATGGACCGCAACCATCCCGATTGCTTCATTGAAAGCAGCATCGGCAGCGGCTACCTGCGCGACGGCCGCGAAACGGTCACCGGCATGGCCAACCGCTACGAGGACACTATCAATTACTGGGGCCAGGACTGGGGCAACCGCACGCACGTGGTGGCGGCCATCAACGGCGACTATTTCAACCCCAGCACCGGCATGCCCACCAGCGGGCAAATCCACTCCGGCTGGCAATGCCGGCGGTTCATGGAGTACTCGGGTGGCAGCGGGTTCGTCTGGAAGTTGAACCGCGACTGCTTCATCGGTGGCAATGTCCGCAATGGGACCGTGTTCGATCAGCAGCGCGTGTACTTCGCCAACGGCAGCTACATGGTGCCCACCCGGGTCAACGAACCTCGCCTGCCCAACTCCAGCGAGTTCGTCGTGTACACCTGCCATTACGCCGAGCACACGTACACCGATAACAACGGTGTCGAAGTACTGGTGGAGATGAGTCGGCCGCTGGTGGCACTGCCGCAGGATCCCAACTTGTCCGTCGACGGGATCGTTCGGAGCATTCGTCAGAATGCTGGCTCGACACCCATTCCCTTCGACCACGTCGTCCTGTCGGCCTCTGGATCGCAGGCGACGCAGTTGCTCAACAACGTGGCCGTCGGCGACACGATCAAGTTCCGCTGGGAGATCAAGGATTACGGCACGGAAGGCCAGGTGCCCACACCGCCCGCGGATTGGACCAAGGCGTACGCGAGCATCGGCGGGGCCGGCTACGTCCTGAAGAACGGTATCGTGCCTTCGTCCGACTGGGCCGGCAATATCGGGGCCATCGAGCGGCATCCGCGCACGGCGGTGGCCTACAACGACAACTACGTCTTCTTCGTCGTCTGCGACGGCCGTTCCACCGCGAGCATCGGCATGACGTTCACCGAGGTGGGTCAGTTCTGCCGCGATTATCTTGGTGCCACGCACGCCATCACGCAGGACGGCGGCGGTTCTTCGGCGTTGTGGGTGAACGGGCAAATCAAGAACGTGCCGTCGGACGGTCCGGAGCGGGCGGTCGCCAACGGACTGTTGATGGTGAATGTTCGAGCAAAGGAAGTGTCCACGCGATTTCAGAGCGGTCAACCGGTTCGCACCAAGGCCGTCGCCACGCCCCGGTTGGGGCCGGGCAATAACTACGGCGAATTGCCCTCCGTGCCCGCGCTGACGACCGGCACAGTGCTGAACCATCCCCTGCGCGGCGTGCGGGCGACCGGCACGATGTGGTGGAAGGTGCAGTTCGGCGATGCGACCGGCTGGGTCGATGAAACGCTACTCGAGTCTGCCGTCCGGCGCGTGCCCGATTTCGACGGCGACGGTGACGTCGATCAGGAGGATTTCGGCACGTTCCAGCGTTGCATCAGCGGCGCGACCGTGCCGCAGAGCGATCCGAGCTGTGCCGCCGCCCTGCTCGACGGCGATGACGACGTGGACGCCGCCGATTTCGCCATCTTCGAGGCGTGCTACAGCGGACCGCGCGTCGATTACATCCCCGGCTGCGAGGAGTGATCGGTAATAGCTGTCAGCTATCAGCTCTCAGCTGTCAGCTACAGCCGAACTACGTCCCGCCCCGAAGGGGCGGTGGTTGGCAGCCGTAGTCGTGAGCCTGCAGATCGACAGTCCGCCCCCTCTCTCCTGTTTTGCTGATGTTGGCAAAGCGGGCATCAGCAAGAGAGGAGCTGATGTTCATAGCTGATAGCTGACAGCTGAGAGCTACTCAAGTCTCAGGACTCAGGACTCAACAGACAACGGCGTCGTTACTCGGCGGCGGCTTTCGCACGACTGGCGAGGCACTTGAGAATGAGCTTGGGG
>Ga0209608_1001854_pt1 | contig 16156 bp, 11 predicted proteins | sample AD_UKC130_MetaG_FD_184428 | JGI IMG/M metagenome (GOLD analysis project Ga0209608, IMG submission 184428) | Active sludge microbial communities of municipal wastewater-treating anaerobic digesters from Canada - AD_UKC130_MetaG (SPAdes) (version 2) | ecosystem: Engineered > Bioreactor > Anaerobic... | reverse complement strand
GAAAGAACCAGAAACTCTACAAGAGATCGCAGAAGCAATCAATGCTTTAATAGAGCAAGACCACGATTTTAAATGGATCGCAGTCGATACCATCGACTGGCTTGAAATGATGTTAATGGATGAGATATGTAGAGTTAACAAAGTTGCCAGAATAGACGCTCTGGCCTATGGTAAAGGGTATCAGATAATGCTGGAGTATTGGCAACGGTTTATCAAAAAACTTGAAGAGCTTCAAGAAAAAAGAAAGATGGGAGTTATACTTATAGCACACGATCAGATAACTCAAGTGCGAGATCCTCTTACAGAGCCTTATGACAGACATTCGCTTGCACTTAATAAAAATAGTGCAAACATCATAATTCAGTGGGTTGAAGAAATCGGTTTTGTTCATAAAGAACTTGCAGTCGTTACTTATAGCGAAAACTTCGGTCAGAAGAAGAAAAAGGCTATAAGCGAAAATGAGAGAATAATAAGTTTTGATCCTTGCAACGAAAGTTATCTTTCAAAAACAAGGATAGGTATGCCCGCAAAGATAGCTTTGGATTGGGCAGAATTTGAAAAGCATTTATATAGTAAACTTATAGAAGACAATAAAATAGAAGACAATAAAAAGGAGAAGAAGAATGGCTAAACTTAATATTTCAATTGATGAACTACCAGATTTTTCAAATAATTTTGAACCGCTTCCAGTCGGTGACTATTTAGTCGCTATAACAAACAGTGACTTCAAAGCCGCTAAATCCGGGAAAGGTCGATATATTTCTTTGACAATGGAAGTGCTGGAAGGGGATTATAAAGGACGTAAGCTTTTTTATAATCTTAATGTCCAGCATGAAAACGAGAAAGCTCAAATGATAGGGCAATCTCAGCTTAAAAAGGTTATTGAGGCTGTCGGTAAAGACCATATATCAGCTACAGAAGACTTACACGATATACCTTTCTATGCAACAGTAAAAATAAAAGAAGACCAAGACGGTTTTCTTAATAATAAAATAGTGAAAGTATTGCCTAAAAAAAAGAAGGAAGAAGAAAAAAAAGTTATAAAGGAAAAGAAAGATCCTTTTAACGAGAAGAATCCTTTTAACGATGATAAAATTCCATTTTAAAAAAAGAAGGATAGGAAACTATCCTTCTTGAAGGAGATAAAATGAAGGCTGAAAAAATTGTAGAAAAAATTTATAAAAAATATCAAAGTCCCATGCAAATAAATAGACCCGAGAAACTGGCAATAAGCGAAGCCGGGGAACAGTGTCGCAGAAGGCTTTGGCTTCGTTTTAGATGGGTAATTGACATCTGGGAAATGGTAGATGGCCGAATGGGACGTTTGTTTGCAAGAGGCTGGAAAGAAGAAAAGTGGCTGAGCCAAGACTTAACTGATATAGGTTTTGTTGTGGAACAAATAAATCCCATAACTAAACAACCCTATTTTGTGTCGGCTCTCGAAGGGCATTTAAAAGGTGTTTTAGATGGGATAATTAAAGATAAAAAAAAGACCTATATAGTTGAATTTAAAACTCATAATGATAAAAGTTTTGCAAAATTAGAAAAAGAAGGTTTGGAGAAATCTAAACCTGAACATTATGTTCAATGCCTTCTCTATGCTTACCTATTTTCTCAGCAATATTATAAAGTTAAAAAGACTTTATATGTAGCTGTGAACAAAAACAATGATGAGTTATATTGCGAATGGGTAGACAATAACGAGAAGAAGGCCGAGCAAATTTTGTCTAAGTTAGAATATGTCAAAGATACAACTTTACTTCCACCTAATTTTTATTCACAAAATAGTTATAATTGCAAATATTGTGAATATTATGAATTTTGTTGGAGTGATAAAAGAATTATGATAAGCAAGAATTGCCGTGCTTGTGCTTTATCAGCTCCGTGCCATCATGGCCAATGGTCTTGCCATTTAAGAGAAAAAATAGTATCTCCAGCATACAAAATTTGCAAAGATTTCGATCCGATTTTAAAAGAGCAAAAGGAGGAAAAAAATGATAAATGATTTGATACCTAAAAATTTTCCATTTCAGGAAATAATATCTCATCCTGAAAATTACCCTCAGGAAATGAAAGCGGCTGTGCTTGATATTATCAAAGATATGGAAGCGCAAATTAAAGAAGCTAAGACTATTATCACAGGGAATATAATAGAAGAAATGCAAAAAGAAAATGCTACAAAGATTTTATTTAAAGGTATTAATGGCAAAGAAAAAGTTGTAACCTTGAAAATGCCTTCTAAAAAACTATCAAGCAAATTTAAGGATAGCAAAGTTTTAGAAGAGTATATCAAGAAAAATGGTTTTGCTCCTGAGCAATTAGGAAGCTATGAATTTGTTCCTTTTAGCTGGTCTAAAATGAAAGAAATAAGAAAGTTAGGAGGAGAAATTCAAGCCCTTATTGATGAATTGTATGTTGAAGAAGGTAAACCGACACTTACAATAGGAGATTAAATATATGAATAAAGTTTGTCCAAAATGCGGAGTCAATTGGATAAACGGCACTCAGAGAGTTTGCTCTGAGTGCCACGAATTTACTCTACCAATGCCGACAATAGAACAAATAGAAATAGCCCTTTGCCAATTGTTTGCTCAAAATTTTGAAATACAATATTTAGGGCTTGAAATAACACCAGAAAATAATCATACTAAAATATTTTTTAAAAGGATTGAAGCTCTTAAAAAAGGCTATCCTGAAAATATTATAGAACTTTGCCAGAAACATAATATAGCTTTGCCTCATTTTGAAAAATATTGGAAAGCTTATGAAAAATACGTTTTAAATAAACATAAAATGACTAAACAACAAATTGAATATTATGCAAAATGGAGACAAAGAAATAAAGAGAAAATAAGAGAATATAAAAGAAAACAAAGAGAAAGAAGAAAAAAATTAAAAAAAGGAGAATAATATGGAATTAAGAGATTATCAAATAGAAGCTATAGAAGCCGCTATCGCTTTTTTTGAGAATTCTCAGAAAGAAGAACACGGACTCATAGTTGTGCCTACAGGCGGCGGAAAATCTATAATTCAAGCTTACCTAATCGCTAAACTTCTTGAACAAAAACCTAATATTAAAATATGCTGTGTAACTCATAATAAACATTTAATTGAACAGAATTTTAAAAACTTCCATAATATTACAAAAAATAAATACCTTCTACAATCAGGTATTTTCTCAGCAGGATTAAATCAGAAAGATACAAATGCACAGATATTGTTTGCTGGGATTCAAAGTATATTTAGACATATAACAAACTTACCGGTGTATGATATTATATTAGTAGATGAAGCACACCTTATTCCTAAAGATTCTGGCAAAATGTATAAAAGTTTTTTCCACAAAGCTTTTTTGATCAATCCTAATGTTAAAGTTTTAGGATTTACAGCAACTCCTTTTAGAATGGATTCAGGCCTTTTGACTGATAAACCGAATAACCTTTTTACAGATATAATATACGATATTCCCATTAAGAAACTTATTGCTCAAGGATATTTAAGTCGTCCTGTATCTTATAATTGCGATAAAGAAATAAATGAAAATTTAAAAAATATTCATGTTAGAGCTGGAGAATATGTATTAGAAGAATTAACTATGCTTATGTCTCAAGATGAAAGAATGGAAAAAACAGCAGAAAATATTTTTAATTTTACAAAAAAAAAGAAAAAAGTTTTAATTTTTTGTTGTTCAATTGAACATGCTGAAAAAATGAAAAAACATTTGCACCGACTCCATCGTTCAGTTGAAGTAATACATTCTTTATCTCCAAATAGCGATAAAATAATAAAAAATTTTAGAGAAAACAAAATCAAATATCTGCTTAATGTTAATATGCTTACTACAGGTTTTGACGATAGAGAAATAGATTGTATAGTAATGCTAAGGCCGACAAAGTCGCCGGGATTATATTATCAAATGATAGGAAGAGGATTTAGAATTCATGAAAATAAAAGCTCTTTTCTTGTTCTTGACTTTGCTGGCAATATTGCTACTCATGGAGCTATCGATTCTATTCGTATTATAAGAAAAATAAACGGGAAAAAAGGAGAAATTTATTTTTCTCCTGTCAAGACATGCCCTTCTTGTAAAAATGAAATAGCAATCTCTTATAAACAATGTCCTGAATGCGGATATGAATTTTCAAATGAACAGGAAATAGTCAAACATGATGTAGCGCCAAGCAATTTAGATGTTTTATCTAAAATGCCAGAATTGCCTAAATGGGTTGATGTTGCTGATGTGAAATATAAAGTATATAAAAAAGAAGGGAAAGCTATATCTACATTACAAGTTGATTATTATGCAGAATACGGAATTAAAATAGCAACTGAATGGATTTGTTTAAATCATAGCGGATTCCCTAAACAAAAAGCTGTAGGTTGGCTTTATCGACGATTAACTCCAGAAGCTAAAGAAAATTATAGCATAAATGATTGCATGTATGTTTCAATTCCGACTTTCTTTTCTTTGTTTTTGGAAAAAGGATTTATTAAAAAACCAACTCAAATATTAGTTGATTTTTTAGAAAAGTATCCTAAAGTTCTTAATTATAAATTTGATTGAGTTAGAGGTTGTCATGATAGCTTATGCAGAAAATTATATTTCTCAAGGATTTTTTATATTCCCTTGTAATTTAGATAAAACTCCTCAGACTCCTCATGGTTTTTATGATGCTACAAACGATCTGAATAAATTCAAGTCTTTTTTAAACGGTAAGAAATGGCAGATAGCCATCCGAACTGGCGACATAATACAAGATAAGAAATTTTTTGTTTTAGATATTGATGTTAAAAACGGAATAACTGCTGAAACTAAACTTGAAGCTCTTACTCAGAGTTTCGGAGAAATTCCAGAAACAATTAAAATTTCTACACCTTCCGGCGGTATACATCTTTATTTTTTTTGTCATAAAGATTTAGAAATTAAAAATAAAATAAATTGTTTTAAGAAATATAATAACGAAGCCTTGCAAGGTATTGACATAAAAGGTGATAACGGGTATGTTATAGCTCCTTGCAATAACAATTATATTATAACAGACTCTGAAGATGATTTTCTGGATATAGAGAAAATAGCAGAAGCGCCTTTGTGGCTTTTAGAATCTATATCTATCTCTAAAATTAAAACTATCACTCCGAACGTATTAGAAAAAACTCTAACTCCTACAATGTTAGAAGAGATTAAATCTGCATTACAATATTTTGATGTGGACGATAGGCAAGACTGGTTAGAAGTAGGCTTGATGTTTTATAATGAAAAGATTGAAGATGGTTTTGATTTATGGACTGAATGGAGTAAACAAAGTCATAAATATGATGAAAAAGACCAAGTGAGAGTTTGGAGAAGTTTCGGCAAAACTATCAAGGATAATCCTATAACTCTTTCATCTTTATTTTATAAGGCTTATCAAAAAGGATGGGCAGGATATTCACCCGCCCCAGTAAAATTAGCCTTTAACGAAACGAAGCCCCAAAGGGGTAAAGAACTTCCTAAATTCCCTGCGCACCTTTTTAATACAGGTGGTTTATTGCAAGAAATCTATGAATATATTGAAAGTCAAGCGATAAAAAGTCAACCAATTTTTTCTTTATCTGCCGCTATTGTTACAGTGGCCACAGCCTTTGCCAGAAAAGTTCAAACTCCTACAGGTTTACGCACTAATTTTTATGTTATGAATGTAGGCCGCTCGGGTTGTGGGAAAGATAATGCAAGGCAAATGATTAAAAAAATATTTGATAAAGCAGGCCAGTTTAGGCGGGTGGCAGTTGAGAGTCTTGCATCCGGCAGCGCCATAAATACAGCTTTAACTGTAGAACCTGCCAGTCTTTTTCTTATTGACGAAATAGGCAGATTGCTAAAAACTATTAAAAACTCTAATAAAACAGCACCTCATATTGCAGATATTATAGATACTTTATTAAAGATATATTCTTCTGCAAGCACAAGATACCAGCCTAAAACTTATGCAGATAAAACAAAAAATATTTCAATCAATCAACCTTGCTTATCAATTTTAGGCACTACAACAGAACAAGTTCTATTTGACTCGTTGACAAGTGAAAATGCAGAAGATGGCTTTCTTTCTCGTTTTGTGCTTTTCTTTTCTGAAAATCCTAATCCTCGTCCTCGTTTTCCTTTTGTTAAAGAACCGCCAGAACATATAACTGAATTTTTGAAAGAAATAATGGAAATGACAGTTGACGAAGCTATTGATAATCCTAAAGTAAAAACTTTAGAATTTACAGAAGGAGCTTTTAAGATATTAGAAAATTTTGCTGATAAAATTTATAACTTGCAAAACGATTTAATCAATAAAGGCAAAGAACACCAAGCAAATCTTTATAATAGAACAATTCAAATAGCTCAACAATATGCTCTTGTAAAAGCTTGTTCTGATCGGAAAGAATATATAGATGAGGATTGTATAATTTGGGGAACAGAATTAGCTCAATTTAATGCTGAGCAAATGGCTTATATTTTTGAGCATTATGTAGCAGATAATCAAACTCAAGCTAATTTGAATAAAGTCTATAACACAATACAAAAATTTAACGGAATTAGCCAAAGCGAATTAACAAGGAAATTGCAGAATATGACTGCAAGAGAAAGAAATGAAGCAATAGCCACGCTTGTAGAAGCAGGAAGAATAATTATTTATGCCGAAGAGAGCGGTAAAAAAGGCAGAATTTCTAAAAGATTTTATTTAGCAGAAGATGAAGACTCATAAAACAGTCTTTTTCTTGTCATATTATTATACATTTTAACAGCCATTATTCCGCCGTCTCTATTAAAGCATAGGCCATTATGCAAGTATATTTTTTTATTTATTTTCTGATATAAAGCTTTCCAGCCTTCTTCGATCATTGTAGATTGCTGATAATGAGACATAATATAATGGTCGTCAATAAAATATATTCCTTCTATATTTTGAAATTCATTTTCTAAAAATTCTTTTCTTTCTGGATAATCTGTTTTTATTTCTAATCTCATAGCACAAAAAAGACCTTCTCCATTTTCTTTCTGCTTCATGTCTTTAATATCACTTATTTGCCATAGGTTCATATAGGCTATTATGTATTCTTTAGGGATTGAGAAAAGGAATTTATGAAAACAAAAACTATGATCTACATATGTTAAAATTATCCCTACAAAACCGATAAATGCTTTATGTTGCAAATATTCGCCTAATTCTTTTTTAAAATGTTTATTTACCCATATTTCTTTTGACATCGCTGTAATCAAGTTAGTATTATATCTTTCACCTTGTCTATCTGTGTATTTATATTTATCGTCCCAAAGGAGTAAAGGGAATCTTAAATTTTCTCCGTCCCAAAAATAAATTTGGGTAACTTGCTTATCGTGATTTTTAATAGCAATATCTTCATTTATTTCCCAAGAAGGGTCTATTATTATTTTTGTATATTCTTCTTGTGAAAGAGTGCTAAGGATTTGAAATTCCGGCACTTTAATTTGACATTTAACGGCTAAAGCTATTTCTTGTTTGTAATTCATTAATCAGTTTCTCCTAATATTTCTTGTATACCACCAAGCCATATTCCTGCATCTTTTTCTCTTTTTTTGCTTTTTTTCTTTCCAAAAATATATTCATATCCTGATTGTAAAGGTTTTTTATTTTCTTCTTTTCTTCTTTTAATTCTTTCTTGTCTTAAAGCTACAAGAGATTTTCTCAATTGTGTAGCACCCGGAAATCCGACACATTTACTTATCAAAAAACCTAATTCTTTGCTTCCGGGTTTTTCAGCAATTGAATCCATAATATCGATTATTAAAGCACCGGGTGCGCCACCAAGATTTTTACCACCGTATTGTGCAGAGCCGCCTATTATAGGAACAATATTAGCTACGTCTTTTAAAGCCGCTATAACTCCGTCAATTGCGTCCACTTCTTCTTTTGACGGGTCTTGACCATATATCATATCAATAAAGCTTTGTCCATACATTCCTTTCATGAAAGCATTAACAGGGTCAGGAAATGGAGGAGCTGTATTTAATGTTCCTTTAGGTAACATATAACCAAGACCTTGCATAACAGTATTAGCAACTGCCATAGCTAACATAGTTTTAGCTATTTTATTTGTAATTTCTATTTTCGTAGCTGGATTTTTAAGTGTAAAAATATTATATTTTCCATCACCTAACGGTTTTATTATGTATTTAAAACCTTCCTGATCCATTTCTCTATATTCTTTAGCTCTTTGCTCACTTACTTCTTTTTCAGCTAAAGTATAAATTTTACCTTTACGATTAAGTAAATCATTCCTTATAAGGTTAAACTGATTTATTGAAAAAGTTTGAAATGTAGTAAAGAATTTGCCGAGAGGAGTATATTGTATAGGTGCAAGGTCAATTCTTTCGGCACTTCCTTGAGTTTGAACTACTAATTTGTCAGCATAGCTGACGGCTTCTGTATGGTTTAAACCTTGATTAGTCCTTGCAAATCTATAACCGGCAAACCATACAACTTCAGCTGCAAAATAATCTAAATATTTTATAGGTAAAAGGCCTATTTCTGCAACATTAGCTTCAGCTTTTCTTATTTTTTCTAAAACTTTTCTTGAATTACTATTTTTTAAAAAATCTAAAGTTTCTGCTATACTGGCATCGTGATATATTCTTGTTTTTAATACTCTTGAATTTTTTTCTGCCCATTTTCTCATTTCAGGAGTTAAAAAATCTCTGAATCCTTCTGCAATATATTTTGTTCCAGTGAGAGGAATTGCAAGAGAAATAGAAGTAGGCTGGACAAGAATTGTATTAAAATTAAAGGGTAGCGTAGACATTACAAGACTACCATGTAAAAATTTTATTATATTATTAAGTCTTGAATTTATTTTTGATACCTTTTCGCCAGCAACATAATTTAATGTTTCTCTTAAAATTGAATAATTATACTCTTGTCCTTGATTTTCTTTTATAACTTCCAACGCATCAGATAATTTTTTTATTATAGGAGTATTATATATCACCTTAGAGCTGCTTGATATATATCTGTTAATAACATCCATTAAGTCTGTGGATAATTCCTCACTGCTATTTCTTACTCGCTCTTTGCCATATTGAAAAGATGGTGAGTCTAAAACAATTTCGCCTTTTTCAGCTTTCATAATATTTAATTCTATGATAGCTTGTTCTACACTATATATATTAAAGCCTATATCTTCTAAATGTTTTAAAACTCTTACTAAAGTAAAATAATCTTTTACTTTTTTAAGAGGTTCAAGACCGACAAGTTCTCTTGCTGTATTTATTCTTTCAAAAATTTCTGCGTAGGTATTATCTATATTTTCTATGAATTTTTTTTGGGCTTCTGATAAGCTTTCCCAAGTAGGTATCTTCTCATTCTTTTTTAATATTTTTTTCAATCCCGCTTGTGCATCTGGTTGTCTGCTATATAAATATAACAATATTTCCCTTTCAGCTTGTTTTAATTTTTTACCGCTTGTTTTTAATTCAGTTTTAAGAAGTTTATGAGAATTTTGGATTTTTTCTAAAAGTTTATTTTGTTCAATTTGAGCTAAAAGTTTAGCAGTTCTAATAGGTTCTGTAAAAGTTTTAGTTAGCCCCATTTCTTCTATAACTCGTGAGGCATTCATTAGCTTGCCAGCAGGTTTTGTTATTTTATTTGCTGCTTTAATTTCTTCTTCTAAAGCAATTTTAGGTTTTTTAAGAAAATTATAAAAGTCTTTATAATGTATTTTATAATCTTCAAAATGTTGTCTTTCCGATTCAGTTTTCCATTGTTCTTCACCAAGAATTTTTTTATAAAAATAACCGCTTTTAACCATTTCTTCTCTATAGCTGTCTCTAATTTTAGATAAAGCTAAATCTATATCTTTTTTTATTTCTTCAACTGGTCTTTCCTGAATTTGACTTATTTGTTTTATAGTTTCTATATCTTCTGAAAGAGTTTCAAGTTCTTTTTTAATTTCTTTAAGCGGTGCTAAATACTGTTCATCATCAAGGCTAATACGTTTATTGGCTTTTTGTTCGGCTTTTAGATAAACAGATTCAGGTATTTCTTGACCTTCAGGAATTTTAGTAATTTCTTGGTCAAGATAAAGTTTTTTATACTGTTCAAGAGCTTGGAGTCTTTCCTGCAATAAATATGTCTCATAAAGATTTTTATAAAATTCCTGTTCTTGCAAAGCTTTTTCTTTCTTAGCTTCAAGTTCTTGCAAGATTTGTAATTTATTTTCATTTTTAACTCTGGAATTAACTACATTTTTAACAGTATCGACATATTCTGGGTATTCGCCTTTTAGTATCTTAGCAGTTTTTTCAACTACTTCAGGTCTTAGACTTCCATCTTCATTAAAAAAAAGAGGTCTTACATTCTCGGGCAATTGCTCTTTTACTATTATTTCTTCAATAGGCTTACCTTCCTTGAAATTAGCCTCGATTTGCTTACTTATAACCTCTTTTTGTGCTTTGTCTATAGTTTCTAACTCTATTTGCTGTTTAGTTTTATTATAAGCTTCTGTTACAATTCTATCAGCATCTTCAGAAGATTTAATAAATTTAATTTGTTCAGGAGTTAAATTGAATAAAATTCTTTCAGCTGGGATATTAGAAGCTCGAGAAATTTCAGCAACTCGTTTAGCGACATCAGGCACTGCATGAACTGCTTCTAATATAAAATTTAAAAGCAATAAACGTTCTGCGTTTTCAAGAGATAATTCTTCGGGAGAAAAAGAAAGTAAAACTCCTGTTTGAGCTGCTATTTTGGAATTCCATCCTGCTATATTTGCAAGTAAATTGCTTTTTAAAAGTTTTTCAGTTCCTGTTTTTGCAGCCCATTTTGCAGCATTTCCAGCACCAGCAAAAATTAAACCTTCCACAGCGCCTTTGCCTGTAGCATAAGCTATATCTTCAACATCTTGCAAGCTCAAATCTTTATCTTTTAAACTAATTGCAGTTTGTCGTAAACCTTCCGGGAAAGCAAAAATGCCAGCGGCTTCTCCAGCAACTGTCGCATACGGAACAAACTTAGCTAACTTAGGGAATTTACTTGCCAAGATATTAGATATAGCGCCTGCGCTTCTTCCGCCCAAAGCACCGCCGCCTTTGAATAAAGCTAAATCACTTAAGATGCTTGATAAATCATAAGCCAAAGTCAAGCCTTTACCTTGAGGAACATAATCAGGTTTTTTATTTTCTTCAAAAAAACGTTGAACAAAATTCCCTTCAGGTAAATATCTTGAAGCCGTGTCTAACATTTCTGCAGTAGTAGAATGCAAGATGCCTTGCCTTGTGGCTTCTTGTAATTTTCCCCAAAATTTACCGTCTTCCTGAATTTCTTCTAAAGTTTTTTTAGGTTCTTCGACAGGGATATAGCTGTCTCTAATTTTAGATAAAGCTAAATCTATATCTCTAAAATTATTAATTTCTGTAGTAATTATATCTGCATAGGATTTTGGTTCTATTGTAGGTTGCGGTTTTTTTTGATTAAGCAATTGCAATTCTTCATTAGTAAAAGATGGTGCAGTTACAGGCAAGATAATTTTATTTGTAGGCATTCCATGTTTGTTATAATATTTTTCTTCTATTTTAAAAGCTTCCTGAAAAAATTCATTTTTTAAATTTTCGTCTGTTCCCATTTCAGGAGCTATTACAAATTCAAAAAACTCTTCCCGAAGTTGTTGTTTTTCTTCGGGAGTCATTTTTTGAAATTTATCAGAATTTACAATCTCGCTCCAAGTAGGATATTTAGCCATTTTTTATTGCCCCATAAATTTTTTAAGCATTTTAGGTTCTTTTTTTGGTTCCTCAGTATTTTGTTGTGCTATATTTATATTGTTGCTGACAAATTTAGGTCGCACTACATATTTCCCTTCATTATTTTTTACAATAACAAAGCTTTCAGTCGGATCGGAATTATAATCCGCCACTCTTTTATCTATAGTGCTTTGTCTTGTAAACAAGCTATCCTCTATAGCTTTTTTAGCTCTTTCTTTACTTGCAGCAATTTTAGCAATATTTTCTTTAGAAGCCAAATCATTAGTTCCTTCTCTGCCAGCAACTTTTACAGTGATAACAGAAGGATCGAGATTTTTAATAGTATTAATTAAATCTTTATCGACATTTTTTTTACTTTGCAAATATTTCAATACATTACTTTTTGTAGCACCTGAATCAAACATTCCTTTAGGAGCTTCAAAAAAAATATTTTGTAAAGTTCCATCTTCTCTTGGAACTTGCAAATAATATGATTCAAGTTTATTTCCTTTATTTCCGCCAGAATCTTTGCCAGAAGTTTGAAATATTCCAAAGTATTCCGGAGGTAAAGGTTTATAATCATGCTGAAAAGATTGATTAAGATTTATTAAAGAATTTACATATTTATTATAAAGCCTTAATTTATCTTCTGTGGTTGAAGCCAGTTGTAACGCATTATAAAAATTTTCTGTTTCATCTGCTATTATTTTATTCAAATCACCAACAAGCTGTTTCTTTATTTTAACCGCAGGATTCTTTTTAGCCTCTTCATAAACTTGACTTGCTAACATTTGTTTTTCAAAAAGCTCTTTACGTTTTTGAGCCTCTATCGGATCTATAAGAAGAGTAGGCTCTTGAGATTTTGTCACCTTTTTAGTTTTTGCTGAAAGATTTTTGCCTTTAACTAAAGCAGCTAAAGATTGCGGGTTAACTTGTTGTTGATTTATTAAAGCTTTGTAAGCATCAGGATTTTCTTGAGCTAATTGACTCAAAATCTTTCCTTGTTCAGTTTTTACTGACCATTTGGGTTGTTGATTTATCAAAGCTTTGTAAGCGTCAGGATTTTCTTGAGCTAATTGACTCAAAATCTTTCCTTGTTCAATATCAATATTCCATTTAGGCGCTTCAGCAGCTTCAGTAGAAAAAGCAGACTCAAATTTTCGATCGCCAACCTGTTTCCCTTTAAGCCAATCTACAAATTTAGTTAAAACTCCAGCATTCATATCATAAAGAACCTGTTCAGCTTCTTTATTTTTATTTATAAAATTTAAATATTGTGCTAACTCTTTCTGCCTTTGCTGGTCTGCTATTCTAAGTTTAGCTAAACTTTCAGCCGTTTGAGTTAAATTAGCTAAAGTAGGTGAAACATAATCTATATAAGTAGCCATATAGTGTCTCCTTTTTTACAATTCTTTAAAAGTTTTATAAGTTTCAACTCCTGTCTTAGCAAGACCAGCAACACCAGTAGCCATATCCAAAAGACCGGGTTTTTTAGTTAAAGCTGTAGCTTGAGTCCCCAGTATTTGGGGATTACCACCGAGTAGCTGTGAGAGAGAGCTAAGCTGCCTTTGATAAGCATTTTCTTGAGCTTGCTGTTCAAGTTGCTGTTGCTGTAGAAGATTTTGCCAATTCAAATAATTCAAATTATTCAAAACTTCCTCTCTTAATCTGTCTTGCGCTATTCTATTAGCCGAAGAATGGAGCATTGAACTATGCTGAGTATTAGCTATTTGTCTATTAAGCTGGTCTAAAGCAGGATTCACAATACCAGCATTGAAAGCATCTTGCATAGTCTGTTGATTATACTTATAAGCACTTTGAGGGGTATAACCTATCTGTGCCAAAGTCGCAAATGTTTGCGGATTATACTGTTGTTGCAAATTAGACATTTGCTCCAACAAAGCGCTTTGTCGAGGATTTAAAGTATTAACTTGTTTTGTGCCACCAAAAAAAGTGCTTTTTAATTTAGACATAATTCCCATAATTTTATTTCCTCCTTAACGATCAAATTTCATACTTTTGTAATTAGCACTAAAGCCTATTATAAGGCTTTCAAAAATCAAAGGTGAAGAAGTGCGAAATTGGAATCTCACTCTTTTTCCTATAGAATTAAAATATACTTTCTTTTGCATAAATTCATCTGTCCCATCTAAAGGAACATTTTGCCATTGAGACCAATTAAGACCAAAATCAAGGCTAAATCTTACCTGTAAATTAGCAGGTTTTTGATTATCTTTAATTTGTAAAGACAATACTGCTTCAAGCAATCTAAAATCAAAATGAGGTTGATTCAAATCAAAATCTTTAGTAATCCAATAACTTGTAATATTATTCCCGTTATCCGTATTATATTCTTTGGCATACATAAATAAGTCGCCTAAAGAATTACCCAAAACCATTCTGGAAAATTTCTCTTCTTGAATTAAATCACTCCATCTATAATAAAATTGCTCTGCCGTCCAGCCGATTGTCAAGTTTACTCCTGTAGCTGTAGCAGTAGCTGCTTTCGTCAAAGTCAAAGTATTTCCTGACAAGTTATCAACTAAAGTATTATCAGGAATTCCATTCCCTTTTACAAGCATTCCTTTCTCTTTTTCAAGCATTTTACGTTGTATGTTAGTTACATTGCTTAAATTTAAATTGGTTACTGTATAAGAACCGTTTGTTGTATCCCCAGTGGCATAACAAATAACTGAACCCCAAGAAGGCACAGAAAGATTTGAATATTTTCCACGAGAAAGAAAATAACAAGTATCTCCTGCAATATCTAAAAACTTCCAGAAAGTTGTCGCTTCAGTTTCATAATTAACAGCAATACATAAATCGCATAACTGTGAGTCTCCTGTAGGAATAAAAAGACAATAGAGTTTTTCTTCTGGGAATATAAAAGCAAAGCTTCTATGAGCATAATGAGAATTTATAATTTTAACCAAAAATTGTCTATTGTTTTCGGAAATAATTTTTGTATTATGTCCATCGAAAAGTCTGATTTCAGTTCCAGTAAAAAAAATATGGAATTGACCTGTATTACATACAGTCCTTATAGAAGGTGTTCCAAATTCTAAAACGTTTTGAGTTATAAAAAACGGATCGTCATTACCGCCGTTAGGATTTATATCTAAGATTGAAATATTACCAGTTTTATAAACAAAAAATCTATTATTAAAAGGCACAAGGCCTACGATAGGATCAGAGCTATCAAGCAATTCAGCATAACCGCCACTAAAAACAAAATCACCGCCGGCGTCTAACCATTCCAAAGTTTGTTCAAAATTCTGCTGCCCTGTAACGTCAAAAATATTAGCAAATATTACATGTTCATAGCCTGCTGAACCCCAATAACCTAAAAACTTAGCCTTGTTAGGATATTTATCCCAATTTTGGAAATATCCATTTCCTGTGAAATACTGAATTTCGTCTATGCCGTTGGTTGCAATCATTATTTTATCATTATCAGTATTTGAATAAGGATAAGCTACAGACCAAACATCATCTTCATCGCCGTTATAGCATAATCTTAAAACATATTTAGAAGAAGTTTTAGCCGTTGGCAAGTTATCCAATAAAGTCAATTGTGTAGCAGAGTCTATTTTCTTTACTTTATACCAATCATTGCAAAGTTCTATTTTATCAGAGTCAAAAGATATTTGATAAAGTTCTACTTGATTGTATTTATTGTAATCCCACGTAGAATTTGATAAAGTTATAGTCCTATTCCCAGTGCCTGAGCTTGTAACAGTTCCAGAATTATAATGTCTTGTTTTTAATTCAAATTTTGCATTTTTATAATTATAAACATAAGCATCTCTTTTTGTAAAAACTACAAAATACCTTTCTGTTTTTCTTATTTTTTTATATAAATGAATACCAGTGATAGCTTCACCTAAATTTCCAAAACCAAGTTGTTCTATTCCTTGCCGGGTTTTAATATAACCATTATCGAAAATGATATTAAGCCCGTCCTGCAAGGACGTATCTTTTATAGCTCTTGCAGGTAAATCCTTTTCGATTGTTAAAAAATATATGTTATCTGTCTGAAACATAACCTTTACTTTAATTTTGGAAAATAAAACCTGCTCTTAAAGCAGTATCTTTTTTATTATAATTAACCATAGTTTCACCATATCCTTGAAAAAATTGCAAATAAAAAAATGGTTGGAATAAAGTTGTTAGCAACCTAATTTTTAATCCAGCTTCATACCAGCCTTTTTGACTTTTAAAATTTCCGCCGCCTTTGATATATAGATATTCCTTATCAAAAAATTGAGTATTTTGGCTTTTTAGAGTAATGAATAAAGTTCCTTCAGTATAGCCCATATATTTAGCAATATCAGGATTTTCTTCAGCTTTATTGTAGTAGCCGAAAACTTTTATAATAGTGCCTATGTTTATTCTTTGTCCTACACTTGCTTGCACTTC
>Ga0209608_1001851_pt1 | contig 16177 bp, 9 predicted proteins | sample AD_UKC130_MetaG_FD_184428 | JGI IMG/M metagenome (GOLD analysis project Ga0209608, IMG submission 184428) | Active sludge microbial communities of municipal wastewater-treating anaerobic digesters from Canada - AD_UKC130_MetaG (SPAdes) (version 2) | ecosystem: Engineered > Bioreactor > Anaerobic... | reverse complement strand
GGGGCTACACCATGCCTTCGGCTTTCCCGATGACCGTTACGGCTCTGGTGGCCTAGTGCAAGTAACGGAATTTTATTCTACTGGGAGCGTCAGTGGTAACAATGCTGGGGCGGTAATAGGACACAAAGGCCCCGTGTATAACTACAAATATTACAAGCCACATTTTCCACCAAACTGGGAGCCTTGCTATAAGGGCGAGGTTAGATACTCGACCCCAGCCTTGATAACAAACATGGCCTCTACAACAAACGGCGGACTCCGGCGAAACATAGAAGAAATGAAGCGGGAGGAAACCTACAGGGTAGCATGGCCACAGGGCAGCAAAGACTTCGAGTTTAATGAGGTTTATAGCAGTTGGCTTCTGAACCCCGATATAGACCCATTCCCAATACTGAAATGGGCACACAAACCCAGAACTACCATGATTTCGGCTATACACTCCAAACAACAGGGATTGATTCTGGGATATGTTCAGGCGTCCAAGGTATCTACCTCATACCCCAAAAAGGTTTACTACCGCAAAAAGGGGCCGTCAAGTTGGCTGGCGCCCTTAGAAATAAACTTAATCGACAACCCAGACCCAAGACTGGGGATGTTTGCAACCGATGACGGCCGCATTGGAGCGATACTCAATAAAGATGGGGCTTTATATATGACTTACTCTAATCCAGGAACTCTTGCGATAACCAACAACAAGGACACCGGCTTAGAGGGAATCTACGGTGGGCTCACTGAACTAGGCAACAATGGAACAAGGCTATTTTATTATATGCCAAAAGTCGATTCTCTGGTTAGATCTAACGTTCAGAGTGGGGGAACATGGGAGAATGTTTCCTTCGCTCCACCGGGGGTCATTGATACTGGACTAAGGATTTCGTTCTTGAGGGCAAAGAGATACGTCAATCGTGACCGTGCGTTCCTGACATTCAGAAGCGACGGAAGGCATATCATCCTGTTCCCCAATGATGTTGTCTGGAACGAGGAACCGCCTTTGCCTATTCCCAGTGAGGATGCCCCTAAATTCATTCTGATTATTACCGTCCTAGACGAGAACGATTCGCCTTTGGCTGGAACAAAGGTAACCATTACAAAGCCCTACGAACAGCCCTCAGAGACCAGATACACCGATGTGGGAGGGAGAGCTATCTTTGAACTGCCCGCCTGGAACTATTGGATTACTGTGGAGAAGAACGGTTACATTGGTGTAATCGAGGAACCTATCGTCGTCACAGGTACAACTGATAAACAATACATCTTGCCTCTGTACAGGGGGACAACGGTGTTCAATGTCAGTGACAGCGAGGGGCCGGTGCAGGGCGCAACAATTGTTTACGACGGAATCGCGCAGCAAACCAATGCTCTGGGGGAAGCGATGTATCCCGAAAAACCTTATGGCAATTATCCGTATGAAGTCAGTAAAGAAACCTATGCGACTGAACGCGGAGAAGTCTTCATCGACAGCGCCAGCATGATCGAGTCGGTCACGCTCGAGAAGATTCATATTACAAGAGCCAGATTACTTAAACAGTTGTGGTTTGGTGTTGTAGAGGAAGATGATTTGCGTGGATATACTGGCAAGTTAAGCGACCGCGATATTAAATTGATTGGCTTTTTAAGTTAAGGAGGGGTAAATATGCAAGCTAAGGTGTTGTTTTACGGAACACCGGGCACGACAGAGGGAAACCTTACTTCCGGCCCAGGGGCAGGTAAAACTTGGTTATGCAGGTCTATATGGCTATGTAACAACGAATCAGCGGCTAAAAAGGTCACATTGAAGCATTACATTAATGCAACAAATACTATAACGCTTCTCAAGGAGCATACCATCGACGCATACGATACCAAGATACTGGGTCCGTTTATTATACAGAACGGGCAAAAAATCGTGGCTTCTCAGGAAACAGCAGGCGCCATACAGGTCATAGCGTATGGACTTGAGGAGACTATTTCCTAAAAGGAGGGAGATGCCTTGGCAACAATAAAATGGCAACCATACGGCGGTGCCAAAGACCCCATAGCAGCGGCGTTGCTGGGTGACCCAAAATCGAACCCTAATCCTACTGGGGTTAAATGGACACTCAATAACGCAATCGGAGAATGGACCACAGAAGTGCCGGCATCCAAGAGCTCGACCCCTACTTACACTTACAGTCTAAGCAGTAACAAACAGAATACAAATCGGGCTGCCGTCGGAGGGGCTTCGTATAAGCCTATCTCCTCCCTGGGGACTGGCGGCTCAAACTACGAAAAGCAACTCCAGAGTCAGATAGCCAATATAATCAGCAACAAGCCCGTCCACAGCAAGCCCAACGCCGAGCTTTATAAACCCCAAAGCATAACCTACCAGGATGCTCTGGGGCAAGTTGGGGGCAGTTATCAAATGCGGGACGAAGAGTCGCTGAAGGGTACGGCCCAGATCATGGCAGATCTGGAGATTAATCCGCAGAAGGAGGCCTTGGAACGGCAGGAGCAGAAGCAGAATCTACGATACCACAATATGATGAAGCAGATTGAGCGGATGTACGCCGGCAAAGACCAGGTTGTTAGCCAACTGGCCAATAAGATGTCTAAGCAACAAGCTCAGGAATTAGCGGCAAGGGGAGCATCTATGCGCTCCGGACTGGCGGAGTATCACTCTGCAAATATCAGCGAGGCAGTAGCACAGCAGTTAACTCAGTTAGAGATAAGTAGGCAGTCCGCCATCGAGAATCTAATGTTGGAACACAACCTTGCTTTAGAGCAGATAGACGGAGCATTGTTGGCCCTTGAAGAACAGAGGGGTAAGCTCTCTTCAGCTAACTTTGAGAAACTGAGACGCTATGAACAGGAGCTGTATTTACAGCAGGAAAACGCTAGGTCAGAGATAGCCCTGCACATTATGGACCTGTTCTTGAAAGGAGAACAACAGAAGTTACAGGCAAGTCTGGCAGAGCTAGAGTCTGCTGACAGGAGGTATGCGACCGAGGTTTCGGCATGGCTCGGTCAATTAGATGGGTTAATAAAGGCATACTCTGTTATGGCAGACGCCAACATATCAAGGAAGAAGTTGGCCCTGGACTCTATGCTAGGCAAGAAGGGACTAGAACTCGACTACTTACGGACCATGTTGCCTTACTCCATGCAAACCGTAGATGAGCAAGCAAGGTCAGACCTGAGCTGGGCCGCGATGATGGGTCGCACTCCATATAGATAGGGGGGTTGAGATAAATGCCTTTTGATCCAGCTACCTTTCAACAACATCTAAACACCATAAGGTCGGTCAGACAGAACTACTCCAGTGGGTTTGCCCCTGGCACTCCGACCTTAGAACAGCGTAAGTTCCTTGAAGACATCAGGCGGTATGACCAAGACTTCGCAGAAGATAAGTATAGAGACCGCAGGGATTTCGCTGAAGGCGTAAGACAGTTTAATGCTAAATTGGCCGCTGATGCGCTAGTCGGAGGCGGAGGCGGAGGCGATTACGGCTTCAAGGAGTACTCCGAAAAGGAACGCTCTGCTGAGAGGAGTAACACCGCCCTTCGGTTTCTTCAGGAGCGAATGAAACATTACATCGGCAAGAGCGATGTTCCTTTTCAACGGGCTATAGACGACACGATTGCCTATTTTAGTTTATCTCAAGGTTCTGCCTATTCTGGGGAGGAGTTACTGGATGCAATATTGCGACAGGCCGGTGAATTGAGCAAAACGGATCCTAAAATTAGGGAAGCTATGGATGCCGGAGGAAACTACTTCGATACCAGAGGCGGGCGGAAAAACAGATGGTTCTATGACCTATATATAGATAAAGATAGATATACACCCCCGCTTACGATTGACGTATATGGCAACTTTGTTCCCGCCGGCATTGAGTTTGGTAAAGATAGAAGAGACAAAATTGAGTATGGTTGGTAAAGATAGAGACAAAAAATAGAACAATGGCATTTATTAAGTGAGAGGGGTGAAACTCATTGCATCGTAGTTTTCAAGAACGAACTTGGCAAAAGATATATGAGGAGGAAAGGCGAAATACCGAGGCACTCAAAGAGCGCATAGCCTCTGGCATGGCGGGAACGCCTACTTCCAGGAAGCAGGCTGCCGTTGAAGCCATGACCACCAAGCCCAAGCCCAAGTCCAATGCCCCTGAATTCCTTCAAGCAATAAAAGCAGGAGCTATTCAGGAAGACATAACTAATATCTATACCCAGAGAGCCGAGAGGAATGACCCGTACTGGAAAGAGGAGGAACTAAAAGAGCTCACCCGCGAGCTATCGAGGTATGAAAAGGGGCTTCCAAAGGCCGATGTTCAATACAAAAATCTAGGAGACAGGCTTACGAGCAGGGATTTTTACAAGACCCTGCTTTTCTCTGTTCCGATGATGGACGAATCTCTTATCATGACGATCGGCGCTGGTGTCGTAGGGGCGGGGTTGATAGCATTTGGTGGACCTATTGGCTGGGCCGCTGGCGGGGGATTGATAGCGGCTTCTATAGCCAAGGCAACCACGATGGAGTCGAAGGACGAGGGTTCTAGTGCCTACCAGGAGGTTTTCCATAGGAGTCTAGAGGAAGGTAAGACCGTACAGGAAGCCCATTGGCTTGGAAAAAAAGCCTTTTATAAAGCGACAAGGGCTAACATGGCCCTCTTGGGAGCTGCTAACACCGCTGAAATGGCTCTGGTTTTCCTTGGACCTCAATGGAGTGCGCTAGCTAAGGCATCTAAAGCTGGGAAGGCAATTAGACTTGCTGAAAACACCATAGCCAGGGCAGGTAAGGCTGGTGATTTCGCTAAAGCGGGCGGCAAAATACTTGCAACTGGTGAGATAGAGGGTATTTCAGAGCGACTGCAAACCGGAATTAGCCAATGGGCAACTGGGCAGGAAGTGGATCTCTTTTCCCCAGAGGCGGAAGAGGCGCATTGGGCTGGCCGTGTATTTGGTGCGACTTTTGCCGGAGGAGGGATGGCGGCTCAATCGCTCAGGAGGTCAGGAGTCGATCCTTCTAAAGTCAAAGTTGATATTGGATACTCTGGAGATGACCTCGATACTCCTTGGGGCGGTGGCGAGATCCAGGAGAGCGTTCAGTCCGCAAGGTTTCCTAAAGTGAGTGATGTTGACCCTATTTTAGAGGAAAACTACATTACCAAAATCAGAGAGGGACTCTCTGAGGATAGGTTAACCATTCTGAACAATAAGATAATGGCTAATATGGATGCCGGAATGACAGAGGACGAGGCGGTGTATTCTGCTTTTGACGACCTAATGGCCCAGGACAAGGAAGCCCAGCGCATTATTTTCAGAGCATACGTCGAAACCCTGAGCGAATATCAAGGCCAGGGCGAGAAAATGTTCAACCGCTTTGCGGTTTATGGCGCAGTCCTCAATAAACTGCCCCAAGAACAGCGTGCTATGTTACTGAATACCATAGTTAACACCATGCAGGAAACCGGAGATGCCGATGGAAGTTTTGTTTATGACTCCGTAATGTCCAAGTTTCTGTTTACACCAGAAGGTAGTAAGATATTTGATTCCCTTGGGTTGCAAGATGGCAGCTTCTGGCGGCAACGCAACGAGGAGTTAATGGACATCTTGTCTAGAATCCTCGGTTCTCAGGAGTTTGCCGACAAGGTGAAGTATATAGAGGCTTCCCTTGCCAGAGCAGACGAATCTGCTTTAGGAGGTCTGGCGTCCTTAATCTATAGATCCACGGGCGGAGATCTAAACGCTGGACTAGACATCTTTGATGCTCTCTATTACAACGGCAATGTCGATCGCAGTCTCATCGACCAACTTGGCAACGAATATGTTAATGTCGTCAAGCAAGCACAGCCCGACTTCTTCGCTCGACAGTCAGAGGTCGAGTTAATGAACGCTCAGAGTGAAAGGGAAGCCCAGCAAGCCAAGGAGTATGTCGGCAGGTTAAAGATCCATACTCCTTTCGTAATTAAGTATAACCGAGCTCTCAAAAAGCAAACCGAAGAACAGAAGGCCGTGCAGCAAGAGACGGAAAATGTCATTAAGGACTTCGTCAATAAGCACCCTGTCCTGCAAAGAAACTTGTCCGAGCTCACCGAGGCATACGCCTATGTGGTTGAACCCGATGAAAAACAAGCAAAGATACAGGAACTGGTTCAAAAGGCGTTCGGCCACAAGGTAGTTTTCTTTGAAGCAAGTCCCGTTATTGACCAATATGGCGGCCCCAAGGGAGCGTTCAATAAGGAAACTGGCACAATCTTCGTTAACGTAAACAGCGAGAACCCCGCAATGGCGGTAATCGGTCACGAATTGACCCATGCTATGATTGCAGACAAAGGTTTTGACAAGGGCGTTTTTAGAGAATACCTAACGGCAGTAGAAAACGCAGGCATCAAGGACAAGGAGTATGTCAAAGGCTTATTCGATATGCTTGATGCGGGAGCCGATATAAGCCAAGAGTTCGTAGAGATGGCCGGAGATATAATGGGACAGGCCATAAACTCAGAGCAATTCTGGATCAACTTACGCAAGGAGTCGCCCCGTGCTTTTGAACAGCTTTACAACTATCTAAAGAAAATAGTTGAGCACATCAAGTCGTTATTCACTGATGTTGCGCCTGAGCACGATGTTAAACAAGTATTTGCGGAAGCAGACGCATTGTTACAGATGGCTGAAAAGGTGGGACAGCAGTATTCTCAGCACAGACAAAACAGAGCGGTGGTTCGCACTCACTCGATTTTAATCGAGGGATCCTCTGGGAAAAAGTCTCAGAAACAGGTTTTCTTTGTGTACGACAAGGACACCGACCAGCCGATATGGAGAGCTCCGGAGCCGGGGACGTCGGGCAGAGCTGCTGCCTTAGAGATTGCTCGGCGAGTTAACGCAGGTGAGGCGACTCCGGATGACATTATTGCCGAATACGGCGAGGTCGAGCCAGTTCGCCAGAAGGGCGAGACTGACAAAAAGTTAAGCAAGATTGCAAGGGAAGCAGCTGAAGAAAGACACAGGGCAGCCGAAGAGGCCAAAGCCTTTGCCCCTGGAAATATTGCTCTCAACCCGCATGGCAAAGAAGTGGTGATTCTGGAGGAGAAGGAATCAACTGTAAGGGTTAGAAGGACAGATGTTGCCGAGGGCGAAAAGGGCGGGAAGCCGTATTGGATAGCCAAGAAGCACCTGACTCCGATTGAACAGGTGACCGAGGAAGCGCCAGTACAAGGGGAAGCTCCGGTTGTAGATGTTGTACAGGCCGCTCCCGAACCAGAGGTACAGGAAACCGCCGTCGCTACTGAGCCGGAAACCGCCGTCGCTACTGAGCCGGAAATAGCAGAGACAGAGCCAGAAGTGGTAGAACCAGAAGTAGCAGTAGAAGCAGAACTCCCTGAAGCCGAAGTAGAGGCGGAAGTAGAGGCCGAAGTAGAGGCGGAGACAGAAGCCGAAACAGAAGCCGAAACACCAGACTTCGAGGCCAGCATGACCAAGGCTTTTGACCCAGATGCCAATGGACTTCACTACTGGGATAACATCGTGGCTTGGGCAAGTGAAGTAGAAAGATATGCTAAAGATGGCGACGAGGCTACGATTGAAGAGGCTTTGGGTTACATTAGGAAAGCACTTCGACTTGCCTATGACTCGGAGGAGATTGACCCCGCCGAGGCAGAAGAATGGGGTCTGCCTGATGCATATGCGGTAGAGGAATACAATGAGGAGCGCTCAGATAGCATCAAACGGTTAGAAGTTATATCTGAGGAACTAAATGAGCGGCTATTGGCCAAAACTCCGCCCAAGAAGTTCCCAAAACAGGGCAAGGTAATCAAGGAGCAAGCACCTCAGACGCCCAAAGTTACCAAGCAGGAGAAAGCTCCCAAGGTTACTACGAAGGAGAAAGTCGAAGAGTCCTCGGAGTTAGACGATATTTTAAGGGACCTGGACTTGATCCTAAGTAATGCAGACCTTGTTTCGGAGGAAGAACTCGCTCAGTTAAGAGCCAAAGAACTTAAAGATCTTCTCGACTTATTTGATTCTAACCCGGACACCGGCTCTGATACCGGCGTAGAGTTCCAGAGTATGCAGCGTGGAGGAATCAACTATTACGAACGAGCCAAACAGGTTCTGAGTAAGTCGCACCCAGAGGCATTAAAAGATCTTGAGAGGGTCAAGGATAATCCAGACGCAATCAGAGAATTAGTAGCAAGACTATACAATGTCGAGAAAAGTAAGGTCACTAGATTTAAGGAATCAAAACAGCAGAAAGCAAGCCCAGAGTTAAAAGAAATATCTGAGAAAACCAAGGACTTATTAGCTCGGGGGCAAGCCAAGAAGATGCTTCGCGCAAAAGAGATGGACAAAGTCAAGAAGCAATTCGATAAGATCAACGAGATATTAGCTAGTGGGAAAAAATTAACTGACAAACAGCTCGCAAAGCTCAATGAAGTATTCGTTGGATACAACGAAGTTATGTCTCCGACTTCTTTAGAGGACTCTGTTCCGATTAGGGTCCTAAAGAGACTGGGGCTAAACCTGCACATGGGCATCGAGAAGCGCCGCGAACCCATGACTGGGGAACAAGAATACAAGTATGTCTGGAAGATTAGCGGCAATATCGCTACCTACGGTGAGTATCTCTACAGGATGAACTGGAGATACAATGAAATGGAGCGCTGTTACGAATGGGTCACTGCTGATGCCAATAATTCACCAGTGCCCAGGTTGATGGAAAAGTTCGGAGGTGACGAATATGTCCAAGAGGCTCAGAACCGAACGGGAGAAACAGATGATAGGGGCTACCTTACCGGACTTCCACGAAGAACTGATGTTACTAGACTTACAGGAACAAAGTATAAGACGGGATCTGGAAAGGGCTCCAAAGAGTTATTTGTTACGAAGGGAGTTAAAGCAAATAAGAACCCAAAAATCAATATTGGAAAGAAAGCTTGGGATGTTTTAGAAGAACACCAGAAGGATGGAGTGGCACTTGCAATCCAAGGACTCGACACCCACGGAGCATTTATCTTGGCAGATGGAACTGGCGCGGGTAAGACCGCTCAGATGCTGGCCGTCGCAGAACATTACTCTCGTAGCGGTAAGGATGTCTTACTTGTCCTCCACGACGCAAAGAGTTTTGAAGAGGCATTCCTCAGAGATGCGGACTTACTGGGAATCCCCAGGACGAAGTTTAAGTTTCTAGCGGCTACCAAAAAAGCGAACAAACGAGAAAAAATGCGCAAGGGTTTTATCAATGTGATTGCCTATAACTATCTATCCATAGGTGACGAGCCGATCGTACAGAAGCTCGGGAGGATTCCCGATGTTGTCATATTTGACGAGGCTCACAACTTAAAGAATGCCTACCAAGATGACATGGGGGGAAAGTCTTCAGAGGGCGTTGACCTCAGCTTGGCTGCGGAAAAAGTAATGTTTGTCACAGCTACCGTAGCAGAGAAAGGCGAGCACTTATTGTACCTAAAGAAGTTCGGATTCTTAAACGAGGAGTACGGGGGCATAGAGGGGTTCATGCAAAAAATGGGCTACTATTTCGTGGAAAACAAAAAATCGTCCGCCCCAGGAAGATGGGTTTCACGCGATACAAATTACACTACCAACCAAATGGACTTACTCTTCCACGAACTCACTGACGCAGGACTATTTCTGAAAAGAGAACTAGCTCTTGACGGAGTGAGCGTCGAGGTACATGAGTATAAAGTAGGGACCACAATAAGAAACGCCCTTGATAAGATCATTGGAATCGTTGACCAGGGCTCACAAAATCCGCTCTCTAAAGCAAGGGTATGGATGGCTCAAAGGAGATATTTGGAAACCCAAAAGATAAAGCAGATCGAAGAATTGGCAATCAAGGAAATTGAGAACGGCAGGCAGGTAATAATATTTGCTAGTCAAGTTAATCCAACCACGCTTGTTGAACAGGTTAAGCAGGAACTTTATGACAGCTACTGGTTCCAGGAAAAAGTAAGGAGGGAGATGAAAAAAAGGGGGGGAAGAAAGCTCTCGAAAAGCGAATCGCTTGACCTATTGGAGCGATTAGTACAGGAGGAACTACTCAAGATAGGAGGAGTCCCCGACGGCCCAGGGACGCTTACCGAACTAAAGAAGAGGTTTGACTCTTACTTTAGGGAGAAGCAGGGCAAGCCACCATATTACAGTCAGGTTGCTCAAATATACGGCAATATCGACCCGATGAAAACAGAAATTCCCAAGTTCCAAGATGGGGTGGGTCGGATCGCTCTGGCAACTATCCAAAAGGGCGGCGTGTCAATATCCCTGGATGATACCCGTGGGAACAGTCCCAGAACCGTTATATTCGCCGTGCCTCCGTTTAGTGCAATCGAAACTCTACAGGCACTAGGCAGAGCATGGAGAGTAAGCACCAAGAGTGATGTAAAGGTGATATTCGTCAAAGCTGACCATGCTGTTGATGACTGGGGCTTTGACATCACTCGCAGGAAGCTAGGTATGCTCGGGGCTACTGGGCAGATTGACGCAGTCAAAGCTGCCATGGCGCTCGATGACTCCCCTGTCAGTGCTGGAGAGCTTACTGGAATAGGGATAAGAAAAGAAACTCCCACCGTAACCTACGACGAAGAGGGCGTTGCGGAGTTTCAAGAGGGCTGGAGAAGCCGTTACAAGGCTGCGTTGGATGAAGCCAACCGTCTAAAGAGCCTCAAGGCACTGCGTGAAGCCAACGACTACTACTATGAAAATAGAATCAAAGAGTCAAAGGCGGCGGGCAACGATGCGGTAACGAATAGACTAAGAGAAGAAAAACAGAATGTTGCCGAGCATTTAGAGGTCATGTCCGAGGTCAGGGATAACTCCATCAACTTCTTCGTAGACTATTTCGCCTCACAAGCAAGGGCGAGCAGACCAACTCAGCCAGTAGGAGCGGAGACAGTTGCAGAGCAACCAGGCACGGAGACGGAGGGATCTAAGCCCGTTAAACAAGAGCGAATACTGGACACCATAGCCAGAATATTTAACACCAAAATCAACGATCCAGAGGAAAGGAAACTAGCTCTTACTCCTGGGGAGGTCGTAAGGGAAGGAGCGCAGGGCATTGGCTTTGCCCTAGGCGAAGGGGCATTGCAGGACGCAGCCATTGAAGTCAAGCGGTCCGTTGACAACGTGAAGTTGAACCCCTTAGAGAAATTCTTAGTCAAGGACAATCTAATGAATGTCTTTTTAATGGGGGCGATTCAGTACCAAGCAGATGTTAACGGAAAGCCTCTAACCATTAAGGAAAAGTGGCGCTACTATAAGTCTATGGCATACTACAAGACCATGCGCAACTTTATAGACGATAAGGCGGCCTTGCGGTTAATGGAAGAGCTTGCTTGTGGCAAGCTAGCAGATGCCGACGATAGTATTTATAAGTTAGCCAGAATGTACGGCGGTATCGAGAACCGCACTTACCACAAACTCCTAAAAGACTTCAAGAAAACTGCCGAACTCCTAACCGACGAGGAAGGTAATTACAGCGACGAAATGGAGCATATTGTGGCTAAGTTGGCGATAGCTACTCATGCCATGGATGTGAACAAGTTCTTTAGAGATAAGGCCGAGAATAAACGGGAGGACGCCTCTGGATTCTCTGATGAAAGGATTCAAGAGTTACTGGATGAAGTCAACGCCGAGCTCGCTAAGATGCCAGAGAGCAAACGGCAAAAGGTCAGACAGGCGCATCGGGAACTAGTAAAATTCTATCAGAAGATTCTCGACGATATGCTGGAGGGCGAGGTCATAACTGAAAAGACCTACAACACCCTAAAGGAAGCATATCCGAATTATGTGCCAATGTTCCGTTACCTAAAAAATAGTAAAATCATTGACTTTGACCCGGCTAAGGACATCAAGGACGCTGTGTCATTCGAGGGAGTCCTGGAGCCGATAATGGGACGGAAAGGCAGTACACTACCTATTCAGGATATGCTGACTAGCGCCATGGAGAGTTATACCAGAGCCCAACGGGCTATCGAAATGAACACCATCATCCGCAAGATGGACAGAATCATAGAAGGGTTTGCTGCTAGCGGCATGGAGGGTGCTTTTGTTAAGAAGTACAACAATGTGCCGGTACTGAAAGATATGTATGTTGTCCAGAAGGATGGTCGGGAGGTTCCTGCAAGTGGCCTCACGGAGGAGGATTTAGAGGCGCTAGAAGCAGGAACTGTGATACGCTCTAAGAGCAGGGATCGGGCTACTTTCGTAGTAGGCAAGGAAAAAGGAAAGATTGTCATCTACGAGGCTCATTCTGAAGTTATTGCAGCACTCCAGACCATGAACAGACAGATTGATGATAATTGGGTATGGAAGTTGGCCAAGGGATTCGGTGACGTACTGAGGACTGGTGCAACTGCTACTCCCGAGTTCTGGGTCAAGAACGCCTTTAGAGATACCTTCCATGGATACGTGGCTACGGATTCGGGTGTTGCGTTCAAGGACCTTTGCGAAACGACGCTGTTCCTGAGTACGCCGTGGAAAGACCCAAGGCTACAAGAGTTATGGGAAGAGTTCTTGGAAGATAGCGCAGGCATGGGCAACTTCTTAAATGACATCGTATCTCGGCACAATAACTTCTATAGGGAAGTCACTGGTCGCAAGTCGATGCAGGATTACAGCCCAATCCGTTGGTTGCAAGAAAAGGCGACCGTTGCTGAAAACATTTCCCGCTTTACTGAGTATGTCAAGGCGAGAGAAACCGGAGCAAGTCGCAAGGAGGCTGCATTTAGGTCTATGGACCAGCAGGACTTCGGTATGGCGGGAACATGGATAAGACCCGTGAACTCCGTAATCCCGTTTTTTAACTCGCCAATCCAGAGCAAGTATAAACTCTGGAGGCAATTCAAAAAGAACCCGAAGGAATTTTTGATAAGGGCTATGTGGGCTAATATTCCGATTACACTTGGCTCTATGGCACTAAGGGCACTCGCCAGCGACGACCAAAAGAGAAGAATCGACGAGGCCCATAGTTACATTAGAGTCAACTACTGGTTGGTGCCGGTTCCATTCTCTGATGCGATAGTGCGGATACCTAAGCCGTTTGACACCAGTATGCTGTTTGCTAATACCATAGAAACATTCCTCGAGTACGTCTTTGACAAGGATCCGGCAACATGGACGCAGTATATGAAGGAGTGGGCAACGGACAATTTCATGCACAGTGTAATGCCTAGTAGTATGTTCCCGCAGGTTCTAAACGTGTTGGGTGAAGCTAGCACGGGATTCAACCAGTTCTATGGGATGAGCTCGGTTCCTGCATCGCTACAGGATGAATTGGCTATGTACCAGTACACTTCAGAGACTCCGCATCTGTTAATTGGATGGGGTAGACTCATGGGCTCCATAGGACTTGAGGATGCTACCATTGCTTCTCCGATAGCGATGCAGAGCTTGATCAACACCACATTCGGCGGTCTGGGGACATTGACACTAGACTTGACGGACATGGCGATAGAGGGCGCGAATTACTTGATAAACGCCATCGCCCCTGTGGATGTCCCGACTTATCGAGAAAAGATGGTGGGCGAGCGCCCCTACACGGAGGATATTATTTCCAGAGTTACGGGGATGGACGCTGAATCGCTCCCAATGTTGAGGGTGTTCTTACTGAAGGATGACTATGGAACATCAATGAACAAGGTCTATCGCAAATGGGAAACCCTGGAAAAACAGAAGCAGAGATATGATAGGCTTATTGAAAACGGGCAGGTTGATGCTGCGTACAGAGCCATGCCAGACAAGGACTGGAATTTATACTGGTACTTGAAAGAGTGCGTGGATATACGCAACACCTTCGGCCCAGCCAACTCCCTGATTAGAAAATTTAGGGATACTCCTTATCTAAGCCCAGCAGAAAAAGGTTACTGGATTAAAGAGATAGAGAAGGAGAGAGGTAGGCTCGCCAGGGAGACCCTGGTATTCATAAAAATGTACGAAGCAGGGCTTACGCCTGAGGCCTTAACGGAGCAGTATTATCTAAACTATGGTCTTAGCTCCGAACTAAAAGCGAAGGTCAAGTTACTCGACAAAGAATTTGGGGAGTACATTGCTCAGACGAGAGCCAACAACGCAGCGAATAAATAACTCCATTAAGCAACAGGGTCACTGCATGGTGGCTCTGTTGCTTGTTTGTGGAGATTACTAATTGGGGAGGGGATATTATTGACCATTGAACTTGCCCTGTTGTTTTCGGGGGTATCGGTAGCCGCAGCTCTTTTTTTCGGCATATCAAATCTCAGGAGAAATGAAGAAAGAGATACCAGGGAAGAAGCTGCGCAAATGACAACGGTAATCGTTAAGCTGGAGACCATTTCAAACGGGGTCTTTGAGATCAAGTCCGAGCTGAGTGCGGTAAAGCAGGACGCTAAGGAAACCGGGGAGAGGTTGATCCGGTGCGAGGAGTCTGTAAAACAGGCGCATAAGAGAATCGACGCCTGCGAAAAGTTTTATAAGAAAGGAGTGCAAGATGAACGCGTTTAGTAAAAAAATTGTGGCTCTGGTAATACTGCTTAACGCACTGTTTACCGGGGCTGTTTTATTTGTGTTCCTAAGGGTAGGTTCTGAACCTACGACTTTGGTTGCTGCCTGGTTTGGCTTTACGACCGTTGAGTTGTGGGCCTTAAGCGGCATAACCAAGACCAAAATCAAACAGGGAGGTGGTGAGGAGCAGTGGAAGCCATGATATTCATACTGCTGGGGGCCTTCCTTGGTATGGTGGGCGGTATAATTCATTTGCTCACTATTCGGGAGCAGACTGGTCTACAGGTAGCAGTCAATCTGATGGTAGGGTGTACCGTGGGAACTATAGCCGGCATTGCCCTGCTGGGGACGGAAGCAAGCGGTGTATTACTAGTCGCCATCATCGCTTTGGGCTATGCGGGGACAGATTTTATTTTGGCGCTACTAGGGAGGTGAATTAATTGAAGGTCTATATCGACATAGGCCACGGTGAACGCGGGGATCCAGGAGCTGTATCCGGTTCCTTTGTTGAGCATCAAATGAACATTAAAGTAGCCCATGCCTTTGCTAACCGAATGCAACAGCATGGCTGGGAAGTGAAAGTTGAACAGGGCAACCTGGAGATGGGCGACAGCGCAAGGGCAGCTAATAACTTTGGTGCTGATCTGCTTTTGTCCTTCCATTTTAATGCTGGTGGAGGTGACCGTGGCGAAGTCATTTATTCTTGGGAGCCTGGAGCGTTGGAATTGGCTAATGCCGTGGCAGAAGGTATTAAAAGGGCTGGCCAGACAGAGGTCAGAGTTTACAAGAGCAAGGCAAACAGCGCAGGTAATGCTGAGTATTTTGGAATCTTAAGAGTTAGCAAAATGCCTGCCGTGATAGTGGAGCCATGCTTTATAGATAACCCTATTGACCGCCAGATAGCAGATACGGATGAAGAACTGCAATACATAGGCTATTGTATTGCAGATGCTTTGGCCGAACATTACGGAGGTGATGAAATGATCTATAAGACCCTTAATGATGTGCCAGATTGGGGCAAGCCTTTGGTGAAGAAACTAATAGACAGGAAATCACTGGCTGGCGATGGCAAAGGTAATATCAACCTGCCGGAGTCTACATTGAAAACCCTGGTTATTCTGGAACGGGAAGGGGTGTTGAAGAAATGAGACCGTTTCTACAAAGACTGAAAAGCCGTAAATTCTTATCGGCGCTGTTCAGCGCTATTTTTATTATTCTGAATGAGGGACTCGGTGCGCCGATCGACCCAGCAGCCTATAAGTGGATTGTCGGAATAGTCACTGCGTTCATTTTAGGTGAATCTTATGTAGACGGAAAGGCAGCCGGAAATTGAAAAAGTCACAATGATCGCGGCTGGATGCCCCCGATTTTAATCGGGGGAGGAAAGCCGCTTGTCCCCCTTTCAAATATTTAAGAGTCAGTTATATGGTGTTTAAGGGAAGGAAAAAGAGCGTAAGTAAAACCCTCTCAAATCCCACAACGACAGGGATTTGGGAGGGTTTTTCTTGTTTTTTGGCAAAAAATGTCAACGCACGAAAACCCCGAAATTTCGGCAAGTGAAAATTTGAACAAGCAAAATTAATGTAAATATTGACAAAAAAACGTAAGAAAAGTACAATTAATACATCCGCAGATACGCGAAAAGCGTTAAAATGTAGATTCAAAAACGCACAGAGAGGAGGGATGAAGTTGAATAAAAAAGAGGTTATTGAATTGCTAAAGGACACTAGACTTGG
>Ga0209608_1001848_pt1 | contig 16191 bp, 13 predicted proteins | sample AD_UKC130_MetaG_FD_184428 | JGI IMG/M metagenome (GOLD analysis project Ga0209608, IMG submission 184428) | Active sludge microbial communities of municipal wastewater-treating anaerobic digesters from Canada - AD_UKC130_MetaG (SPAdes) (version 2) | ecosystem: Engineered > Bioreactor > Anaerobic... | reverse complement strand
TAGCGAAAGGGTCACACCTGTTCCCATTCCGAACACAGAAGTTAAGCCTTTCAGCGCCGATGGTACTTGGCGGGAGACCGCCCGGGAGAGTAGGTCGCTGCCGGATCTATATATTCCTCAGTAGCTCAATGGCAGAGCACTCGGCTGTTAACCGAGGGGTTACTGGTTCGAGTCCAGTCTGGGGAGCCATACATAAAACGTCAGGTGATGACATGGTCATTATCTGACGTTTATTTTTAGATATGATCACTGAACACCTTCCTCGTTATGCTATAATATCCATAGTACATTTGAATAGAGTATATACTCACGTTATAATGTACAGATATGCTTACGAAAGGGTTGATCCAAAATGCTTAGAGAGCCCTTGTCCAGGCGGGAGGTTATAAACGCCATCGAAAGAAAAGGCTGCGACCGAGTGCCTTTGGTATTCCATAAATGGTGGGGCGAAGGCCTGGTTGAAAAGTATGGTGAAAGGCTGACGAAAATGAGCGAAAGGTTTCCTGACGACATCTTTATCGCATGGCATCTTGAGCCGGGATTTGAGACCTCACCCAACAGCAACAGGTCATACCGTCTGGGTTACAAGGATGATTACAGCAATGAGGAAAGGCACAGCATAGGAAAAGCAGTCGTCCTCCTGCCCGACTGGTCGGATCTTGATAAATTCCTGGATGATTTTCCGGATCCTAATGAGCCCGGTAACTTCGATAGTGTGGTTTCCAGCCTGCCTTTGGCTGGTGACCGCTACAAGCTGGGCTGCTGGTGGAGGCTGTTCCATGAAAGGCTGTGGGCTGTCCGTGGTATGGAAAACCTCATGCTGGATTATTACGATAATATGGAAGGCCTGAAGCTCATAGGCAGGAGGATCCTGGACTTTTACAAGGTGATCGTTGACAGGTATGCTGAGCTTGGCTTTGACGGCATATTCACCTCGGACGACCTGGGCCACCAGACCGGGCCCATGATGTCACCGGCTATATTCATGGAGTTGTACCTGCCCTTGTACGAAGAGTTTGCTGACCATGTACACAGCAAAGGGATGCACTTGTTCCTCCATTCCTGCGGTGACAATACAAAGCTGATGGAATACCTTATATCGGCGGGAGTTGACGTGTTCCACCCCGTTCAGAAGGGCTGTATGGATTTCAAGCAAACAGCAGAAGCCTATGGGGACAGGATCACTTTCCTGGCAGGCATGGATGTCCAGCATACCCTGCCCGAGGGAAGCCCTCAGGATGTAATAAATGAGGTAAGATATATGAAAGAGGTATTCCATACGCCCAGGGGCGGACTGCTGCTTGCGGCAGGGAATGGCATAATGCCGGATACTCCGCTTGAAAATATAGAAGCGATGCTCACTGCCATGGCTGAGCTGTAAATACAAGGCATAAATAGATAAAAAGCTCCGTGCAACGACGGAGCTTTTTTTGTGCCCTTACATGATGTCCACGTTCTATGTATAAAGTTGTACATCCAGCATATATTTATACTATTCAGTCACAGTAGGCAGCGCTTATACAGGGTGGAGGAGTATAGGTGGAGCAGTCAGGTACCTATATCGGTTATAAGGACTTCATCAGGGCAGTCAGTAAAAGATATATGCTTGTAATGCTGATCACTGCTTTATGCATCAGTGCAGCAGCCATTTTTCGCATGTTGGCAGTAAAACCCGTTTATGAAGCGAAAGCGAGCATCATGATCGGTCTGAATCCTGACGCCATTCAATATGCAAATATCAATATGGATACAAACATGCTCACCTGTGTAAAGCTTTTCAAGACCAATATGATAGCCTCAAGGGTCATGGAAGGCCTGAAGCTTGATGTTTCTATCGACAAGCTGATTAGGCGGATCAGCACCGAGCATCAGGAAGGCACACAGATAATCGATGTCAGTATCAAATGGGACGACAGAAATGAAGCTTCTTTGATACTGGACAGACTGATAGCGGCTTTCACAGAAGAAGCAGGCCGGATCTTTCCCATGCATATTATACATGAGCTGGACAGGGTACCTCCAAAGCTATATGAGACCCTGGATGCCAAGCTGTATTACGGAGCAGCCTTTGTGATTGGGCTTCTATTGTCCCTGTTCATCGTGCTTATCATGGAATCAACGGACAAAACCCTCAAATCGGAGGAGGATATTGAAAAAAACCTCGACCTCTCTGTTATAGGTACCATACCCCTTTATAAAAGAACCAGCCTGCGAAGTAAAAAGACACTGATAAGACATCCGGCATTACCTTTTAAAGTATCAAGCCCTAAAGATTCAGGAGGTTACAAAAGCCATGCCGATGATGTCCTGGCGAATGATGACTACATAATGCTTGATGCCTTTAGGATCCTCCGGACCAACCTTTACTGTATTTCTGGCAAATACAATGCCAGAACCATAATAGTGACAAGTGCCAAGCCGGGAGAAGAGAAGTCATTGGCCGCGTCGATGCTTGCCATCGTGCTGGCCCAGGATGGCAATAGAACACTGCTGGTGGATTGTGACATGAGAAAACCCACGATACATGAGTTATTCGACATTGACAAAATAGGGCTGTCAAATGTACTGATGGCCTCAATAAAGTTGAATGAGGGCATAAAAACAAGCAAGATCGATAACCTGTATATCATGCCCGCCGGTTACAAGCCCCTGTACCCTGTGGAGCTTATTTCCTCTGAAGATATGAGGCATCTGGTAAGAAGGCTGAATGAGGAGTTTGATTATATAATCCTTGATACTCCCCCGGTGGGTCTGTTTACAGAAGCACAGGTGCTTTCGGAGTATGCTGAAGGCCACCTTATTGTCGTATCCGCAGGCAGGTCCGACAAGGAAAGCGTTATGAAAGCGATCAAGCTCATCAGATTGGTAGGCGGGAGGATCTTCGGCGTATTGCTGAACAACTCAAGCGGCATGGTGTCATGATCGCCGGCATGGTTAGTTTTTCTCCTACACACAGGTCAGAGGGGATGTGCGTAACTTGGCCGATCTGCTTAACATCCTTGTTTCCAGTGCAGGGCGCAGAAGTCTGATAATAGAGTATTTCAAAAAAGAGCTAAGGGGCAGGGGCAGGGTGATAGCCTGTGACTGCAGTACTCTTGCGCCTGCGCTCTATGCCGCCGATAAGCACTATATAGTCCCGAGGATAGATGACCCTGGTTATTTTGACGCGATCATGGATATTTGCACAAAGGAAGAGATAAGGGCAGTCATATCGCTCATAGATCCGGAGCTTTCCATACTGGCAAAAAGGCAGAAAGAGCTTGAGCAAATCGGAGCTATGCCCATTGTTTCGCCTTATGAAACCTGTGAGCTTTGGTTTGATAAGTATGCGGCTTATTGCTTTTTAATAGCAAACGGGTTCAAGGCTGCCAGGACCTATGCTACTCTTTCGGACTTTGAGGATGATCTAGATGCAGGCCTTGTCGATTTCCCGGTAATACTCAAGCCCCGCAAGGGAAGCGCAAGCATCAACATCAGCAAAGCAGAAAAGATAGAAGAGGTCAGGAACTTGTTCAGCAGCCGCAGTGGGATGCTCATTCAGGAATACATAAATGGAAAAGAGCTTGGTGTTGACGCATATGTCGACATCATCTCCAGGGATATCACTGCAATGTTTGCAAAGGAAAAGCTGGCCATGCGGGCCGGGGAAACCGACAAGGCAAGGTCGATCTGTCCGGAAGGGCTTTTTCCGGCTGTGGAAGCCCTGGCCCGGTATTCAGGTCTTATCGGACCTATAGATATGGATATATTTTACTATAAAGGCGAATACCTTATCTCAGAGGTCAATCCCAGATTTGGAGGGGGTTATCCCCTGGCATACGAATGTGGCGTAAACTTCCCGAGGTACATATTGAACAATCTATCCGGAATAGTGAACGAACCTGAAACTGGCAATTATGAGATAGATGTATACATGATGAAGCATGATGTACTAATGATCAGGAAGGAGATCGGGATCGGCACTATATAGGCTGATTTTGGGGGAAGGGTAGTGGACAGGAAACCAATTCATTTGATAACTCCCCATTTGTATGGTGAGGAATTAAGGTATGTCAATGAAGCCTTTGAGAGCAACTGGATAGCACCCCTGGGTCCTCAGGTGGATGCCTTTGAGCGGGAGATCGCAGCCTATGTCGGTGCCAGGGCTGCTGCAGCCCTGGCCTCGGGCACTGCCGCCATGCATATGGCACTGAAAATCACAGGTGCCGGCAGGGGAGATGTGGTGTTTTGCTCTGCATTGACCTTTGCCGCAAGCTGCAATCCCATAATCTATGAAGGGGCAGAACCCATTTTTATAGATTCCGAGCCTCACAGCTGGAACATGTCTCCGGATGCGCTGGAACGAGCTTTTGATGACTGTGCTCGGGAAAACAGGCTGCCAAAGGCAGTCATCGTAGTGGACGTTTATGGTCAGAGCGCCAACTTCGGTCAGATACTTGACATTTGCAGGGCCTACGGCGTCCCGGTCTTAGAGGATGCAGCTGAAGCCCTGGGAGCCAAATACCGGGGCAGGCATTGCGGCACTCTTGGTGATCTGGGTATCTATTCCTTTAACGGCAATAAGATCATCACTACTTCAGGTGGTGGGATGGTCGTATCAGACAATGAGGACGCTATAGGGAAAATCAAGTTTTGGTCGACACAGGCCAAGGATCCGGCAAGGCACTACGAGCACAGCGAGCTGGGGTATAATTACCGGATCAGCAACGTGCTGGCGGCCATTGGCAGAGGGCAGCTAAGGGGGCTTGACAAGCGCCTTGAGCAGAAGAAAAAGATATATGAGTCCTATAAGGCCGGATTTGCAGACATTGATGAGATCGGGCTCATGCCGGTGGCCGCCTTCGGGGAACCAAACTACTGGCTTTCGGTGATGATCCTGGCTGAAGAGAGCAGGGTATCACCTATGGACATTATGCTTGCTCTTGAAAATGAGAACATTGAGTCCAGGCCTGTATGGAAGCCTATGCAGTTGCAGCCTTTTTATAAAAACTGCAGGTTCTATCCCCATAGAGAGGGAGAAAAAAGCGTATCCGAGGACATTTTCTACCGTGGCGTATGCCTGCCCTCAGATACAAAGCTGACCGAGGAAGACCTGGACAGGGTCATAGGAGTCATAAGGAGCCTGTTTTCATAAGTCAGGGGGCGGTATATGGGTGACCGGTTCATTGTATGCAAGATTCATAAAACGATTGCTTGATTTGCTTTTTTCATCTCTTGGCCTTATCATCCTGGCTCCGGTTTTTCTTGCAATAGCGATAGCGGTCAGGCTGGACTCTGATGGCTCCGTGCTTTTCACCCAGCCAAGAGTCGGGAAGGACGGAGCGATATTCAGGCTGTATAAGTTCAGGACCATGATCACTGAAACGATGAAGGACGGCCGGCAGCTTGACGATGAAGAAAGGCTCACCAGGGTCGGGAGATTTTTGCGAAGGCTGAGCCTCGATGAGCTACCCCAGCTTATCAATGTGCTTAACGGCACCATGAGCTTAATAGGACCCAGGCCTTTGCTGGTAAAATACCTGCCCTACTATACTGAGGAGGAAAGCAAGCGGCACAGTGTTTTGCCCGGCATATCAGGCTGGGCCCAGGTGAACGGCCGAAACGCCATAAGCTGGGAGGATAAATTTCAATATGACCTGGAGTATGTAAGCAGGATCTCATTCGCCTTTGATGTGAAAATCGCCTTGATGACAGTAATGAAGGTGTTCAAAAGGTCGGATATATTCCTGAATCGGTTAGCAGACCTTGATGTGGAGCGAAGGGGACGGGTATGTGAAAACTCCGATATATGAGATGAGGTATAGTGACGGGCACAACAGGTTTTTCATAAAGCGGGAGGATCTGCTTCCCTTTTCCCTGGGCGGCAACAAGGCCCGAAAGGCAGCCTTGTTTTTCGAGGATATGGAAAAGGGAGGGTATGACTGTGTGTTGACCTATGGCAGCAGCAGCTCCAATCATTTAAGGATAGTTGCCAACATGGCAGCTTCCAAGGGTATACCGTGCCACATCGTTTCCCCGGATTTCGATACCGGGAAAACAAACAACAGCAGGCTTGTAGACCTGTTTGGAGCCAGAGTGAAGGTTTGCTCCTTAACAGAGGTCAAGGACACCATAAGGGAACTAAACGAGTATCTTTCCTCTCAGGGATACAGACCATACTTTATTCCCGGCGGAGGTCACGGTAATCTCGGCACTCAGGCATATGTACAGGCCTATGATGAGATATGCGAGTTTGAGAAGCTGACAGGTCAGCATTTTGATTATATATATCATGCTTCAGGCACAGGCACGACCCAGGCAGGCCTTGTGTGCGGGAGCATTTTAAGCGGGGACGGCAAAAAGATCATCGGGATCAGCATTGCCCGGAAAAATCCGTATGGGAAGGAAGTAATAGCTGAAAGCATAAACGCGTACCTCGCATCTATAGATTTCAACGCTAAAGTAAGCCCGGAATCGGTTGATTTTGTCGACTCATATGTGGCTGACGGGTACGGAAGCCGGAACCAGGAAATCCTCAATGTAATCAGGCAAGTCCTGATCTCGGACGGAATTCTCCTGGACAGCACTTATACAGGAAAGGCCTTCTACGGTATGAAGGAGCATATCAGCAAAATGAGGATACGGCACAGCAATATCCTGTTCATTCATACCGGTGGAACTCCTCTTTTCTTTGACGATTTAGAAACCGGTCTGGTAACGGATTAGGGGGATAAAAGTGAAGCTGGTATACCATGCAAATCCTCACCTGCCCAGGCTTGCCTGGTATGCTGTCATGTCAGGGAGCCCGGTTGAGATAGATGTATATCATGGAGAAGGTGTTGAGACATTCACTGACTTTTTTGTAGAAGGGGCCTGGAACGGAGATTTTTCCAAAGGCGATTTTTACAAGGCTACTTTTTTCATGGGCTCAGGCGGGCAAATACTGAAGGACGGTGTATGGCATAAGGTGGTCATTGCGACCCCGACCCATGCCCTTGAACGCCTTTATAGTATCCAGGACGATACCGCCCTGCATCTGTCCAATTCTCTTCCGTTTATTCTTCATATGACAGGCCTTAGACTCGATCCCGGGTATCTGGATTATGAAAGGGATTTCAACTCTCTGCTCAAGGGGCTCCGCAGGTATGAAAGGTATTTACCCCTGTACGGCAACAGAGCTGTAAGGCTTCATTATTACTGCAATATCATCATTGATGAAAGCCTGGCTTTGACCGAGGAGGACAAAAGCTCTCCCGGGCCTTTTGCTGATTATGAGGACTATCACGACAAGCTTACCCGGGCAATAGGGCAGTTGATAAAAAACGCAAGTAGCCCGGAAAGAAAGATACAGTATGGTCTGGTCACTAATATCTCCAAAGGGTATGATTCAGCAGCTTGCGCTGCCCTGGCCCGGGATTTCGGCTGTGATACTGCGGTATCATTCAACAGGCCCGGGCATTATGCCTGGGATAACGGAGCTGAGATAGCCAAAAAGCTGGGCTATAAAACCATAATCCTGAAAAGTGCAGATGAGTATAAGACAAATACCAGGCTTGTTGAAGCAGAGTTTGTGTCTTCAGGTGAGCTAGGCAGCGATATCATTTTTTCAGCCTTTGAGCAGGAGTATGCCGGCAACATAGTATTCAAGGGCAACCTGGGAGATACCTTCTGGGACAAGAACAAAACAGATATCAACAGTGAAATGCGGTTTGAGAACGGTGTTTTCACTGAAACCTGCTATATAGAGTATAGGCTCAGGACCGGTTATATTGCTCTGTTTCCTGCTTCCTTCGGCGCAGTTGAATGGCCGTCGATACATGCCATAAGCAACTCCCGGGAGATGAGCAGGTATTCGATAGGCGGCACCTATGACAGGCCAATACCAAGAAGGATACTGGAGGAACGGGGAATCGACAGAGGAATGTTCGGCATCCACAAATCAGGCGCTGGGTTCAACTACAGGTATGACAGCATGAAAAGGATAAGAAGTCGAATGGCCCCCTTGTCCTTTGAATCCTTTTACAGCTTTTACAAGGCCAATAGGCGCAAAGGCTTCAGGGTGCTGATCAGGTGGGTGGAGTACCTATGGCGTGCAAAAAACATATATATCGCTTTTTTCCTGAACAGGCTTGGCATAACTGCGCCTTACGGAAGGGTCCGATGCGATCAGACGCCAAATCCGGGCATCCCTTCATATTTATTCAACTGGGGCATATATGTAATGATGAACAGATATAAAACAGCTATGAATGGGGGTCGCGATGAGGTTCATATATCATAAAAACTCACATCTGCCAAGGCTGGCATGGTGTGCAGTCCTGACCGGAAGGCCATTTGAAGCCAGAATATATCACGGTTCGGCAGTTGAGACCTTTGACAGCTTTTTTGTGGAAGGAGCATGGGATGGGAAATTTCTTGCCGGTGATTTTGATAAGACTACTTTCTTTATGGGTTCAGGCGGCAAGCTCGATAGTACAGGCAGCAAAGTCCTGGTTTTTTCTACTCCCACCCATACCCTCGAACGTTTATACAGTATGTATGATAATGGAAATCTCTATATATCCAACTCTCTTCCATTCATATTGCAGATGACAGGTCAAAGACCTGATCCCGGATATATGGATTATGAAAGGGACTTCAATTCGATCCTGAAGGGGCTGGATCGATATAAGCGTGATATACCACTTGAAAATAACCGGTCTGTAAGGCTCCATTACTGCTACAACCTGGTTGTAGAGAAGACTCTTGCCGTGACAGAGGAGGCAAAAATAACTCCTGGGCCGTTTGTGGATTATGCTGATTATTACAATAAGCTCACTCAGGCATTGGGGCATCTGATCAGCAATGCTGGTTCACCGGCAAGAAGGGTACGATACGGTATGGTCGCCACGATTTCCAAAGGGTATGATTCTGCAGCCTGCGCTGCCCTGGCCCGGGATCTCGGCTGCGAAACCGTGGTTTCATTCAATTGTCCGGAGCAGTACATCAATGACTGCGGGGACGATATCGCCATAAGGCTGGGCTACAAAAACATAGTCCTAAAAAGCGCAGATGAGTATCTGTCAAATTCAGTGCTTGCAGAAGCGGAGTTTGTAGCCTCAGGCGAGCTGGGCAGCGACATCGTATTTTCAGCCTTTGAACGAGAGTATGAAGGCAACCTGGTATTCACAGGCAACTTCGGCGACACCATGTGGGATAAAAACGAGCGTGATGCAAACAGCCAGTTGCGTTGCATAAATGGCGGTTACACTGAAACCTGCCATGCAGAATACAGGCTGAGGATCGGTTATATTGCAGTGTTCCCCGCATCCTTTGGTGCGGTGGAATGGCCTTCGGTACATGCCATCAGCAACTCAGCAGAGATGAAGAGGTACTCCACCGGCACTGCCTATGACCGGCCTATCCCGAGAAGGATCCTGGAAGACCGGGGCGTCAGCAGGGAAATGTTTGGCATGTGCAAGTCAGGTGCAGGCTTCAACTACAGGCATTACACCTTGAATAAGATAAAGAGCAGGATGGCACCGCCTTCTTTTTTGTCCTTCCATGATTTTTATAAAACACACAGGCGCAGGGGTTTCAGAGTTCTACTCAGGTGGGCCCTCTACATATGGCAGACAAAGTCTGTGTTTACTGCATATTTTCTCAATAAAATAGGGATCCCGGTAAAATACAAGGATCTACGCTGCGATGTGACCCCAAACCCCGGTGCCCCTTCATATTTATTTGCCTGGGGTGTAAATGAGCTGATCAAAAGATACAAGGCGGCTATGGAGAAGGAGTCCGCTTCAGCAATCACCTGAAATACTATCCGAGGCGGTATCAGTATGAAAATACTTTATGTCACAACAATTTCAGGAACCATAAACTCCTTCCTGGTCCCTCATATAAAGCTCTTGCTTGAGCAGGGGCACAAGGTGGATGCGGCCTGCAGCAGGGCTGGTGAGTTGAGCAGGGAGCTTTTGGAGTTGGGAGTCAGGGCTTATAATATAGAATTTTCAAGATCGCCCCTAAAGCCTAAGAATCTTGCTACATACAAAAGGATCAAAGAGCTGCTTGAAAAAGGACGATATGATCTGGTGCATGTGCATACGCCGGTAGCATCCTTTGTTACCAGGCTTGCTGCCAGGAACTTGGCCAATATAAAGGTCATATATACCGCCCATGGCTTTCATTTTTATATAGGTGCTCCGATTTTGAGCAGCCTGGCCTATCGCACTCTGGAAAGGCTGGCTGCCAGGTGGACTGACGGCATCATAACCATAAACGATGAAGACTATAGGGCAGCACAAAGATTCAAGCTAAGGCGAGGCGGGTGTGTCCACTATATACCGGGAGTGGGCATAGAACCAGACAGGTTCCGTCCCCTTGGTCCTGATGAAAGGAAAAAGCTGAGGCAAAGGCTTGGATTCTCAGAAGATAATTTCGTGATGCTTTTTGCAGCCGAGCTGAATCGCAACAAGCATCAGGATCTCCTGATCAGGGTTGTTAAACAGCTCAAGGATAAGGGCATCAGGACGATTTTGCTGCTGGCTGGCCGTGATACTGTAAAGGGTAAATACATGAAACTTGCCGATGAACTGGGGTTAGGTAAGGATGTCTTTTTCCTGGGAAAGAGGGATGACATTGATGCATTGCTAAGGGCAGCGGATGTGGCCTTATCCTCTTCGAGGCGGGAAGGCCTTCCGGTCAATATAATGGAGGCCATGGCAGCAGGCCTGCCGGTAGTCGCTACATATTGCAGGGGCAACAGGGACCTTGTCAGGGATGGTCAAAACGGTTTTCTCGTCCGGGCAGATGATGCGGCGGGCTTTGCCAGGTCTATAGAGCATATATACAAATCAAAGGAGCTAAGGCAGACCTTTGGGAGAAATGGACGGACATTGGTTAATGCCTATACGCTGGATAAGGTCCTGAGCTGCCTTAACGGTATATACACATTATACCTAAAGCCCAAAGACGAGAGGACCTATGTCATTAGCTCGGATATGGCTATAAGCAACCTATCCTGAAAAAGTCGGGAAGTGCAGGACATGCAGGGTCTGGAGCATGAAAAGCATGAACAGCTGATAGGCTTTGCTGAACCGTTACCAGCAACTGAAAGCAGGGGTAGAGCAATAGGGTTCGTAGTTGCTTTAATGAGCATGCTGCTGAACCAGTCCAGCGTTATTTTCAACGTCAATATGTCACTGGCTGATATATTCTGTATTCTCACATTCTTAATGCTGATTTACACCACAAAATGGTTGACTCTGTTCATGCCTACGGTATTCTTTATGTCAGTGACTTTAACAGCTGTATTTACATCGCTTTTTTATGTACCGTTCAAGTATTTTTTGGCTGTGGACATTACTGGTTTTGCGGTAAGCTACATTAAGCTTATTGTCGTTTTTATTTACTTCCTGCTTGGCTATAACCTGTCAATGTATGGTCACAACAATAGAGTGCTCAAATGGTTTTCTGCGGTAGCGGCTGCCACAGCTATAGTGGGGCTGCCTGCTGCGATTTTTGATTTCGGTCCTGTTTCACAGGCGCTGATGTATGGCGGTGTGAGGCTGATCGGGCTGATGAACGATCCCAATTATTACTCGATAATACAGGCATCGGCATTTGTATATTTCAGCAGAAAACCAGGCCTGGGCAATCACAAGCGGGCACTCCTCCTGCTTATGCTGGCCGCTTCTATATTCGCTTCAGGTTCAAAAACCGGTATATTAACCCTGTTGATATATACCCTGTTCAGGGCGATCATGGCATTTTTCAGAAGAAAAGTAAATGTAGGCCTGATGGCTGCAGTTGTGATGGCCTGTAACCTTGCAATAATCGTATCGGTGTTTGCAAAAGGCTTGATCTATACCGGGATAAAGCTTATGTCCGAGCATATTCCTGCCTTCCATCGTATCGCGATGCTTTTTACAGATTTCAGCGGCGCGGTATCCGGTATGGGCTCGGGCAGAGACCTGGCCTGGAAAGTTGCACTCGCCCTCATCAGGGAGTCCCCGGTCATCGGTATTGGCCTGGGTACTTATTCTGACCTGGCATATCAGTATTATGGCACGACGGTGATTGCACACAACACTTATCTGCAGTTGATGTGCGAATGGGGAATAGTGCTGACACTTCTGCTGTTTGGCTATATCTTCATAAACATCGGAAGGGCAACCCTGTCAGACAGGGCGATTTCTACTGAGACCCTGGCTTTGCGTGATATGCTTATAATATTCCTTATAGGTTCCCTGGCAATATCGCTCAATAACGCAAGGATGTTCTGGCTGTTCCTGGGTATGTTTGTGGAAAGCAGCAGCAAGGAAAAAAACCCGGCAGGGCACGATTTGCAGCGTTATGTGTATTTATGAACAGTCAGATGAATAGATATAAGAAACAAGGCTCGTACTGCAAAAGGGGGCATACTCATGGCAGGTTATATAAGAGAACTAATCAGTATCAAGAAAAAGGCTATAGACAATTTTATAAGGCAAGCCGGCTATCTGCTGCCTGGCAGGTATCATATCGACAGTTCGCTTACCATGATCTACCATGAAAATGATCCTGAAGGATATATGAAAGCCCGATCATTTTTACACACAAGCAGTATAAACCTGCTGCTAAGGTGTTTGCTGATGATCCTGAAGGTATTGTGCTTTCGCCATCAAATCCATGTTGAAAGCAGCTCAGACCAAGACGGAAATGAACAAGGCTTTTGTGGCACCGTATGCATCATCGGGATAGCCAAAAGCTCCGGCAAGGTTTTTGATTTTAACAGCGGCAGGGTATTGACCTATTATGCAGATGCAGATGAGTTCAGCTCAGTTTTGACCAACCACGCATATTACAGCAGGTATTTCCTCCAGCCGAGCGTGTTATACTTCAGCAGCCAGGAGCTTATCACTGTTGAAGAGTATATAGAGTCAAAGCACGCAAGACTATGGACAGAAGACGAGTTTAGTGCAGTCGCAAGAGATGTTTTATCACGCTATACTGCATACTTGTCCAGTAAAATCGGAAATCAATGCAGTGAGAAGATATGGGTCTATGATCTTGTACGGGACAAGGCAAGAAAGTATAAAATAAACAAACTGATATTATCACAAATAAAGCCCGAGTTGCTGCAGACGGCATTCCCCTGCACCAGGCTCCATGGTGATCTCTGGCCTTCCAATATACTACTGAAGGCAGACAGTGGAGAAATCAGATATATTGATTTTGAGATGTCAGACTCTTATATCTTTTTCTATGATATCCTATGGTTTTTGTGCGCATATGCCTTTATAGATAATGATTTCTTTCTTTTAGGCAAGTACCTGTCCGGTGAATACGACGGGTATCTTGATGCATGCTTCAAAGCTTGCGGTATGGAATTCATACCGGAATACAGGCTGGATTATATAAATATTGCCTTTCTGTGCTATTCAGCCCGTGTATGGAGCATAGAGGGAATTTGCATAAGGCTTAGGGCATATAACCGGTACAGAAGGTTTCTGAAAAAGATAAATACCTATATGCTCGGTTCCAGCCATGGATAAGACGATCCTGCTTATAATGATACTTAGCCTGGTATCCAAGCTAATAGGCTTTGCCAGGGATTTGACCCTTTCATACTATTATGGGGCTTCAAGTGTAAGCGATGCCTTCATTATATCCATGACAGTACCCAGTGTAATTTTCAGTTTTGTAGGTGCAGGGATATCATCTGGTTATATCCCCATATACAGCGGTATAGTCAAACGATATGGGCATAGCCAGGGCTGCAGGTTTACAAACAGCCTTATAAATCTGCTCTTTATACTGGCTACTGTAGTGGCATTAATAGTGCTTTTGTTTGCAAGGCCGATCGTATGGCTTTTTGCTTCCGGCTTTGAAGGCGAAACGCTGAAAATGGCAGTGGAGTTCACAAGGATAACGGTATTCAGTGTATACTTTACAGGTTTGATATATCTGTTCAGCAGTTACCTCCAGATGAGCGGGAACTATACAGTCCCTGCCCTGATAGGCTTGCCGCTTAATGTAGTAACCATCGTCGCTATCATACTCAGCTCTTACTCTAGCAAATACCTTTTACCGGCAGGCAAGGTCATAGCTACCATGATCCAGGCAGCAACAGCATATATATTTATGCATAGGGCAGGCTTCAGATACAAGCCGGAGCTGCGAATCAGGGATCAGCAAGTCAGAGAGATGATCTGGCTGGCTTTCCCGGTTATACTGGGTACATCAGCGGATCAGATAAATATACTGGTAGACAAGACCATAGCATCAGCCATATCAACAGGCGGCATATCGGCTCTTGAATACGCACAAAGGCTTATTTTATTCGTAGGAGACTTGTTCATATACTCCGTCTCAACAGTCCTGTTTCCGATGATATCCAGGCTGGCTGCCGGTAATGATATCGATGGGCTGAAAAAAGCAGCAATAAAAGCCGTCAATGGGATAAACCTGCTGGTTCTCCCCGTTTCTGTGGGATCAGTAGTGGTAGCCAGGCCTATCGTATGGCTATTGTTTGGCAGAGGCGCCTTTGACGAAGCAGCGGCAGCCATGACGACAGATGCGCTCATGTATTATTCGATAGGCATGTTCGCCACAGGTATAAGAGAAGTCCTGGTAAAGGTATTTTTCTCACTGCATGATACAAAGAAACCTGTTTTATATTCTGCTGTGTCAATGGCTATAAATATGATACTGAACCTGATCCTGTCCAGGTTTATGGGGATAGGCGGGCTTGCACTGGCTTCCAGCATATCTGCAATGATTTGTACTGTTCTGCTTATGATGAGCTTAAGAAAAAAGCTGAGTGGTTTTGATATCAGGATAATATATGTATCATTTTTTAAAACCCTTCATGCTTCGCTGGTAATGGGTTTAGCTACGCTCCTTGTTTACCTTTTGATGAGCCATATAGGATATTTTACCCTCGCTCTTTTTGCGTCGATCACTGTGGGAGCAGTGGTTTATCCCATATTCCTATACCTTATGAATGCAGCTGATTTTAAAGAGTATGTGCTGGTGCTAAGATACAAATTCAAGGGTCCGGTATGCAGGAGGTAATTACAGGTTTCTGAGATAGGCGTCTTTGTTGTTGAGAAAGGCCTTGATAAAGGATATGCTCTCCATGTCCTCAAATTTTGTCTCGACAAGTTCATTGTTTCTTATTTCATATATACAAGCACCGGGATATGCGGACAGGATCGGGGAGTGGGTAGATACGATAAGCTGGCAGTTTTTCTTCTCAGCCTCGGAAAACAGGTTGAGTATCACTAGCTGATTGAAGGCTGAAAGCGCAGCTTCAGGCTCATCGAGCAGGTACAAGCCGTCATTGGTTATCCTGGAGGCGAAAAACTCAATAAAGCTTTCGCCATGGGATTTTTCCATGATATCTCCGGCATACATCTGCTCTATCTCGTGCAGGGTTCTTACATAGGGCATTGCAGCGAGGCTTTTTGCATATGTGGAACGACCGGCATAGTTTACTTCTATCCCCCTGAGCCCTGTCAGTGCATCATGCTTAATTTGATGCAGGGCATCCATATACCGGATAAAGTCCTCAGCCTGAAAGAAGAAATTCCGTTTGGGTTTTCCTATCATCTCCAGACGAAATGCGGGCTCTGACTGCTTGATACGTTCGATCTTTTCGCTTTTTGCGGCAAAGTTGCCATCGATGCGGATAGCGTTAAGTTTTAGAGACAGTATTTCCAGGAGGGTGGTTTTGCCCGAACCGTTCTCCCCCGCAATAATAGTAACAGGCTTTGTGAACTCCAGGCGCTCCAAATTTCTGAATAGCGGTAAGGATAAAGGGTATGGCGACGTTGCGTCCGATTTTTCTATTTTGACGATTGCTCTTAAAAACAAGCTCGATCTTCCTTTGTGAGGACAAATGTAAAAACTATTATTTGATCCAATCACATAATATCATATTGACACGTAAAATGGGATATGCTAATATTGAATTCGCTTTGAGTCGAGCCGGTTTATCAGATGATGATAAAAGGCTGTCACGACAGGACGATAATGACCATAAAAATCCATCAAAAATCTGTCGAAAAACCAGTTGACAAAGCAAAGGTCATTTGGTAACATAGTAAAAGTCGCCGCTGAGGCGGCGGATATTTTGATCCTTGAAAACTGAACAGTGTAGAGACGAATTAAAGTCAATTCCAAGGAACAACGCGAAGCGGAAGCTAAGCAAAAGTTTTAGAGCTATTCAAGCAAAACAGTTAA
>Ga0209608_1001831_pt1 | contig 16288 bp, 7 predicted proteins | sample AD_UKC130_MetaG_FD_184428 | JGI IMG/M metagenome (GOLD analysis project Ga0209608, IMG submission 184428) | Active sludge microbial communities of municipal wastewater-treating anaerobic digesters from Canada - AD_UKC130_MetaG (SPAdes) (version 2) | ecosystem: Engineered > Bioreactor > Anaerobic... | reverse complement strand
GGGCTGCGTGCAATCGATCATTCGGCCGCGACGAGCCTTGTACTGCTCCCAGGCCAAGGCGGCCTTGATCTTGTTGGCGATATGGTCGCCCATTGCCACGTTCAGTTCGATGGCGTCCAGCAGGGTGGTCAGTTCGGCGGCTTGCTCGGGGCTGCCGGGCTGGATGTGCCGCAGCGCCGGCAATAGCGAGTTGCACGCATCCACGTGGCGGCTGATGTTGGCCGCCACCTGCCACGCGGGGATCGCCTCGCCGCTCGAGGTGCGGTCGGACTCGCTGCGGATGCTCGCAACGTTGCGGCCCCACACGGGCTCGGGCCACGCCGGATTCCGTTCAGACATGGACTCGGCTCGCATATCCCGCGGTCCGGGCAGGCCCTCGGGACCGGAATAGCTCGGCAACGCGGTGTAGTGGGTCAGCAACAAACCGAACTGCGGCATGAACTGCGGCGATGCGTCGTATAGCAACAGCAGCGACTCGGGAATGATCGCGCTGGCCCGCTGCATGGTCTCCAGGAGTTGCCCGGCGTATTCGCCGACGCCGTAGACTTGCACGCGGCTTTCCCACCGCTGGCGGCTGAACCGTTGGCCCATGTTGTAGGCATAATCGAACAGCGCTTCACGACCGATGGGGTGCAGGTTGGGGCCAGGTTCGAGCAGGAAGCCTTGGAGGCCCTGATTCCGCAGGTCAAGCATGAGCGTCCGCGCCCACTGCGGATCGGCCCAGAACATGTAGCTCATCGCGCCGCGCAGGCTGCCCACGGCGACGTTGCGGAGCGGCGCGACGTCCCGAGCGGCCTGATCGGCTTCGAGAGCGAAACGGCGCAGCCGCTCGTCCGCTAGCGGTTTGTACCAGTGAGCGCCCTGCAGCGAGTGCAGGATTTGCAGTTCGGGATAACGTTGCGCCACCGCGGCGACGTCCGCCGGACTCACACCGTCGGCCCACACCAGCAACTCACGTGCGGACACGCCCGGTGCGGCAGCGGTCGTTGCCCCGGCTGGCGGCGACGCCGGACTCCCGGCTCGCAAGCCATCCGCGACGGCCTGCAACGTCGCGGGCGAGTTGAAACCGGCACCGGCTCCCAAACCCGCCAGATCGGGGTAAGTCTCGATGAGTTTGCGGGCGATCTCGCCCAGTGCCGCGGACGTCGTGCCCTCGGCAGGGGCGCTCGCGCTCGCCGGCGACGCTTTGGAGCCGGCGAGCGAATCGTCGGCGAGCAAGAGGTAGGTCTTTATGCCTCGGCTCGCAGCTTCGCTGAGAATCCACCGGAACTGGTCCCGGCAACGAGCGAAGTCGTCGGGCTTAAACCAGCCGGTCTTGCCGATCAGCTCCGCCACGGTCTCGGCCGGACGGGTTTCGGCCTGTGCGGCAGCCAGCAACCCCGTCCACGGATTCGTGTGCCGCAGTACCAGCGTGTTCATGTTCTGCGAGCGCATGAGCTCCAGGCGGGCGGTCCACCGCGCACGGTCCCACCACAGGCCGGCCGGGTCGGCTTCACTTGTCTTGAACGCCTGATACTCCGGCGACGGACTGCCCAACCACAGCGGGAGTTCCTCGATCAGACCTCGCGTCGGCAGCGGACCGTACCAATCCATGCGGACCCGCTGCCACAGGCGCGGTTCCAGGGGCGTGATGGCGCAGGCGGCCGGCACCGAAGCAATGACCTTGCCCTGGGGCATGGACAACTCGGGGCGGCAGATGTTCACGATGGCGATGTTCAGCGTCGCGCCCGGAGCGAATGGCGGCCGGACCCCCAGCTCGGACCACGGGATACGCGCTTCGACCGAGTAGCCCTTGTCCGGCCTGCCACTGACGTTGGGCGTCGTGCCGGGTTTCAGTCCGACCGCCCACTGCACGGCCGAGTTCCACGGCGAAGGCCAGCCCGGTTCGACCGCCGGATCGGCGTCCGCGGGCAACGGGCCGCGGCACCAGTGGACGCCGCCCATGGCGCTGAACGTGTACGAGACGGTCTCCGCCGTCCATGCCGGCGCGTTCCGATCGCCGACGTGCACGAGCAGCTTGATCGCGTCGTCTTCCCACACCTTGGACTTGGGCGTTCGATTGCTGCCCACGACGTTGGTGTCGGTGACGTCCGCGGCGAAGTAGAGGTACTGGTCGTCGTAGCCGAGGTAGCAGCGGCTTATCGTCTCGGGCTGGGCGGGATCATAAAGCGTCCAGACCCGGCCTTTCTCGGACCAGAAGGGATCGTTGACGAAGCCGTCCAGCGTCGGAGCCGGAGACGCCAGGACGGCGGAGCTGATCAGGGCCCAGAGCCCGACAGTGGCTGTTCTCATGTGGTCTTACCTCGCAGGGAGCTCGATTGGCCCCACGCTCATGCTCAGCTCCTTATACCCCCGGCTGCGACCCGAGGTTTGAGACTGTCTGCCGGATGCCGATACCCATGTGCTCGTCACGGGGTCAGGGCATTGGCGATGTTCTCGATGCGATATTCCCGCTCGCCCGAACCCAAATCCAGCCGAACCGTGTCGCCGGCCCGCAGTCCGCGGAGCCGGGCGCACAAGGGAGCCCGATAATTGTAAATGGCCTGATCCATGTCCGATTCGAACGGGCCGAGGATGGTGAATTCCCGCCGGTCACTTCCATCGGTTGCGGCCAGCGACACCTTCACGCCCAAGCCGACCTGCTCGGTGGAGACGTCGCCCGGCGAGATCAGCCGGGCCAGGCTCAATTCCTGCTGCATCTTCATGAGCCGGGCCTGCAGCAGGTCGCGCTCCTCTAGGGCGAACTTGTACTCGGAGTTTTCGCTGAGATCGCCGCGGGCGGCCGCCTCGCCGATGGCCCGGGCGTTCTCGGGAATCTTCACCTTGGTCAGGTAATCGATCTCTTCCTTGCGCTTGTCGAAACCCTTCTGCGTGCAGTAGATCACCGAATCGTCCTGCCACGGATCGACGGTGGGACGAGGCCGGTTGACCAGTTCAGGATGTGTGTCGGTAACAATTCGCATGAGATTGATGCGAACCGTGTGGCCGAGCCCGTCAAGCCGATCGACCGTGGTCCGGATGGTCGAGGCCAACCCCGGTTCCATCTCGCTGATAACCTGCCGGAAGCGGGCGTACGATGCGGCGCTCAGGGCGGCGCGGATCTTGGTACGGGTATCGCGGAGCGTCTTGGGCGTCGCAAAATCATCACGGGACACGCGCCCCAGATGATCGAGCATCCGGATCAGCAACTCGCGAGCGGGGATCGGCGTCAGAGTTGCCCCCAGCTTGCCTCGCCACAGCCAGCAGACCGCGTCGAGGTACTCACCGAAATTCGAGACGATTCGCTCGGTCACCGGTAGGAGTCGATCCCGCTGGCCGGCCTCGATCAGGACGGCGGCAATGTGCTCGCAGCCGTCGACCGGAGCGTAGGGCAGCAGTTCCAGGTACAAATCGATCCACCGGTCCGGGAAAAGCTGGGGCAGTTGCTCGATCGCCCGTAGATAGAAACGGGTCTCCTCGATGGGCCGCAGCAGTGCCAGAATGTCGTTCGATTCCCGCAGGATGTCCTGCAAGGGATTGCTCTGGTCGCCGGTCAGAACGCCGTCCTGGGCGAGCCGGTCCACGACGATGGCCTCGAGCAATGCCTCCGTGGGAGCTCCCTTGCGAGCGGCGGCGATCCGCGTTGCCAGATCGCGGTACATGCGTTCGATCATGGCCGGCGCGGGCGTGGTGCCGCGAGCCTTGGCCTCGCGGAGGTACGTCTCGACGACGGCCAGACGCTTGTGCGGCGTGTCCGCCTCGGCCCACTGCGGGGCGATCTCGTCCTCAAGCGTCTGCTCGACGCGGTGATACGTCAGCATCACCGGGTTTCGACCTTCGAGCACCACATTGGGCGAGCGGTTGAGAGCGGCTCGAGCCTTGCTCCACCAGGAACTCCATTTGCTGGCCGGGATGTACTTGGGCGACAGCAGATGCTTGAGTTCCTCCGAATCCATCTTGTCGCGATGGCTGCGCAACAGGCCGAGCACGAGGGCGGCCGGATCGGTGTCCAGCAGCTCGGTGATCTTCTCCGGATGCAGCTGGCTCAGGGCTCGGAAGTCATTCGGGCCCACCGCGTCGTACTGCAGCGCCAGCGCGTCGGGATCGAGCGTCTCCTCGCCCTGTTTGGTCCGGATGGTGTACTCGGGCCGGTCGTGGTCCACTTCAACTACTTCGGCGGCGCGCTCCTCGGAGCGGCTGAGGAGAAAGTCGCCTGGTTTGAGGTTCAGGCAGATCTCCAACGTCCGCAACGCCCGCCGCGGCGACTTTTCGCCCGTCAGCCCCGAAGCCTCGATCAGCTTCTCGAGTTCCGGCCGGTCGGCGTAGACCTCGCGATACAGCCCCAGAATTTCCTTGCGCATCTCCGGGCTGTCGCCACAGCGAATCATGACTTCGCGACCAAGTTCCAACACCTCGGTCGCGCTGGCCTGCTCCTTGCGGAGGGTCAGCCAGGACCAGCCCAAGTTGGCGGCCAGTTCGCCTTTGCCGCTCTTGGTGAGCACCTCCAGCGTCTCCAGCAGTTCGGCACGGCGTTCGACCGATTTTTCCAGGGCCGTCAGCCAGCGGTCTTCGAGATTCTTGTACTCTCCGCGCTTGGCCAGATCGACGAGGGTTGTGGGTTGCGAATTGGGAATTGCCATAGGTTTCTTCACGAGCTCGGCGGCATGCGCGAATGGGTTTCGCGCCGCCGGCACATCCCAGAAAGTGCAGGAAGCCGGGCATCCGGGAAGGGTTCCGTGCTTCCGGGAAGACCAAGCCTCGGTCTGCGGTCGGGTTCCGATAAAACCAATGGCCGCATCGGTCCCGTAGGCCCGGTGCGGCTTTCCGAGGTTCTATCATCACAGAATCCGCTGCTGCTGTCCAGCGCCGGGCGGGCAAGCGTGTCCGCCTCTTCAGTGGCCATTGTCTCGGTTGAGAGTGCGCGACAGACGATTCTCCGCCGGGAAATGTCACGGCAAGCCAGTCAGACGGGAGAATCGGTTGTTCGCCGGATGAGGGGGCCATATTCGCCAGAAGCCAGGCCGGCTGGCCAGGGTGTGAGTCTTTCACCCGCCCGAGCATGATCGGTTGCGCGTCAGGAAGGGAGACTGCGATGCTCAGGCGAGACATTCTGAAAGCCGGTGCGGCCTGGTTGGGATCCCGTTGCCTGCCGGCCCACAACGGCGCGTTGTGTACCGCAGCTTCGCCGGCCGGCTCCGATGTCGGCTTTCGACATCGCGGCTATCTCGGCTGGATCACGGATCTGTCCTCTCAGCCCGACCCTCACGCGGCCTGGCCTTCGATGCGGTTGGACGATCGCCTGCTCGAGGACTACCGCAGACAGTACGAACTGCTCGCTCGGCTCGGGTTCAACGAGATTTCCATCTGGGGATTGTATGTATCCGATGCCTGGCCGTTGGATATCACAAGTTGCGTGCCGCCCGATCGCGGTCGTCGCGTGGAAAAACTGATCGAGGCCGCCCATCGCCACGGCATCAAGGTCCTGTCGGGTCTCGGGGTGTACAGTTGGGGGTTCAGGGAAATCATCAAAGCCCATCCGAAGCTGGCCCCTACCAGTCCCTACGCGATGTGCGCCAGCGATCCCGATGCGTGGCTTTGGATGGAGAAGGTGATCGACTTCGTGTTCTCGCGATTCCCGATCGACGGCGTCAGCATGCAGTCGGCTGACCAGGGACGCTGCGAGTGCCCGAAATGCAGCGAGTATTCGACGGCAGAGTATCACGCGTTGATCAACGTCCGGGTGAGTGAATACATTCGCGCGCAATGGTCGGGCAAGATCATCGGCGTGAACAGTTGGGGCCTGCCGCTGGGCGACGAAGCCAGCGTCCCGTCGCTGCAAAAGATCGGCAAGATGGCGGATTACTTCATCGACGCCAGAGGAGCTCAGCAGTGGGAGCACGAAGGGTTGCGCCGCCGACTCATTGCGAGCATGGCATGTGACTTCGGCACGATCGGCGGCCCGCAAGTCGAGCCGCCGCAGCACTGGCGTCGCGACCGATGGTTCCTCCCGACGCTTCGCCGGACCGGCGAGCATATCGCCGCGCTGGCAGCCGATGGCGGACGGGCGTGCGAATACTTCTTTCACATCATCGCCAACCCCGGCGATGAGATCTGCTTGAGACTTGCCGGCAAAATGCTCAACGCTCCCCGGGTCGCCTGGCAGAAGCACCTGCACGAGGCGGTGGAAGAGATGTTCGAGCCGCGCAACGAGCAGGCAACCGGCGAAATCACGCGATTGCTCCTGCGCTGCGAGGAGGCTTACTTCAAGTACCTGCCCTCGAACATCAGCGGCACGATCTCGCTCGAACCGCTGGTGGGCGATCGACCGGGGCCGCCGATTTACCTGACCGAACGACTGACCGCGGACCAGCGCAGCGGCTACGGAGCGGAGCTCGAAGCCGTCGTGCCGGGATTTGAGAGACTGGTCGCTGAAGTGGGGCAACCGGAGAAGATTCGCACGACGATCGCCTGCCTCAAGAGCGTCCTGGCGGATCTGCGGTAGGACGCTACGAAAGCTCAAGAAAACGCCTGGGGATAGACAAGAACAAGCAACGAGCCGCCGGGCCAAAAACCCGGCGGCTCGGAATTGTTGCGCGAGAGGCGTGAAAACGAGTGGCCGGACGCGGGGCTACTTCACGATGTCCAGCACCTCGATTTCGAACCATAGCGTCGAGTTGGCCGGGATGCCCTCACGAGGCGTCGAGCCATAACCCAACTCGGGCGGAATGATAAGCAAGCGCTTCCCGCCGACGCGCATGTCGTAGTTGGCGAGGCCTTCCTGCCAGCCCACGATGAGGCTGCTGAGACCAAATTCGCGAGGCTGATTCCCCGGAGCGGTGCTGTCGAACTCGTCACCGGCCCGGTTGTTGAGCCGGCCGGTGTAGAGCACGCTCACCGTCGAGTTCGACTGAACGACGGCCCCGGTGCCTTTGACCACGTCGCAGTACCTCAAGCCGCTGGCAGTCTGGATGTACACGTCCACGCGCACCGTATCCGTCGCCGTCGCGCCCTGATCGTCGGTGGCGGTCAGGCGGAAGACCAGCTCACAGGTTTCGGCCGGGGCGGTGAACGTCGGTTCCGAGGCGTGGGCGTCGCTCAGTGTGACCGGCGGGCCCTCGATCTGCTTCCAGTGGTAGGTGAATGTCGCCCCTTCACGGCTCCGGCCCGATCCGTGCAGCGTTACCGTCTCGTTGACGAGCACGTCCTGATCCTCGCCGGCGTCGGCCGTGACGGTGAGGTTCAGGAAGACAGTGACCGTGCCCGAAATCCGGTTGACCACGGCCAGGTCGATGGCTTCGTCTTCATTGAGATCGGCGGCCGCAAGTCCCACCGGACCGGCGTCGCCGTCAGCGAGCGACAAGTCCACCTTGGTCTTGAACGAACCAGTGCCTTTGTTTTGAAGCAGCGAGATAGTGTTGGCCGTCTCGTTGGCGACGGCGACGTCGTTGTCGCTATCGCCGTCGAGATCCGCGGCGACCAGGCCGGCGGGCCCGGCTCCGGTTTCGTAAAGGGCCTCAAAGCCGAAGCGACCACTCCCGTTGTTCTTCCGCAGCGCGATCTGGTTGATCGCATTGAGGGCGACCAGCACGTCGGGCCGGGAATCGCCGCTCACGTCGGCCAGGAGGATGGCTCGCGGATCGTTGGCTCCGCTCGGCCCGGCCTCGAAGTAGCTGCCGAAGCGGAATCCCTCGGTCTTGCTGCTGTCGCCGAGGAGCACGAACACCTTGCGGTCGGAGTAGGCCACCACGAGGTCGGCCAGATTGTCGGTGTCCACGCGGCCGGCCGCCATCACACGAGCGCCCACGGGCGTGATCGTGGAACCCTCGTCGTTCTTGCCGGTCAGACTGAGGTCGGCCTGCCCGCTGGGGAAGGCGGCCTGACCATCGTTCACCAACACGGCCAGGCTGTTGGTCGAGCCGGCGGTGGTGTTGACGGCCGCCACATCCGGCCCGCTGCCCGCGACGAACTCGCCGGAAACGAGCGAGACCGGTCCGAAGCCCATGGCATACGAGGTGGCGGGAGCGAACGTGCCGTCACCATGGTTGACGAGCACCCAGAGTTTGCTGTCGCTGTCGTTGCGCGCGGCGACGGCGATATCGAGGTTGCCGTCTTCGTTGAAGTCGGCGGCCACGATCGACTCGGGCGACGGTCCGACCGCATACACGACGGGATCCAGCAGGCCACCTTCGCCGTCGTTGAACAGGACGGCGACCTCATTGGTGGCGGCCTTGGCCACCGCGATATCCGGCTTGGAGTCGCCGTCGAAGTCGCCGCTGGCGATCGCCGTGGGTTGTCCGCCCACGAAATAGCTCACCGGTGTGTTGAACACGATGGGGAGAATCTTCACCTCGACGGTATCGGTGTCCGAAGCTCCTTTGTCGTCGGTGACGGTCAGCTCGAAGATGAGGGGCAGCGGCACCGTCGCCGCCGGAGCGGTGAACGAGTACTTGGCCGAGGTTCCGCCGAGTGGGGCGGGCAAGCCGAGGTCGGCGAGCAACTGCGCGGATTCCGTCGACAGGATCCAGGCGTACGTGAGCGTAGTGTCCGGATCAGCGTCGCTGCTCGCGGAGCCGTCGAGTTGCACGGTCTCGCCCGGATGGACGGTCTTGTCGGCGCCCGCGTCGGCCACGGGCTTGACGTTGTCGTTCAGTGTGATGGTGACCGTGTCCGTGCTGAACGCACCACGATCGTCGGTCACCCGCAGTTCAAAGACGATGTCGAGCGGTGACGCCGGCCTGGGCGCGGTGAAACTCGGATTCGCTGAGGTCGGATCGTCGAGCGTCACGTCCAGCTTGGCCTCTTCCAGAGCATCGGCGGACTCGTCCGTGAGCGACCACTCGTACTGGATGGGGTCGCCGTCCGGATCGTAACTCTTGGACCCGTCGAGCGTAACCTTGGAGTTGGGTTCGACGCTCCGGTCGGGGCCGGCGTCGGCCACCGGTGCGGTGTTCTCGGGCTCTTCCGCCTTCTCTGCTGTCATCTCGATGATGCGGACCTTGGCTCCGCCTTCGGTCAGCGGGATGTCCGGCAGCGAATCGCCGCCGGAGCTGGTGCCGGAGATGGTTTCCATGGCGGCGATCTTGTCAGCGATGTCCATGCCCGTCTTGACGCGCCCGATCACGGTGTAAGCGGCCTTCTCGCTCGCGTTGAGGCTGAAGTCGAGGTTGGGATTGGACGCCAGATTGATGATGAACTGTGGCTTGCCCTCTTCCTCGTCGGTGGGGCCGTAGAGGGCCACCCGGCCGCGAATGTTCTTCAACCCGTTATTGGACTCGTTGACGAACGGGACGTCTTCTCCGTCCTGGAGATTGACATCGTAGGCCCCGGCGGTAAGCAGCTTGGATGTGGCACTGTGAAATATCTTGCCGTCGTAGTAAGCGTCCTCGTCGAGGAGCTTGAGGAACTGGGCGACGGCCTTGGGCGCCTGCTCGGGGAACAGCTCGATGGTGATCCGGCCCACGTTGGTGAAGATGGTCACCGTCTTGCGCGTGGAGGGCGAGCCGCTGTCGTCCGAGTCGTCCGAATCGTCCGGCGGGGCCATGCACTGGCTGCCGAGAACGAGACCGGCCACCAGGCAGAGCGTCAGTCCGCGCGCCAGGCGGCGGGCGGTGCGAGCGGTGAAAAGCCGCGAGTCCAGGCGGGCGGCAGAGCCATTCCGGGACGGATGAGCTTTCGTATGCATCTTCGCTCCATGAGCTTGTGATAACGTGGGTCTCGAACCGACCGGCGGCATTATACGGGAGGCAAGACTGTCCCCCAAGCCGGAGCCGGTCTTAGAATATCGGCCAATCCCGACCGGCAGCCCAGTCGGGACCCGGGGAGCGGCACCGCGGAACGGGACAAGATTGGCTGCGGCGGCCGACCCCTGGGGAGGCTGACCAGCCGGGAGAGCGGGAGTCCATGGCCACTGCGTTTATCGGGATCGGGGCAAACCTGGGTGACCGTCGCGGACAGATCGAAGCGGCGGTCGCTCGCTTGGCGGGCACGCCAGGAGTGGCCGATGTCTGCGTTTCGAGCTTGTACGAGACCGAGCCGATGGGTGGGCCGGCCGGTCAGCCGCTGTATCTGAATGCGGCCGCACGGGTCGAGACCACATTGGAGCCGCTCGAACTCCTGCACGCTCTGCAGGCGATCGAACATGAACTCGGCCGCGTGCGAGTGGAGCGGTGGGGGCCGCGGACCATCGACCTGGATCTGTTGCTTTACAGCGACCGGAGCATCCAAACGCCGGAATTGACGGTCCCCCATCCTCGCATGCAGGAACGCCGTTTCGTTCTCGAACCCCTGGCGGAGATCGCCGCCGATCAGCTACACCCGGTGCTCGGTCGGACGATCGGTGAACTATTGGCCGCGCTGCTCAACTCGTCCTGATGGAACCCGGGGGAGCGGGCGTCTCGCCCGCGTCAGATCGCCTTGATGGTTACGACGATGACGTTGTAGAACGCATGGCAGCCGCAGGCCACGCCGAAACCGCGGTACAGAAACAGGCCGGCCAGGTAGAGCCCGGCGACAGTGCGGAAGGCGAAGCGGGTCATGTCGAACGGTTCGACGCCTAGAGGCGGGTGATGCTGGGCGGCGAAGAGCCCGGCCGACAGCAGCACGATGAACCCGCCGGAGGCGGCCCGGGGCAGCTTGCAGACGTTCACCAGGAGGATGGACAGGCCGGTGATGCACATGAGTCGGAAGACCAGTTCTTCGTAGATGCCGGCTCCGAAGCTGCGGATGATCTCATTGATCCACTCGTTGCGATTGGGGTCCATGAGCGACCGCAGCGCGGTGTTGATGCCCGGCATGCTATCGTGCGCGACCAGCACGCGATCGAAGACGAACAAGGGGAGTGTCCAGATGAGGCTCTCCCCCAGCATGCCCGCCAGCACGTACAGGTCGAACCGCCAGGGATGGCGTCCAACGATGTGCGTGGTCAGCAGGATCACGATGGCCAACAGTCCGGGCAGGTAGAACGCGCTGCGGCCGAAACACGTGACCAGGGCGTCGATGAGGTAGGTCGCCACCAACTGCGACGAGCCGTCGCCGCTCGACCGCAGGTAGCTGCCCAGCTCGAACACCAGGAGCATGGGCAGGATGAACAGGAGGCTGGGCCAGGGGCGCTGCGTGACGTAAAAGTAGTGCTGCGCCTCGCCGGGCGGCGGGGGCAGGAGCACCGACACGCGGTCCGTCCATAGACTCTTGCGCGGCTTGGCCATCCTGCGGCGGATTATCGCACGAATTTGCGGGAGAGCAATATGCGAACGAGGGCGTGGCTCGCGTTCGTCGCGCGTCGGACCGCAGCCTCGTTTTTCGGCGGGTCTTTGGTGCGGGTGAAGGCGGCATGCGGTGGTCAGGTCGCGTCCGGGCCCGCGAGCACCCGCTGAATGGCGCGGAACAGATCCTCCTCTTCGGCGGGCTTGACCAGGTACTCGGAAAACCCCGCCCGCTTACACAGATTGATGAGCGCTTCGCTGGCGTGGCCGCTGAGGGCAACCCCCTTGATAGGCCGGCGGGCCCGCAACTGCCGGATCAGACTGATGCCGCTTCCGTCGGGCAGGCCGACGTCGCTGATGACCAGGTCGAACGGACGAGTCTCGAACATCTCCAGCGCCTGCGCAATGCTGTGGACGGTCAGAACCTCGAACCCTTGCTTCTCGAGAAACACCTCGATCATCTCTGCGACGTCCCGGTTGTCCTCGACCACCAGCAGCCGAGCGGCGACGTGCGTGCCGGGTGCGGGCATGACCGCGCTGGCGGTTTCGGTGTGGGGGTCCGCGCGCCGCGCCTCGTCGCCGATTTGTGCCTCCGGAGCCGGCATCGCCCGGCGACTGTCCCGGGGGCGCCCGGTCAGCGTGCCCACGACGGAGATCAGTTCGGCGGCGGTCAGGGGTTTGGACAAGTGGGCCTGGTAGCCCGACAGGACGGCACGAGCCCGGTCTTCCGGACGGGTCAGCGCGGTCAGGGCGGCCGCGGGAGTCGAGTGCATCTGGCCGGCCTCTCGTTCGCGAATCTCCTGGATGAACTGATAGCCGTCCTTCCCCGGCATGCTGATGTCGCTGATGATCAGATCGGGTCTAAACGACTCGTACAGTTCCAAAGCCTCGTCTGCGGAGTTGGCAGTAGCTATCTTGGCGCCGCAATCTTCCAGGACACGCTGGGCGAGGCTGCACGCGTCCGGATCGTCATCCACCACCAGGATTCTGAGCCCGTTGAACGCCTGAGGACCGCCCGGCGGCATGCGGACGCGGGTCAGATCGGTGCTGGGCATCGGGTCGCTTTCGGCGTCACTGTCCTGGACGATGGGGGCGACGGGCAGTCTGACGGTGAACGTGGTTCCGCGGCCCTCACCATCGCTGTGAGCCTGCACGGTCCCGCCGTGCAGCTCGACCAGGTTCTTGACAATCGACAGACCAAGTCCCAGCCCGGTGTGTGCCCGGCCGACGGAACTGTCGGCCTGGCGAAAGCGGTCGAACATGAACGGCAGGAACTCGGGCCTGATGCCGATGCCGGTATCGGCCACGACGATCTCCACGGACGAGCCGCTTCGCCGGAGGGAGATGCTCACCTTTCCGCCCTTGGGCGTGAACTTGATCGCGTTGGTGAGCAGATTCCAGACCACCTGTTGGAGTCGATTGGGGTCGCCGCGGGTGGGGCCGACGTGGGCATCGACGTTTCGCACCAGCTCGATATTCTTGACCTGGGCTGCCGGCACGACGGCTTCAATGGCCGAGTTCACCACGATGGGCAGTTCGATATTCTGCATCTCCAGGCGGATCTTGCCCGAGATGATCCGGCTCATGTCCAACAGGTCCTCGATGAGCCGAGCTTGCACTTTGGCGTTTCGCTGGATGATTTCGGTGGCCTGGGCGGCCTCGCCTTGCAGTCCGGCCCGGGTGAGCATCTGCGACCAGCCGAGGATCGCGTTGAGCGGCGTCCGCAATTCGTGCGAGACGGTCGCCAGGAACATGTCCTTGAGTCGATTGGCTCGCTCGGCCTCGTTGCGAGCGGCTCGCTCGGCTTCCAGCAACTGCAGCCGCTCCTGCTCGCTCTGCTTGCGGCTGGTGATGTCCACGATGGTCGCCAGCACGAGCATGCCTTCCTCGCTTTCGGTCGGGCTCAGCCCGATTTCGACCGGGAACTCGGTGCCATCTTTGCGGAGCGCGTACAGGTCGCGGCCTGCTCCCATGGGCCTGGCCTGCGGGTGCCGGTTGAACTCTTCGCGGTAGATCGGGTGCTTCTCGCGAAATCGCTCCGGGACGAGCTTTTCGACCGGCTGACCGATGAGTTCCGCCGGTTCGTATCCGAACATCGAGGTCACCCGCGAATTGACCAGGACGATTTTGCCCTGGCGATCCACGAGCAGGACGACGTTCGGCGAGGCTTCCACGGTGAGTCGAAACCGCATCTCGGCCTGCTTGCGGACGGTGATGTCGCTGCAGGTGCCGACGACCCGCCGGGCCTGGCCGTTTTCGTCGCGAGCGAGAATGTGGCCTTTCATCTCCAGCCAGCAGATCTTGTCCGTTCGACAGTTGGCGCGGTACTCGACGGCGTAATCAGTGCCCTCGCGCAAAGCACGGTGAATGGTCCGCTCGAGCATTTCGCGGTCGTCGGGGTGTACGGCTGCCATGAAGGCCTCGAAGGTCTGGCCGAACCCACCCGGCGGCAAGCCGTGAATGCTTTCCAGCGTGTCCGACCAGAGCACGCGGCCGGTGGGCACGTCCCAATCCCACGTTCCCACGCCGGTCGCCTGGAGGATGAACCGCAACCGCTCCTGATTCTCGCGGAGCATGGCTTCCGCACGGCGTCGCTCGGCGATCTCGCGGCTGAGATCCTCGTTCATCTTGGCCAGTCCGGGCGCCGCCAGCGCTCGCGGGGCCACCTGCAGGATGGCGATCACCGTGGCCCATGACGCCACGGCGGTGGCGACCTTAGCGATTGCCGAAACCCGATAGATCGGCCACCAGAAGATGGTCGCTTCGATCAAGTGCACCGTGCCGCAGGTGAAGATGAACGCAGCGAACAGCCAGAAAATACGAGGAAAGGGAAGATCCTTGCGGCGAATGACCAGGTAAGCCAGGACGAAGGGGATGGTGGTGTACGCTCCCCAGGTGGCTATATCGGCGATGATATGAGTCCAGCCGTGAACGCTGCTCCAGTTGCCGCAATGCCACCGGGACGGGAAATCGGAGGTATCAAAGAGCAGACGCAGAAACTCGGGCATTGACTCCACCGCTGAACGCCCCTCAGGGGCGACACCGACTCGCGAAAGAACGTCAGATTGTAGGCCGAGGAAGCAGGGTCGGGGTTAACACGAAACCGGAAACGCCGAAGGCGGTTTTCCGGCCCATCCGAGAGGCGCAGGCGATGGAGCGCGGGACGGGGATCCTCGGCATTCAACCGAGTCCGTCCGCGTCACTCCCAACCGTCCAACTCGCGGCCGCGATAGCGCTGAGGGGCGGCGATAATGAAGCGGCCGGCGTCTTCGAGGACCGACACGTTGAACGTCTCCATGAGCGGGATGAGGTGCTCAATGGCTGAGTGAGTGGCGTTTCTCGCCTCGATCATCACATCGTCGGTGGCGTAGGGAGCCACGATGAGAAGGCTCTCGAGAACGGCCGGCGGGCAACCCATGGGCAGGCGAATGGTGCCGCCACGAATCGCGCCAGGCCCGACGTTGATCACCATCCGTCCGTCGTCGGCCACATCGTGGACCACCGAGGCTCGCAGATCCACCAACGCGCTGAGCAGCGGAACCAGCGGCGCGTCGCCGAGATTCCCGGTGTCGTACGAAACGGTATATTGGCCGCGGCCGATGCTGCAGGCCGCCGTCAGCAGGCAGGCCAGCGGGAAGGAGTTGCCGGCGTCGAGTTCGGCGTCGCTGTTGGGCCAGTAGCCGCCCGTGCCGGCAACGTCAATTCGTTCGGCAACCGGGTCGGCGATCGCAGCCACACCAAGGGCGAGCAGACTGTTGATCAACGACTGCGTAACGGAATCAGTCTTGCAGCGGAAAAACTGCGAACGGCCGTCAGCCAGAGCGGCAATCAAGAGGGCGTGTTGGAGTCGGGTTGCGTTTTCCATAGCCACGCCGTTCATATCGTCATTCTAGCCCCGCTTCCAGTTGTTGACTTTCGGGGGCGGGCGTCTTGCCCGCCTCTCGCCGGGCGGGCTGTCTGCCGGACGTCACGATCGGCGTGCTTTGGGGCAGCTTCAGGCGGGCGGCACGCCCGCCCCCCAGCCCGCTAGAAACCTGCGGCCGTCCGGATCAGTTCAAGGGCTCGCGCGGCGACGCGCAGGCCGGCATGCTCGATGTCCATCCCGATCAGGATGGTGATAACCTCATAATGCAGCGTGAGGAGCCAAGCGAGGACGGTGGACACGGGGCTTCCCACCAATCGCAGGGCGACCAGCCGCCGGTACAGGGGCGATCCGATGGAATGTTGCTGCTTCCAGAACTGCCCCCAGACCCGCAGAACGGCCAAGCCCACGCCCTGGGCGGTCCCCCAGATCACGTAGCACCAGCAGTTGCCGTGCCACAACCCGCACAGCAAGAACGTCACCGTGAACGCCCAGAAGTAATGCCAGCGGCGGCGGACCATAGGTGTGAAGACGTAGTCTCGCAGCCATGCCCCCAGCGTGATGTGCCAGCGCTGCCAGAATTCGGCGATGTTGGAGGAAGACCAGGGATAGTTGAAGTTCTCGGGCACCACGAAGCCCATCAGCCGTCCGATGCCGATGCTCAACTCCACGTAGCCGCTGATCCACAGGAAGAACGAGAACGGGGCCAGATAAATGCGGAAGATGAACGCCCCGGCGGACAGTTGGCCGGGGTCGTTGAACAGCACGCCGAGCGGGAAGTTGTTCTTGTCGATCAGGACGGCCACGGCGGCTAGACGCACCATGCCGTTGAGCAACCGGCCGGTACCCGCCACCAGCCGCCGTTCGCGGGCCAGCTCGCCTCGCATCTGCTCGACAAAATCGCGATAGCGAAAGATGGGGCCCATCCGCAGCGTCGGTGCAAACAGCAGATAGGCGAGCCAGTCAGTCAGGCCGGGCGGCGATAGTTTGAGCCGGCTCACGTCGTTGAGCACATGCACCGTCCTGAGGAACATGTAACCCAGGCCGGCCCAGTGCACGTAGAAGTACAGCGGCTCGTGGACCGGAGGGAGCCAGGCCGGCTGCGGGTAGAGGATGAGCGTTGCATACCCGACGACCAGGAGTGCCAAACCGATCCAGTATGACTGGCCGCGAGCCAGCGTCCGGATGATCGCCCATCCGATGACCGCCAGGACGGCCAGTGTGATGGTGAATGCCGGCCCCAGGG